>Ga0209249_1000313_pt1 | contig 63025 bp, 54 predicted proteins | sample SaaInlV_200m_DNA_4_FD_184653 | JGI IMG/M metagenome (GOLD analysis project Ga0209249, IMG submission 184653) | Marine microbial communities from expanding oxygen minimum zones in the Saanich Inlet - SI037_S3LV_200m_DNA (SPAdes) (version 2) | ecosystem: Environmental > Aquatic > Marine >...
TTTGCAACTTGAAATTTAGTTCGTTGAAAATATTGAAATTACAAAATCCGTAGTACCCGAAAAACGAATCCTATGAACGTAATATGCTCATATGTAGGCAGATATAAAATATTGTTCTCAACTTGGGATAACATCTTTTATTTTCAACAGATTTTTATTAAACAACTTTTTATCATACTCAGTAGCACTAATTTGCTCAGCTTGTATTTCACCTTGTCGCAACCACGCTGATATTGCATGAGGTTCAAAAGTATGTTTTAATGATGTATAAGCTGCTACTTTTAATTCCTTTTCTATGTATAATTTTTTCCATGCTTCACATGATGATATTGAGAAGTACTCAAACAAGTTAATGGTTTTTTCTTCTATTTTTCTTGTTTTAGGCAACCAATTATTTTTTGACATTTCAGCATATGGAAACTTTCTTGTCCATACTTCAGCTTGTACAACTGCATATTTCCTTTGCTCTCTAGCTTTATATTCATTATATCTTGCTTGTTTATTAATCCAGAAATAAGCAGGAATTTTAGTAATATTTTCAAACAAAATTGCCATTTCAGGAGTAAGTGAACTATTACCTTTTAAGACTGCAATAATTGTCTGCTCTGGCTTTCCAGTACGTATTGCAAATTCTTTTCGGCTCATCTTCATTTCTTCCAATTTCTCATTAAGGGTCTCGCAAGGATGAAATACTATTTCAGGGTAATATTCATTTAATGTGGCCATAATTTATCCCTCCTTATGATAATTTGTTATTTCAATTATTTCTACACTTTTAATTTCAATTAAAACTTGTTTGCTATCATCATTCTTTGGTATTGGATTTTTAGCAGGCCTAAATATTAGCCTATACGGTTGATCCAAATCACAAGACCATTGGTCTTTTCTGTTTTCAGATAACTGATGAAAACATCCAGGCAAATGTTCTAAGTCAATAAAACTCTCAACAGCAACCATATCGTCTAATCTTTTTTTATAAAGCTTTGCTCTTCTTGCACCCATTTTTTTTTACTGCTATGCTATAATTGTTAGCATATTTTTTCAATTTCCTATCGGCAAAAATAATAATCATTTTTCAGAAATAAATATTATTAACAGAATGTATTAATTAAAATATCTTAGCTGATAGCAAATTCTTTTAAAAACCATTCTTTTCTATATGCAATGATAATCATTAAAAGGGAGATGCTGAAAAAATATTCAAAGTGTTAATTTACAATCAGTATCCTATGATTTTCTAATTTCAGGAACTAATTAAAGCCAAAGAAAATAAAAACTAAATTTCTAATTATTAAATTAAAAAAAATATCTATTTTTGCAGGCTCAAAATTTTTTGATAATTTTTAATGAATTAATAAATGGCAACATTAGAAAAAATAAGGAAAAAGGGACCATTAGTAGCAATTATTATTGGGATCGCATTAGTAGCATTTATTCTTGGCGATTTTTTGTCTTCAGGAAAATCAATGTTTACTGATTCACAAAACGAAATGGCAAAAGTTTTTGACAAATCAATTTCATATACCAACTATTTCGAGCAAATAGAAAGATTGAGACAAATTTATATAAACAATCAAGGAGGAAAAACTACTATTGATCCTGAAACAGAAGAAAGTATCAGAAAGCAAATTTGGGACGAAATTATCAAAACTGCTGCTATGGAGAATTCCTACAACGAGTTAGGATTAGGCATTCACCCTGAAGAACTTTTCGAACTTACTCAAGGTCAGAATTTACATCCTATAGTTCAGCAAATTTTTCAAAACAAAGAAACCGGACAGGTTGATAGAACCCAGATTATCAACTTTTTGAAAAACATGGATAGCGAAGAAGCAATAGATTCAAAAAATTATTGGTTATTCCTTGAAGAACAAATTGTTACTTCTCAAGTTTTTACAAAATATATGAACCTTGTGAAAAAAGGAATGTATGCAACCAACTTCGAAGCAAAAGCAGCATTAGAAGAAAAAACCCTTGAAGCAAATTTCGACTTTATTGTTCAAAAATATAATACTATTTCTGATAGTGCAATAAACATTTCAGAACAAGAGGTACAAGAATATTACGAATCGCACAAGAAAAAATATCAACAAGAAGCTTCACGCGATATTTCATATGTTACTTTTGATGTTATAGCATCGACTGAAGATGACAAACTTGCAAAAGAAGCATTAGACAAACTAATTCCAGAATTTGTGGAAGCAGAAAACGATATGCAATTTATAAATCTAAGCTCAGACGAGTCGTATGACGAAACAAACTACAAGCAAGGTGTACTTCCTGAAATGTTAGATACTTTTGCATTTAGTTCCGAGATTGGAGAAACGTACGGACCATATAAAGAAAATAATACCTACAAAATTGCTAAATTATCTGCAATAAACTTTTTACCGGATTCGGTAAAAGCAAGTCATATTTTGATAAAAGTTGAAACTCAGGAAGATTACACTGCTGCACATACTCTTTTAGACAGCCTAAAATTATTAGCAGAAGCAGGAGCAGATTTTGCCGAATTAGCAAAACAACATTCGCTTGATGGCTCAGCAGCCGGTGGAGGCGATATAGGCTGGTTTAAGGAAAATCAAATGTTGAAACCATTTAACGACTGGTGCTTTGAAGCAAAGGTTGGAGATTTTGGCATTATTGATTCTCAAGCTGGTGTTCATCTTGTTAATTTGAGCGACAGAGGAGAAGAAATTAAAAAAGTTCAAGTTGGGATTGTTCAGATAAAAGTAATTCCGGGAACTAAGACTTATAGAGATATTTACGCCAGAGCAAACAGTTTTGCAGGTAAAAACAGAAATCTTGAAAGCTTTGAAAGTGCTGTTGTTTCAGAAAATCTAACCAAACGTGTTGCTCCAAATCTTATAAAATCTGAGAAAAAAATTGCAGGATTAGAACGTCCTGATATTTTAATAAACTGGGCTTATCGTGCTGAATTAAATTCGGTTTCTCCTGTTTTCGATCTTGCAGATAAATATGTAGTTGCTGTTCTTACAGGATTGAGAGAAAAAGGAATTGCCCCACTCCAACAAATACGCCAACAAGTTGAAGCAGAGGTAATCAAGAGCAAAAAAGCTGAACAGATTATTTCAAATCTTGAGACAGAAATTGCTGCAAGTAAATCGCTTGAAGAAATTGCTGCAAAAATTGAATCGAATGTAGAAAAAGCTGAAAGCATTAATTTCTCTGCTTTTCAGGTGCCGGGAGCAGGAGTAGAGCCAGAATTAATTGGAGCAGTTTTAAATTCTGAAGAAAACAAAATTTCTAATCCTGTCATAGGAGCAAACGGAGTTTATGTTTTCAAAATAACTTCAACAAATAAAAAAGAAGAAGGCGATTTAGTTGCCGAGCAAACCAGACTAACAACAGGTGCCCAATCAAGATCTGAATATCAGACCTACGAAGCAATAAAAAAACTTGCAAATATTGTCGATAACAGATAAAAAACAATTTCTATACAAAAAAGCCCAGGTTAAATTTTAGCCTGGGCTTTTTTTGTTTTGGTAAAATCAAAACTTCTGTAACACAATAACATTTTTATAATGCTCGTATCGTTCCAATATTTCAGTTACATAATTATAAGTTTCAATTCCCCGACAGTATCCATGCTGAACAACAGGATCATGATAATATTTGGGTTGTGATTTTTTTATTAGATAATAATCAACACTTTCGTTCCAAACATCAGGATCTTTTCCATTCTTTTTTGCAAGGGCTCTGGCATCAATTACATGCCCAAGACCAACGTTGTATGAGCCTAATATAAATTTTATTTTTTCTTTTTCATCATCAATTTTTTCAGATAAAACTTGATCGAGCCAAATAAGAAACTTCACGCCAGCTTCTATGTTTTCTTCAGGATTTGCTAAAGAATCTACGCCATATCTCTCTGCTGTAGAAGGCATTAGCTGCATTAATCCATAAGCTCCAGCCCATGATCGTACATTTGGTTTAAATTTCGACTCCTGATAAATTAATGAAGCCAACAGTCGCCAGTCCCAATTTAGATTTTCGCTGAATTTTTTTATAAGTTCGTCATATTCAGAAATTCTGCCACCTGAAATAGAATTATATTCACTTTTTGCAATATTCGCCGAACGGCTATTTCGGAAATACTTATTATAAATATTTCGGAAACGAACTGTTTTCTTAAATTCTATCAACCATTTGTCAATTTCTGTGCGAAGATCATTTGCATCCTTTTTTACAGCCCAAGCCAGATTTTGCGGAAAACTTATAGTGGTTCCAACATCAATATTAGGATAATAAGTTTGATTGACCAAACCAACTATTTCGTCACATACAGTGTAATCTATTTCGCCACTTGCAACAAGAGAAATTAGCTGCTCAGTTTCATAATTCGATAATTCAACTACATTGATGTTTTTACCAATTTCATCAGAAAGCGTAATCAATCTGTCGTAAAAAATAGACTTTTTCTGAACAAAAACTGTCTTGCCTCCAATATCTAACTGATTTCTAATGAGATGATTTTCTAAAGAATGCTTTTTTAGTTTTTCCCAGCCTTCGGGTTTTCGTTGAACCAAAACTTGTCGGGTCTGGTTATGTGGCTCAGTGAATGCAAATCGTTTGGCCCTATCTTTTGTTACAGTAAGGTTCATTGCAATAATATCGCATTCTCCGTTTTGCAAACAATTGAAAGTTTCTTCCAAATCGTTACTCACAACAACTTCTAGTTTTACGCCAATATATTCTGCAAATATTTTCAAAAGCTCGTAATGGTAGCCCATTGGTTCGCCTTTATACACAAAATAATTTGTTGAATTATAATCGGTTACGGCAACAAATTTTCCCTCAGATAAAATGTTTGTAAGGTTTTCAGTTTTTGTAGTATCCTGAGTAATATTTTGTTTGCTGGATTTGCTATTGCATGAAAAAATTAATGGAAATATTACAAAAAATATTATTCTGACAAGAAATTTCTGCTTAATAATTAATACCATATCGCATATTTTAATAATATTTATAGTACGAATATAACCAAATAAGTTTATTATTCAAATTTTGCGGATTGTAGCCTCACAATTTTATTGGCAAAATCTTTTTTTGAGGTGCTGAAATGAAATGTTTTGGTGATAGCTATCTGTAAGCTAAAATACTAAATTGCATTATCATAGGCTGTTCTTCGAAAACCTTAGGAAACAAACTCCTTCGAAAGTTTCATGAAAATAACCTTTTTTGCCATCTAAAGGTAAATTGAATTTGTAAAAGGCTAAATGTCCGATTTGCGTTTTTACATGTTATTGCGTACTGAATATTAACAATTTAGATTAATTTTGTTTTCTTTTTCTTGATAAAAAGAAACAAAAATCAAGGCTACAGATAATTTTGATAAAAATTATAGGCGTTGGCCAGAAAAAATGGAGGGCGAGCGATGGCATTTGGGTTGTAGCATCATTTTTTCTTGACATTTTGTTACTTTTATGTCAAGACAAAAGTAAATGATAGGACAATAAACTGAACTTTATATTTCATAATTATAGGATGAAAGTTAATTTCCAGCACCTCAAAAAAAGATTTAGCCATTTTTAAAAATAAGACTCACAAACAACGATTTTTTATATATTTGCCAGATTTTTTAAAAATGATTATCAACAGAGATGGCAAAAAAATTTCCTGTATATAAACAATTAGATCTTTCACAAATAAATAAAGATATACTAAAGATTTGGGAAGAGAACAATACATTTGAAAAAAGTATAAGCTCGAGAGAAGGTCAAAAGTCTTTCGTTTTCTACGAAGGACCACCATCTGCAAATGGAAAACCTGGCATTCATCATGTAATGGCACGAAGCATAAAGGATATTTTTTGCAGGTATAAAACTATGCAAGGATTTCATGTAAAAAGAAAAGCTGGTTGGGATACACATGGTCTGCCAATAGAATTGAGCGTAGAAAAAACCCTTGGCATTACAAAAGAAGATATTGGAAAAAAAATCTCAATTGAAGACTACAATAAAGCTTGCCGAAAAGATGTAATGAAATATACCGATCTTTGGGAAGAACTTACATTAATTATGGGATATTGGGTAAATATGGACGATCCATATATTACCTACGATAACAGATATATCGAAACTTTATGGTACCTTTTGAAAAAACTTTACGAAAAAGGCTATTTGTACAAAGGACATTCAATTCAACCATATTCCCCGGCAGCAGGTACTGGTCTGAGCACTCACGAATTGAACCTACCCGGCTGCTACAAAGACGTGAAAGACACAACATGCGTAGCACAATTTAAGATTGTGAGAAATCAGGATTCTGAGTTTTTGTACGACAACTCAAACGATGATGTATATTTTCTGGCATGGACAACAACTCCATGGACACTTCCTTCTAATACAGCTTTAGCTGTAGGTCCGAAAATTGATTACGTAAAAGTCAAAACTTATAATCAATATACCGGAAAACAAATTTCTGTTATTCTTGCAGAAGATTTGTTTACACAGCATTTTTCTAAAAAGAATAAAGATTTAAAACTTGAAGATTATAATACAGGAGATAAAAAAATTCCATACGAAATAATTTCAGAACATATTGGTAAAGATTTCAATGGAATAAGATACGAACAAATATTGAAGTTTCATCAACCTACTGATGGAGATGCATTTAGGGTAGTACTCGGTGATTTTGTTACAACAGAAGATGGGACAGGAATAGTTCATATAGCACCAAGTTTTGGAGCCGACGATTACAGAGTTGCTGCACAAAATGGAATTGGCTCGCTTACTTTGGTCGATAAGCAAGGGAAATTTATTGATGGTTGTGAAGAAATAAGCGGCAGATTCGTAAAAAACAGCTACGATGAAAATCTTACTGAAGCCGATCCTACTGTAGATGTAGATATTGTTGTAAGACTGAAAAAGGAGAATAAAGCCTTCAATATCGAAAAACATGAGCACAATTATCCGCATTGCTGGCGAACTGACAAACCAATCCTATATTATCCATTAGATTCTTGGTTTATAAAAACTACTGCAGTACGCGACCGAATGATTGAACTAAACAACACAATCAATTGGAAACCACCTGCTACAGGCTCAGGCAGATTTGGAAAATGGTTAGAAAATTTAGTCGATTGGAATCTCTCACGTTCAAGATATTGGGGCACACCACTACCCATTTGGGTTTCGGAAGACAAAGAAGAAAAAATCTGCATTGGATCTGTAGAAGAACTAAAAAAAGAAATTGACAAATCTGTTGAGGCCGGATTTATGCACAAAAACCCAATTTCGGAATTTGAAGTTGGAGATAATTCAGAAGATAATTATAACAAAATTGACCTACACAAACCATTTGTTGATGATGTAGTTTTGGTTTCGCCAACTGGCAAAAAAATGTTCCGTGAGAAAGATTTGATAGATGTTTGGTTTGATTCCGGTGCAATGCCATACGCTCAATTGCATTATCCATTTGAGCATAAAGACGATTTTGAGCAATTTTTTCCATCCGATTTTATAGCCGAAGGAGTTGACCAAACTCGTGGTTGGTTTTTCACCCTTCACGCAATTGCTGTGATGCTCTTTGATTCTGTTTCTTTCAAAAATATTATTTCGAACGGCTTGGTTCTCGATAAAGATGGAAATAAAATGTCGAAACGCTTGGGAAATGCAGTTGATCCATTCAAAACAATCGAAAAATATGGTTCCGACCCGGTTAGGTGGTACATGATTTCGAATTCGCAACCTTGGGACAATTTGAAATTCGATATTTCAGGAATCGATGAAGTGAGAAGAAAATTTTTTGGCACATTATATAATACATACTCATTTTTTGCACTTTATGCAAATGTCGATGGCTTTGAATATAATGAACCCAATATTGTAATTAATCAACGTCCCGAATTAGACAGATGGATTTTATCGGTCTTAAATTCGTTAATTAAAGAAGTAGAATATTGTTACGAAAACTATTTCCCAACAAAAGCAGCGAGAGCAATTCAAAATTTTGTTTCAGAAAATCTAAGCAACTGGTTTGTTCGCTTAAGCCGAAAAAGATATTGGGGCGGAGAATATTCCACTGACAAAATCTCTGCATATCAGACTTTATATACATGTCTTGAAGCAGTAGCTCAACTTGCAGCACCAATTTCACCATTTTATACCGAACAATTATTTTTAGCTTTAAACAGCGTAAGCAATTCACATTCAGAAACTTCAGTCCATTTGTCATATTTTCCGAAATACAATGAAAAATATATCGACAAAGACCTGGAAGCAAAAATGGAGATTGCACAAAAAATATGTTCAATGGTGTTGTCTCTCAGGAGAAAAGTCAATATTAAAGTTCGCCAGCCACTTAGTCAGATTATGATTCCAATCTTAGACGAAAAGCATGTTGAAAAAATAAATGCTATTGAAAAAATAATTCTTTCGGAAGTAAATGTAAAATCAATTAAACTTATTACAGATGTTACAGGAATTATTGTAAAAAAAGTAAAACCAAATTTCAAAAAACTTGGCAGAAGGTTCGGGAAATTGATGAAACAATTAGCTTCAATAATAAACCATCTCAGTCAGGAAGACATTCTGAAAATTGAAAAGGAAGGAAAATATAGATTTTTTATAGACGACGAACCATACGAAGTAATGCTCGACGAATTAGATATTATTTCGGAAGATGTTCCTGGCTGGTTAGTTACAAGCGAAGGGAAACTTACTATTGCCCTTGATATTAATATCTCTCAAGAACTTAAAGAAGAAGGAATTGCTCGAGAGCTAATTAACCGTATTCAAAATTTCAGAAAAGATAGCGGTTTTGATGTTACAGACAAAATCACAATTGAGATTCAAAAAAATGAAGTTATTAATTCGGTAATAGAAAATTATTCCGATTATATTAAAACACAAACTTTATCGTTGAATATACTTCTTAAAGATGAAGTAGATCTTGCTGATGCAAAATTTATTGAAATTGATGATAAAATATCAACTATTGTAAATATAAATAAAATATAAGAAATTAAATAATTAGCTTATCTTTAACAAAATTTTATTGTTATGGCAGAAAAAAACAGATATTCAGATGAAGAGCTTAATGAATTTAAAGAACTAATATTAAGCAAAATAGAAAAGGCTCAAAGCGATTATGATACTCTTCGTAGTACTATTGCTCAAACTGACAATAATGACATTCAAGACACATCGCCCACATTTAAGGTGTTAGAAGAAGGAGCCTCTGTATTGTCAAAAGAAGAAGCTGGAAAACTAGCTCAACGACAGATTAAATTCATTCAACATTTGCAATCAGCATTAGTTAGGATAGAAAACAAAACATACGGAATTTGTCGCGAAACCGGAAACCTTATTTCAAAACCACGTCTAAAAGCAGTTCCGCACGCTACTCTTAGCATAGACGCAAAACGAAATCAAAAATAGCAATACCCGTATGAAGCGACCAATTATTGTTGTTCTAATCATATTGCTGCTCGACCAAATCTTAAAAGTATGGATTAAAACTCATATGCTTATGGGGGAAGAGCATAAAATTTTTGGCAATTGGTTTATTATTCATTTTACTGAAAATAATGGAATGGCATTTGGCATGGAGTTAGGCGGCCAAACAGGTAAAATGATACTAAGCATTTTCAGACTATTTGCTGTTACTGCAATCGGAATTTACATATATCATCTTGTAAAAAACAAAGCAAACCAAGGTCTAATAATTTCAATTTCGATGATATTTGCCGGAGCACTCGGAAATATTATAGACAGTATGTTCTATGGTATGATTTTCAACGACAGCTATCATCAGCTTGCAACATTTTTGTCTGCCGAGGGCGGATATTCATCTTTCCTACATGGCAGAGTTGTTGACATGCTCTATTTCCCAATATTTGAAGGACACTTCCCACAATGGTTCCCTTTCTGGGGAAGCGAGCAATTTATTTTCTTTAGACCGGTTTTTAACATTGCAGATTCATCAATAACAATAGGAGTATTCATTATCATTCTTTTTCAGAAAAAATTTTTCAAACATAAATAATGAATGATAATAATTATTTTATGCAAAGAGCAATTCGTCTTTCGGAAAAAAGTATTGAAAATGGAGGCGGTCCGTTTGGAGCAGTTGTTGTAAAAAATAATGAAATTGTTGCGGAAGCAGCAAACCAAGTTACACAAAATAATGACCCCACCGCTCATGCAGAAATTGCAGCAATTAGGCTTGCCGCAAAAAAACTAAATACTTTCGACTTATCGGGATGCACAATATTCACTTCCTGCGAACCATGTCCAATGTGTCTTGGTGCAATTTATTGGGCACATATCGATAAAATATTTTTTGCAAATGATAGAAGCGATGCCAAAAATATTGGATTTGACGATTCTTTAATTTACGAAGAAATAAAGCTTTCTTTAGAAGAAAGAAAAATTCCTATCAAGCAAATTTTGCACACAGAAGGACAAATTGCTTTTGAGAATTGGCAGAAAAAGGAAGACAAGATTAATTACTAAATAGTAATTAAAAGCATGAGACATATTCCAAACATAATCACATCCTTAAATATTTTGTCGGGATGTATTTCTATAATTTTAGCTTTCGAGAACAATCTTTTTTTAGCTTCAATTTTCATTATAATTGCAGCGGCATTCGATTTCTTCGATGGTTTTAGTGCCCGATTATTAAAAGCTTATTCCGAAATTGGAAAACAATTAGATTCGCTCGCCGATATGATAAGTTTTGGTTTGGCTCCTTCAGTAATAGTTTTTTCATTAATTCTAAAATCTCTTAACATAAATACATTTTCTTTCGAACTGCCAATTTATCAAATATTTCTTTCTTTATTAGCCTTTTTAATTACGGTTTTTTCTGGTCTAAGATTAGCAAAATTCAATATTGACACTCGTCAAACTGTCTCATTCATAGGTTTGCCTACACCTGCAAATGCTATATTTATAGCCTCCTTGCCAATAATTCTTTTTTACAACGAAGATTCAGTTTTTGCAACAATAATAGAGAATGTATATTTCTTAGAATTGCTGGTAGTAATATTTTCATTCTTACTGGTCTCAGAAATAGAAATGTTTTCGTTAAAATTTAAGACCTACAATTTCGGTGAAAACAAACTGAGGTATTTGTTTCTACTGATTTCAATTTTGACAATATTTATTTTTAAATCCATTTCAATTCCAATAATTATTATTATTTATATAATTTTGTCGGTGTTGAATAGCTATTTATTGAAACAAAAATAAAAATAGACAAATGAAATATTTTGCAGAAATAAACATAATGCCACTTAAAGCCTTATTAGACCCACAAGGAAAAGCCGTAACTTTGAGCATGCACAACATTGGCTACAAATCGGTAGAAAATGTAAGAATTGGGAAGCATATTACTTTAGAAATTGATGCTGAAAATATAGATGGTGCTAAAGAGAAAGTAAGAGAAGCTTGCAAAAAAATACTCTCAAATCCAATAATGGAAAGCTTTGAATTTTCGATTAAGGAGTTAGTTTAATTTTGAATAATTACAGCCAAACTAAGGTTGACAATTCCATTATTAAGCATTTTTTTCCAAAACTGCATAAAATTGATTTCTATAATGGCATGATTATTCATTTTAACTAATACAAAAAATGAAAATTACAGGAATAATTTTAGCAGGTGGCAATAGTAGCAGAATGGGGGAAAATAAGGCACTCATCAACTTTAATGGGAAAAGAATTATAGATCATGTTTACGGTACAATTTCCTCATTTTGCGAAGAAATAATTATCAGCACAAATTCACATGATTTCGATTTTTTACAAGCGCGAATAGTTGCAGATGAAATTAAAAACATTGGACCAATTGCCGGTATATATTCTGCCCTAAAAAAATCAAGTAACAAATTAAATATTATTGTAAGTTGCGATATGCCATACATTTCAGCCGATTTGCTCAAGTATTTAATAACTTCTTCTGAAAATTACGAAATTGCCATTCCGAAACATGATGGAATTAATGAGCCAATTACTGGAAAATTTTTAAAACATACATACAAATTTTTCGAAAACGCCATAAATGATGGAATTCATTCGCCTCCAAAAGTGATTTGTAATTCAAAATTAAAAGAAGTAAGCATTACACCTGATTTAGACTTCTATTCCGAAAAACTGTTTGTGAATATTAATGATAAAAAAGATTTATCGAAGGCTCTGAAAAAAATATAAAATGGAAATAAACATACTTTTCTTTGGGATTTTAAATGATATAGTTGGAACAAATCAAATAAAAATTCCTTTTGTAAAAAACATTTCTGAATTAAAAGATTACTTATTTCGAAAATATCCTGATTTAGAAAATCAGAAATTTATAATATCTGTGAACGAAGAAATTGCAGATAATCTTACGCAACTCAGTCCTAATGATGAAATTGCACTTTTGCCACCTTTTGCCGGAGGATAAAATTTCTTACTCCTTGGAATTTACTATTTTTAGAAGTCCCCTTATAAAATAAAATTTATGACAAATTATTTGATAAATAGTCCTATTTCGCCAGAAATTGTAGCTGAAAAAATAAGAGAAGAAAATCTAAAAGCATTCCCGGGAGGTTTTTCGGTATTTTATGGGCAAGTGAGAAACGATCAGATTGAGAATAAATATGTATCATCAATAGTTTATTCTTGTTACGAACAAATGGCAAATAAAGAAATTGAAACAATAATAAACAGCATTTCGCAAAAATATTATGATATAAAATCTATAACGATTTTGCACAGCATTGGCGAGGTAAAGGTTGGAGAAATTTCGCTTTTTGTGATGATTTCGTCAGGACACAGAAAGCAAGCCTTTGAAGCTTTGCCAGAGCTTGTGGACTTGATTAAAGCTAATGTGCCTATTTGGGGAAAAGAAATGTTTGAGGATAAAACTTATGTTTGGAAGAAGTAAACTCTTTTGAATTTTTTGGCATAAAAAAAAGGATACTATAAATAGTACCCTTTTTTTTTGTTTAAATTTTAGCTTTTATTCGATTATTAATCGTTTAGAAGAAATTCCTTCGTCTGTAATCAATTTAATTAGGTAAACACCTTTTGAAACATCTTGTAGTTCAATTTGTTTTTCAAAGGATCCGTTTTCGATTTCATATGAAGCTGAAAAAATTTCCTGTCCAATCAAATTATGAATTCTAACATTTAATTCACTGCTAAAAATATCATTTATTGAGATCATAAATTTACCATTGCTTGGATTTGGATTTATGCTCAATGAATTTAATAAAGAACTTGAATTGATGCTAGTTAGGGTAACTTCATATGTTGAAGTATCGGTTCCACATTCATTTTCAGCTATAAGCGTAATTGTATATACTCCTTCAAGAGAGTATAGATGAACAGGGTTCGCATCACTTGAAGTATTGCCATCGCCAAAATCCCATGAATAAGAAACTGCAGCGGTCGAATTATTAGTGGTTGTAATTTCAAACCAGCTTACGTCAACAGTGAAATCTGCCACAGGTGGAGTGCTCAATTCAAGCCAAATGGAGTTAGTACCACTACATCCATTATTATCTGTAACTGTAACATCGTAGGTTCCAGAACTTGTTATTTCAATAGATTGAGTTGTAGAACCATCGAACCATGAATATTCAGGAACTGCAATATCGGCAGTAAGCGTAATAGTTTCACCTTCGCATAACAAGCCTGTTGAAACTATTGAGAAACTTGGATTTGGGAAGAAAGTAACATTATGTGAATCTGTTCCTGAACAACCAAATATATTAGTAATTTCGCAACTATAGGTTCCTGATGCAGTTACATCAATAACTTGAGTAGTCTCGCCTGTTGACCATGAATAAAAATCAGCAACATTAACTTCAAGTGTAACTGTTTCGCCTTCGCAAGATTCACTCTCTCCTACTATAAGGGCAACAGGATTAGGATTAAATGTTACTTCAACTGTATCGAAACCAGAACATCCCATATAAACTACTTCAACCCAATAAGATCCAGTTGTATCGACTATTAAGAATTGCGTAAAAGATGGTATTGTATCATAATTCCAATAAAACATTGAACCAGGGCCAGCATCAAGAGTAACAGTTGCTCCTTCACATTCGTTAATTTCTACGGGGAAATTTGGTGTTGGTAGAGAAGTAAACTCAACCATAACATCATCAGCGGAAGAACACCCATTAATACTTGTTACTGTAACCGAATATGTTCCATCAACTAAAATATCAAGCGTATTATTGGCAGAACCATCTGACCACAAATATGAAGCATAACCTGCAGTTGCCTGAGCAGGAAATATATCTCCATCGCAAAGCGGAGTGGGCTGTGTAGTCAAATCAACTATAGGATTGTCAAATACTTCTGTTGTCATTGAATCCGATACAGAACATCCCGGATTTGAAACTGTATAAACAATAGTAGCTACTCCAATATTTGTAGGAAAGTATAAACCACTTGCAACTCCAATACCAGTATAAATACCACCTGCGGGAGTTCCTACAAGTGTATCAATCGGATCTTCGTAGCAATAACTTGTTTGCAATCCGGACATACTAACGATCGGTGTTAGATAGTTTCCAACATCGATGGCAATATCATTGTTAAAATAGTTTGTATCATTTGCTACTGCAACGTTTGCACTACACATCCATGTGGATCCAACAAGCGACATATCAACAGTTTGCAGAAATGTATAATTTAAGCTTGCACCAATATTTATAGTTTGATTAACTGTTTCAGTAGTAAAATTTAAACCACCATCGGTCGAAAATGATAAATCAAAACTATTTACAACAGCGTTTCCTACATTAGTAACTTGAACTGTAATTTGTTCGGTGGCACCGAGTGTTCCGCAAGCTGATAAAGGTGCAATCCAATCAGAAATTTCAAGGTCGGTTCCAAGGTAAGCTACTCCAATCAAAGTTGCAAGTCCGGATATTCCATTTGCGGAGAAAATACCTTGATTTGGAAATCCAATAGTTTGATATGTTGCAATTGCTTCGAATTCTGTATTATCTGCTTGTCTCCAAATTTTCCATTTGAAAGTTTCACCTGCTTGAAAACCATCGTTTCCAAGGTCTGCTCCCCAAGCTGTTATTGACATATTTCCTCCACTGGGTTCATACAAAGTATATCCTGCACATGCTAAAGTGCCAAGAGAATCAAAGAAAACACCAACATAATCTCCTGATACAACCTGAGTTCCATCAATGGTGATTGGAATTGAATTCAGTACCAAAATTGTATGATTTGATCCTGTACCACCACCGCTTGGAAAATTCCAGCTTGGAGCCATAGTTTGTATGATTGCAGAAAGACTGGCCAAACCACTAATTCCATTTACAGCAAATGTGCTACTATTTGGAAATCCTAGCTCATAACCTGCTGTAGCATCATATTCCATGTTAGCGGAAACATCATAAATCTTCCACTTAAATACTTCATTAGCACTCATTCCATCTGGGAATGTTGTTTGTCCATCGTCGCCCCAAATTGTAACTGCATCATTTACTCCTTGCCATTCTATAAAACCAGCACAAGCTAATGTTCCTGCAGAATCGTAAAAGGCACCGACATAGTCACCAATATCTATGCTATTTCCATCAATATCGATTGTTGTAGTTGCCTGTACCAAAACTGAATGATTACCGCTTGTAATAGCTACACTCCAACTTGGTGGTTGAGCCGAAAGATTAATAAATAATAATAAACTGAAAAATAATGCTAATGATTTATAAATATTTTTTCTTCGCATTCTAAATGATTTTAATTTGTGTTATTAAAAAAAGAATAAGAAATTAAGACATATCTCAATTTCTTATTCATGATAATTTTATTTTTTTATACTAATACTTCTTGTTGCTGAGTAATTTTCAGTACTGATTTTATAAAAATACGTACCCGAACTATAATTTTCAACATTAAACTCAACAGTATTCATACCTTGGTTGAAATTTGAATTTACAATTTCATCAAGCATTTCGCCAAGTACATTATAAATATCTATTACAACATGAGTTTCTTCCGAAATGTAAAATTTTATTTCAGTAGCTGTAGAGCAAGGATTTGGTGCATTTTGGAACAATTCAACATGACCAGATATTTTTAGATCATTAACTACACTTATCCCATTATTTGAGTAGGAATCATTTCCTTCAATCCAACTTACAATTTCTAAAGTTTCTTCTGAATTTAGCTTTGTATTCCATAATTTTAGACTAAAAGTTTCACCTTCATCAATTAATGTAGAAACATTCGAAATTTCATTGTTCCCCCAAACAGTAATAGCAATATTTTTCCCAGTGAAAACAGTACTACCAACAAGATTTCCATGAGAATTAAAAACTCCTATTTCATCACCAAATTCTGGTTGAATTTGCCATGATTCTAATGGAATTCCAATTGTCATATTATTTCCGGAATTTATTTTATTAATATAAATTTTATTCTCTTTTTCAAAAGAAAATATTTTTGAGAAATTAGTATTTGCAGGGAATGTTAACACTTGCGAGGAAACCATATTTATTTGATAACCTTCGCCGGGGTTCATATTCCCGATGTTATTTATGAAATATGCCGGCCAATAAACCAAACCTAAACCATTTTTAACTAAAGTAACACTTCCGTATATAGTTAGCGGAACAAGCATAACAGCAATATCTGCCGGTGCTTGACGTAAGTATCCCATAATGCTCCATCCTGCTGGAATTGTTATAGGAGTAATTTCAGGAACTACTGAAATTCCCTCAACAGTTAGTATCTGAGCTGAGGTTACATAAATCTGATAACCTTCGCCAATCACTAAACTACCAATATTATTAATGCCCCATGCAGGCCAATAAACCATTCCCATTCCGTTTTTAACTATAGTAACATTTGCTGCAATATCTGCAAGAACGCTATCTACACCAGGCTCAAAAGGATCGATGTATGTAGAAAACATACTCCAGCCTTGTGGGATATTTATTGTTTGGGTTTCAATTGTGAGAGCAACTAAAGAGAGCAAACCACTTATTCCATTGGTTACATATGTGCTACCCATTGGAAAGTCGATAAGATTATATGTTGCAACAGCTAAGTATTCAGATTCTGTAGAAGCATCCCACAATTTCCATGTAAATTCTTCGCTGGCAGCAAAACCATCATTTCCTGCATCGACTCCCCAAGCAGTTATAGAATTGGTTACACCTTCCCACTTAATGTATCCACCGCAAGCAAGCGTACCGAGCGAATCATAAAATACTCCAATATAATCGCCACTTTCTATCTGCATCCCATCAATAGTCAAAGGAACAAAATCAGGAATTAAAATGGTATGATTTCCTGAGGTTACAGTAAAGGACCATCCTGGACCACTGTTTGCAACAACAGCTTCAATCATAAATCTACCAAGTGTAGTATATTCTGTCAAAGATGTACCTGTAGTTGATGCTCCATAGTAGGCACCTGATCTTTCAATAAATTCGTCTTGAGTTGAAAGTGGGAAATATCCACTAGCTATTCCTGCTGTTTGAACAAAACCTACGAAGAAATATTCATTTGTAAATGTTACAGGACTTTGCAAATTGAAAGTTATTAATGTACCAAGGTCGGATGCTTGAATAATATAATTTGCCGATTGTCCTAAAATATTAGAATCAGTATCTAAAACAACAGCATACATTGTATTTCCAGTATTGTCGGTGCTGTTTGACAAATTGAAATTTACTCCAACAACATCGTTTGAGCCATTCATAAAATATTTGTTCAATAGCATACCTTCACCTGTGTCGTATCCAACAGAGCTTGCCGGAGCAGATGTATCAGCATATGCAAAAATCTCAGAATTTACTTCTTGATAATATGAATCACTAATATTCAAATCGTTTTCATCAGTTGGGACAGAAACAGTTACTGTATTAAAACCTGCATTGCTTGGAGAAAAAGTAGCAAATTCGATAAGAGTATCACCATTCGATGGCAATGTAACCGTTTTTACATCTGTAAAATTGTTTGCACCTGTAATATCTAAAGTAACATTAACATTTGTCTGAGTTGCTGTTCCATAATTAGTTATCAATGCAGAAACAGTATGTGGAATTCCGTTTGGTTTTGGAAGTTTACCGAGCGTATAAACTACATCTACTCCCAAATCATTTGCAGGACAACCATTCCCAATGAAATAAACTGCTTCGCCAGCACTGGCAAAATTGCCATTATATGCAATTTGATTTCCATTGAATAATACTTCATAATAAGCAGAGTCTAACAGTCCATCGCCGTAATCATCAAAAATGATAAATGTATAACAACCTGAGGATTGAACACAAACATCGGTGCTATATAAAGTATAATTATCGTATATTGTTTCGATACCTCCAGTAGCTACAATATTTTCTGAAATATCAAAAATTGCCCAATATGTTTCATATCCATATCCATCTGTAAATATATTTACAGTAATACTTGCATTTCCACTTAAAATTTGGAAATTATGAGCATCATTTGTAGTATCCTCATCATTTGCAAGGTTTGTATAACCAACAAAATTGTATGTTTGAAAGGCTGAAAGATTTACCGTTGTATTAAATGTATAATCGTAAGTCGCACCACTTGCAATTGAAGTTGATACAGTTTCGGTAACAGCAGTACCTCCATCTAAAGTATAGGAAACTGGGAAATTAGAAATTGCATTAGTTCCAAAATTCATAATTGTAACTGTAACACTTTCGGCATTTGTTAATGCACATGAACTATTATTATTTGGAGATACAAAATCAATTACTCCAATATCATTGGCATTTCCACCGCCTACAACTGCTTCACATACAAATCTGCCATATCCAGTAGCTTCTGCAAGACCAGAAGCATCTAATCCAGCTGTATAATATGCATTTGATCTTACATAAGATTCTTCTTGAGTTCCAAGAGGATAATATTCAAAAGGAATAGTTCCTTGAGTTTGAGCAATTCCAACATAAAAATCAGTACCGGTAATAGTTGGTGGGTTTGTAATTGCAAACGACTTAATTGTACCAATATCGGCTGTTTGGATTACATAATTGCTTGAGGCACCTACAATTGTTCCTAGAGCATCAAGAACCATAGCATATACAGTCTGTCCTACGCAATCTGCATCGAAAGATAAACCAACATTAACAGTTGGAATAGATTTAGATCCAAACATTGTATATTTACAAAACATTGCTCCCTCACCATCGGCATATCCTAATCCACTGAAACTTGATGTCGAATCGGCATAGGCATATGTATTCCCAACTTCTTGCCAGTAAGAATAACTGTTGTTTGTGTTATTATCATCGTTTGCAACCGAAACTGTAATATCGTTTATTCCAGCAACTGTAGGAGTATATGCTGCAAAAGTTACAACATCTAATCCACCAACAGCTAAAGCTGATAATACTTGTGTATTTGTATATGAATTTGCACCTGATACGGTTAGCGTAACACTCAAATTTGTCAAAGCATTGTATCCATTATTTTGAACAACTGCTTGAACTACATGTGGAGTATTTACAGGAATTTTTCCAAGAGCATAAATAAACTCTGTGGAAGCATCATTAGGTACTGCATCTTCAATACTTACATCATCAACCATCCATGCATAATCCCATTCTCCATCGTAGAAAAACCCAATTCGCACTGCCGGTTGGTTTCCTGCAATTGTTGAAATATCAACTTCAACCACATCTGCTCCCATATCGTTGGAAGCCACATTTGCATTTACTTCAATTTGCTGCCACTGACCTCCTGTGTGAACAATTACATAAGTTAAATCCAGATACCTTCTATAAAGTTGTTCAAATCTTATTTTTACATAAGGGTGCCCGGTAAGGTCAACTGAACCTACTGTTCTAATGAAACCTTTTTGTACTAAAGGAGTAGGGTTTGATTCATTAAGTGCATCGGAATCGAACATTGCAAAGTTTCCACCTGAAGTAGATGAAATTGCTCCCATACCAGCTGAATAAAAACCGGTAGGGGCAAGTGTTGTAATTACCCAGTTTTGATTATTCGAAGCAATATTACCTATTTCCCAATCTGCAGGAGTCGAAAAATTATTTGACCAAATAGACTGAGTTGATTTATTGCTATTCTTTTTTGTATTGTTTTTGACAGAAGATAACAAACGGTGCTCACGTCCATCAGAATTTTCTTCTATAGATGAATTTATATTCATTTTTTTGTCGGAAGAAGGAACATTAATCCGTTCCGGAAGAGCTTTGTGATAATCAGAAAACTCTTTTTTCAGATTCAATTCTGTTTCGACTTTTTTTGATTTTTCGGAAATTGAATTGACCTGTGCGAAACTTACAAAAACAAAACAAGTCAAAAATCCCAATAGAACAAGTTTTTTCATAAAAATAGATTTAGTTAAAAATTAAATATTTGAGTATTGTTATACAATAAATTTGATATTATTCGAGACAAGAAATTAAAATGCTTTGTTGCAAAACTTATTAAAAATCCTTAAAAAATGTAGCAAGTTAAATATTTTTTATCAATTATTTGCTCTTATGCTTGTAATAGTGTGATTATGAATATTTAATTAGTTTTATTAGCTTATATAACAGCATTTTACATGAAATTAAAATATTGATATTTAAATCTTATCTATTCAAATTAAAACATCTCAACCCCAATTAGTCTTAAGATATCGTTCAAGTTTGCATAAATCAAGAGTGTGAATAAAAGTATCATTCCAATTATTTGCGATATTTCGAGAAACTTATCGCTTGGTTTTCTTCTTGTAACAATTTCGTACAAGAGCAATGTTACATGTCCTCCATCGAGAGCCGGAATTGGCAGAACGTTCATAAAAGCTAAAATTATAGAAAGAAATGCAGTCATTTGCCAAAATACTGCCCAATCCCAGGTTTTAGGAAATAAACCACCAATTAGCCCAAAACCGCCCAATTGTTTTGCTCCTTCTTTCGAAAATACTAATTTCATTTGTTTTACATAGCCAACCAAAACATCTACTCCATAACTTATTCCGGCAGGAAAAGACTCTATGAATGAATATTCGGTGGTTTTTACTTCATAAAAATGTGAAGGAGGTTTTGCATAAACTCCCAACTTTCCTTCTTCTCCAATTTCTGCTTTTAAAAATATTTCATTGAAATTTCGTTGAAGTTTCACTTCAATTTCCTTATTTCGATGTTTACTTATTTCATATGCAAATTCATAAAAAGAAGGAGTTTCAATACCATTTATTGCAAGCAATTTATCGTTTCTTCTTATTCCTGCTATGTCAGCCGCGCTATTTTCAATTATGCTGTCGGCAATATATGGATATCTAAATCCTCCGAAAGGAGTGGTTCTAACTCCTCTTTTTAGCATCATTTCCGGAAAATTTTCAGGAACAGGAATTTTTTCAATTTTGTTATTTCTTTTTACGGTAATTGTTTTTACATTATCAACTAACAAATGTTCAATTATGTCTCGAAATTGTTCAATCTTGTAAGTATCAACATACTGGACAATATCCCCGTGCTGCAAACCAATTTCAAGCCCAAGCGTATCCCAAACTGCTCCATCGGTTCCGTTTTCTACTGGTACGTACGATTGTCCCCATGTAAATAATATCATAGAGTAAATGAAAAGTGCTAAGACAAAATTAACGAGCACACCGCCAAGCATAATTAATAATCGTTGCCAGGTAGTTTTAGACCTAAATTCCCAGTTTTCCGGCTCTTTTTGCATTTGCTCCATATCGAGCGATTCGTCAACCATACCAGATATTTTTACAAAACCGCCCAAAGGAATCCAGCCCATACCATATTCAGTAGTAGTAAATGGTTCAGTTTCTTCCTTATTTTTTTCAAAAAATTTGATTTTCCAGCCGTCTTTTGTTTTTTTCAACTTGAGAATAGAAAACCAAGCATTGAAAAAAAGATAAAATTTCTCAACTCGTGTATTAAAAATTTTAGAGAATGCAAAATGTCCAAATTCATGAAGAATAATCAGCAATGACAGGCTTAAGAAAAAGCCTAAAGTTTGATATTTTATACTTGCCAAAAATTCAAACGCTTGTAAAAAAAAGTCCATATGATATTTTAAATTTCAGATTAAAATTGATTTTATATTTATAGTATATCGCGATGCTATCGAAAGTTTTCACCTATATTTTATATAATTAAGTCTCCAATAAACATTAAATTATAAAAAATATTGTTTGCATAAATCATTTGCAATTTGCCGTGCTTCAATATTGGTTTCAACATAATCGTCGTAGCTTGGGTTTTTAATAAAACTTACCTTGCCCATGGTCGATTCTATGATTTCCGACATTGATAAAAATCCAATTTTTTCATTTAAAAAAGAATTCACTACAATTTCGTTTGCAGCATTGATTATACATGGCATATTTCCTCCCGTTTTCATCGCCTCAAAAGCGAGCACAAGATTACGAAATTTTTTGTTATCAACTTCCTCAAAAGAGAAATTTGGAAAATTAGAAAAATTGAAACGAGGAAAATTCGATTTAATCCTTTTTGGATAAGAAAGAGCATATTGTATTGGCAGTTTCATGTCGGGTAGTCCGAGTTGTGCTTTAATGCTGCTATCGGAAAATTGTACCAGAGAATGAATTATAGATTGTGGATGTACAATAATTTCAATTTGTTCGGGTCGTACATCGAACAACCATTTTGCTTCTATAGCCTCAAAACCTTTATTCATTAAGGTTGCAGAATCTATGGTAATTTTATTTCCCATGTTCCAATTTGGATGCTTGAGTGCATCATTTTTTGTTACTTTTTTTAAGCTTTCAAAATCTAATTGACGGAAAGGTCCACCAGAGGCTGTTAGAATTATTTTTTCTATTTGATTATGCATTTCTCCAGTAAGGCATTGGAATATAGCCGAATGCTCGGAATCAACCGGAATAATATCTACTTGTTTTTTCTTGGCAAGCTGCATTATCAAATCGCCGGCAATCACAAGAGTTTCTTTGTTGGCAAGAGCAATATTTTTTCCCCAGGAAATAGCATTAATTGTTGGAAGAAGCCCTGAATACCCCACCATCGCAGTTAGTACAATATCTATTGAATCGTACTCAACAACCTGAGAAATTGCTTTTTCGCCGGCAAAAACTTTTATCTGGCTTTTGGTTAGAGCCGTTGAAACTTCATTATACTTGTTTTCATTTGCAATTACCACTGTCGATGGCTTAAATTTCAGAGCTTGAGAAATTAAAAGTTCGGCATTGTTATTTGCAGTAATCACTTCTACCTCGAACAAATCGCTATGATTTTCAATAACTTCCAATGCTTGTTGTCCTATTGAGCCGGTTGATCCTAAAATTGCTATTCTTTTTTTCATTTGCGTTTTTTTTCGATTTGTCAAAAAATTAGAAAACTATGTGATTTTGCGGATCCAATGGAATTCCGTTGTGCCACAACTCGAAATGAAGGTGCGGACCGCTCGACAATTCTCCCGAATCGCCAACAATAGCAATTGCTTCGCCAGCAGATACCTCATCGCCTACATTTTTAAACAATTTTGAATTGTGCTTATAGATTGACAACAAATCGTTTTCGTGTTGAATTTGAATTATATATCCATTCTCTATCGACCAGGTTGCAATAATGACCGTTCCCGGTAAGGTTGAAGAAACGACTGCATCTTTTTCGGAAACGATATCTATACCAAAATGCTCATTCATTTTTTCAAACTTAGATATTATCAAGCCACTTACAGGTTTATAGAAATGAATATTGCTAAATACATTTGCACGCTCGTTGTTTTCGAAAGCAGTAATGTTATACTGGGCTTCGTTTTCAATTTTTCTACGCAAAGCGGAATCCTCCTTCGATCGTTCGAACTTTATGTCGCTGTACACTACCTCTGCTTCCTTTTCAGGAACGTGTACGACTGGCTCTTTTCCTTCAATTATATTCTTCAGATTTTGAAAATATTGGTCTTTCAATTTTAGTTGATAGTTCAGAGAATCTACCTTCAGAGCATTGGAAATAATCATACGTCTCATATTTCCATCAGGATATCCTGGTATAAATTCTCGTAAACCCGTGAAGGCAATCAAAACCGTAACTAAGGCTATTAAAATTATAATTGAAAATCCTATTGAAGCAAAAACATTCAACCTCGACAAACGAAATGAAAAAACCTCTTCGAAAGTATTTTCATTATATATTTTAAGATGGTACTTATTTTTTAATTTTTTTATTAGTTTTTTATCTTTTTGGCTTTGTTCCATTTTGGACAATTTAATTATTCTTTGTTGGCTATTTGTAATTAGCAATTAGTAATTTAAAATCAGTGGGCTTCAAGCCAATTTTCCCCAACTCCATATTCAACAATTAAAGGAACTTTTAATTGTACGGCATTTTCCATTTCGGCAATCACAATTTTTTTCACTTCTTCCAATTCAGGTTTATAAACATTAAAATTAAGTTCATCGTGTACCTGAATAGTCATTTTCGATTTCATATTTTTTTGCTGGAATTTTTTATAAATATTTATCATTGCTATTTTTATAATGTCGGCAGCAGTACCCTGAATAGGTGCATTTATTGCATTGCGTTCAGCAAGCCCGCGAACAATTCCATTTCGAGAATTTATATCTGACAAAATCCTCCTTCTATCGAAAATAGTTTCTGAATATCCTTTACTCCTTACTTTTCTAATAGACATTTCCATGTATTTTTTTACTCCCGGATAGCTTTCAAAATAACTATCAATTAGTTGCTTGCTTTCTTTTCGCGAAATGTTAAGCTGACTTGCCAATCCGAAAGCAGAAATTCCATAAATTATTCCGAAATTAGCAACCTTAGCCATATTTCGCTGAGTTCTATCAACTTCATCGAGTTCAATTTTGTATATTTTTGAAGCTGTGGAAGCATGAATATCTTCTTGCTTGTTGAATGCTTCAACTAATGATTCGTCATTGCTCATGTGCGCCATCAATCGCAATTCAATTTGCGAATAATCTGCCGAAAAAAAAGTATAATTTTCGGATGTCGGAATAAAAGCTCTCCGAATTTCCCTTCCGTTTTCATCTTTTATTGGAATATTTTGCAAATTCGGATTGTTCGAACTTAAACGACCGGTTGCTGCAACTGCCTGATTGAACGAACAATGGATTTTTTGGGTTTTTTTGTTAACAAGTTTAGGTAGAGCTTCAACGTAAGTTGAATGAAGTTTTTTTAAGGATCTGAACTCCATAACTTTATCAACTATTGGATGCTTATCTCTCAATTTTAAAAGTACGTCTTCAGAAGTTGAATATTGCCCTGTTTTGGTTTTTTTTGCTTTTGTATTAATCTTCAATTTATCGAACAATATTTTTCCTAATTCTCTCGGAGACGATATATTAAATTGACTTTCTGAAAGGTGATGAATCACCTTTTCAATTTTGTCTATTTGCAAAATCAATTCTTTGGAAAAATTTTTTAGTGCATCTGAGTCTAATTTTACACCATAATCTTCCATCGATGCCAAAACATAAATTAGCGGCATTTCGATATCGTGAAAAAGCTTTTTTGCATTGGATTTTTCTAGATCAGCATCGAGAATTTTTTTCAACTGAAATGTTAAATCGGCATCTTCGCAAGCATACTCTTTGACTATTTCGACAGGAACCTGCCTCATATTTTTTTGATTTTTCCCTCTTTTACCAATCAATTCCTCAATCTGAACTGGTGAATAATGCAAATATTTTTCCGAAAGGAAATTTAAATTGTGCCGAAAATCTGATTCAATTAAATAATGTGCAATCATTGTATCAAACAAATTTCCATCAACTTCAATATCATAATTTTTCAGAACCGAAATATCATATTTTATGTTTTGTCCGATTTTAGAAATTCTGGCATTTTCAAACAAATTTTTAAACTTCAAAAGCAAAAGTTTTGATTGATTCTGGTCTGTGGGAAAAGGGACATAATATGCTTTGTGGTTTTCGAAACAAAAAGAAATTCCAATCAATTCTGCGTTTTGGGTATTTAAACTTGTAGTTTCGGTATCGAAACAAAACTCCTTGAGATTTTGAAGTTCGGAGATTAAATTATCAATTTTTTCATCAGTATCGGAAATGAAATATTTGTGCTCTACGGAATTTATGTTTTTTAAGCTTTCGCTTACTTGTATTTCTTCAGCCTCGATAGTATTAGCAAACAAATTTCCCTGAGTGTATTGCTCTTTTTTCTCAGGAAGAATATCCAATTTTGGTTCTGATTTCTCTGTAGTATTTAAACGATTCAAAAATGTTCTAAACTCTAATTCGCTAAAAATCTCTTTCAGTTTTTCATTATTAGCATTTTTCATTTTCAAATCTTCCAATTTGCAATCAATTGGAACATTGGTATCTATCGTTGCCAATACCTTTGACATTTTTATTTGCTTTTCGAAATTTTGGAGAGTTTCTTTTTGTTTGGGTTTTAATTTGTCGAGATTTTCGTAAAGTCCTTCCAAACTGGCAAATTCAGAAATAAGCTTTTTAGCCCCTTTTTCGCCTATTCCGGGAGCACCAGGAATATTATCTGAACTGTCGCCCCACAGTGCCAAAATATCAATAACCTGCTTTGGTTCAGAGACTTGAAATTTTTCTCTAATTTGTTCAACTCCCAAAATTTCCGATTCTTTTCCTGATCGTCTCGGTTTATACATAAACACATTTTCTGTAACCAATTGTGCATAATCTTTATCAGGAGTCATCATAAAGACCTCAATATTTTCATTATCGGCAACTTTTGCAATTGTCCCTACAATATCGTCTGCCTCAAATCCGGGAACTTCAATAAGAGAAATATTATAGGCTTCAATAATACCTTTTATATAAGGTATAGATAATTTAATATCTTCGGGAGTTGGCGGTCTGTTTGCCTTATATTCCGAAAATATTTCGCTACGAAAAGTAAGACTTGAATGATCGAAAGCTACGGCAATGTGTGTAGGTTTTTCTTTAGTTAAAATTTCTTGTAAAATATTTGTAAATCCAAAAGTTGCTGAGGTATTTAAACCTTTAGAATTGCGTATAGGATTCTTAATAAACGCATAGTATGATTGATAAATCAAAGCATACGCATCAAGTAAAAACAACTTATTTTTCATAATTCCAGACATTTCATTTTGTTGCAAAAATACTTAAAGCTGTGAGATTGAAAAATTGGCAATGTGAATTTACAATTTACTGTAATTTTATATGTTTGAATATTTATATATTTGCAGCCTAATTTTTTTTGATAATGACTAATAAAAAAGACAAAATAACTATTTGGAAACTAAGAAATTCGTACCTAACAACTATTGTCAGTATTTTTTTAGTTTTGTTTTTATTAGGATTGTTAGGAATGCTGATTTTGAATGCAAATAAATTATCTGTCTATATAAAGGAAAATATTGGTTACTCAATAATTCTTAACGAAAATGCCAAAACACTTGATATTCGTAGATTGCAAAAAGAATTTGATGCTTCGAATTATGTAAAATCATCGAATCATATTTCGAAAGAACAAGCTGCTGAAGAATTGCAAAAAGAATTAGGCGAAAATTTTATAGATTTTCTTGGCTACAATCCTTTGCCTGTTTCCATTAATATTCAGCTATTTGCAGAATATTCAAACACAGATAGTTTACGAATAATAGAAGAAAAACTTCTTAGCTATCCACAAGTTAAAGAAGTAATTTACAAGAAATCTCTTATCCACGAAATTGATAAAAACATCAACAAGATAAGTTTTATAATATTGAGTTTTAGCGGATTACTATTTTTAATATCAATTGCACTAATCAACAATACTATTCGCTTATCAATTTATTCGAACCGTTTTTTAATAAAAACAATGCAACTTGTCGGAGCAAATGGAAGTTTCATCAGGAAACCTTACCTTTTCCAAAGTGCATTTCAAGGAATTATTGGAGCCTTGATGGCAATATCTTTGCTGATTGTAATAATTCATTTTGCACAAGATATGTTTGAAATAGTAAGTTTTAATGATCTTAATGTATTGATAACATTATTTCTATCAATAGTTGTAATCGGAATTATTATTGCAATATCTTCTACATATTTTGCAATCAACAAATATCTTAGAATTAAAACAGAAAAAATATATTACCACTAAAAAGTATTTTATGTCGAAAAAACAAGTTAAAAGTCCGAAAAAGAAAAGTCTAACAGACACTCCATCAAACAAATCAGTTCCAGCAGGAACTTCGAAAACAAGTAGCGTTGAATTTGCTCTAGGCAAAGAAAATTACATTTTACTGACAATAGGATTTATAGTTATTATCGTTGGTTTTTTGCTCATGATCGGTGGAGCACCTGAAAATCCGAACGATTTTAATCCGGAAGTTTTCAGTTGGAGGCGCATAACTTTGGCTCCGGTTGTTGTACTTTTTGGTTTTATTTTCGAGATATACGCAATTATGAAAAAACCCGACGATAATAGTTTTATTGCTAATTTGTTTTCTAAAAAACAATAAAGCTAAATTATTTTTTTATCTGTCTTAAATTATTTTTTCTAATACAATAAATATGGAGTGGTTTGAAGCATTAATTTTAGGAATTGTTCAAGGATTATCGGAGTTTTTGCCAATCAGCAGTAGCGGGCATCTCGAATTGGGAAAAGTAATCCTTAATTTAGACGATGCTGCCAGAAACAACATAACATTTGCAGTAGTTGTTCACGGAGCAACTGTTCTGAGTACTATTGTAGTTTTCTGGAAAGATCTAATCAGTATTTTTTCAGGCTTATTCAAATTTCAGTGGAACGATTCCTCGAAATATGTTGCTAAAATTGCAATTTCGATGATTCCTGTTGGAATAGTTGGAGTATTTTTTAAAGAACAAGTCGAAAGTTTTTTCACTGGAAATTTATTGTTTGTTGGCTCTATGCTTTTAATTACCACTACATTACTTGCATTTACATATTATGCCAAGCAAAAAGAAAAGGACATTTCTTTCCGAGATTCATTTATCATTGGAATTGCTCAAGCATTTGCAGTAATGCCAGGAATTTCACGCTCAGGCTCAACAATCGCTATTGGTCTCCTTCTTGGAAACAAAAAAGAACATATTGCAAAATTTTCTTTTCTGATGGTTTTAATTCCAATAATTGGAGCTAACCTAAAAGATCTTTTTAGTGGAGAATTTACAAACGATACAAGTGTTGGAGCTTTTCCTTTAATTGTTGGATTTGTATCGGCTTTTGTAACCGGCTGGCTCGCTTGTACTTTGATGGTAAATATTGTTAAACGAGGCAAACTAATATATTTTGCGATTTATACATTTATTGTTGCCATAATTGCAATTACCATCAGTTTTTTATAAACAACATTATAAAATCCCTCATATTTTTTTTATCATAAAATTTTACTAAAAGACGAATTGTTTGGAAACTTTCCGATAAATTCAATTTTCAAAACAACAATGGATTTTCAAGCAGGACAACTACTATTGATAAATAAATCTAAACATTGGACTTCGTTTGATGTTGTAAAAAAAATAAAATATTTAATAAGGAAAAAATATGGGTTTAAAAAAATAAAAGTCGGTCATGCCGGCACATTAGACCCATTAGCAACAGGACTTTTGGTGGTCTGTACAGGAAAATCAACCAAAACAATCCAAGAACTTCAAGCCAAAGAGAAAGAATATATTGCAAAAATTAAACTCGGCGCAACAACACCATCCTTCGATTTAGAAACCGAAATAAATGAGCAATTCGAGGTCGAACATATCACTAAAGAGTTAATATGCAATACCTTAAAAAAGTTCGAAGGAGATATTTTACAGGATCCACCAATTTATTCAGCAAAAAATATAAATGGAGAACGAGCATATAATTTAGCAAGAAGAGGCGAAAAAGTAGAATTAAAAGCAAAAAAAATACACATAGAAAAAATTGAATATATAAGTTATGATTCCGCTGTTTTGACAATAAAAATTCACTGTTCATCCGGAACATATATACGCTCTTTAGCAAACGACTTAGGTTATGCCATGCAAAGTGGTGCACATTTGATTGAACTTATAAGAACTAAAATAGGAATTTTTAACATTGAAGAATCGGTCGATATAAAAGAGTTTGAAGAAAATCTTAAATTATTGTAACAAAAACTACACCCTTACGTAGAAGTTACCCCAAAAAATAAATATAGAAATATTATGAAATTATCTCAATTCCGGTATGAATTACCTGAAAAATTAATCCCATTGCATCCAACAAAAAATAGGGACGAATCGAAGCTGATGGTTGTACACAGAGACACTGGCAAAATTGAACATCGTATTTTCAAGGATGTAATCGAATATTTTGACGATAAAGATGTTTTTGTTTTCAATAATACAAAAGTTTTTCCTGCAAGAATATTTGGCAATAAAGAAAAAACAGGAGCAAAAATAGAAGTATTTTTACTTCGTGAGCTTAGTAAAGAAAACCGATTATGGGACGTTTTAGTTGATCCTGCGCGAAAAATAAGAATTGGGAACAAATTATATTTTGGCAACGACGAACTTGTTGCAGAAGTAATAGACAATACCACTTCACGAGGCAGAACACTCCGATTTCTTGGTGATGGTGATTATGAAGATTTTAAAACAACGCTTTATAATCTTGGTGAAACACCTCTTCCAAAATTTATAAACAGAAAAACCGAAGAATTAGACAAAGAACGATATCAAACACTTTTAGCCAAGCACGAAGGAGCAGTTGCAGCACCTACTGCCGGAATGCACTTCAGCAGAGAGCTGCTAAAACGCCTTGAAATTAAAGGAATTGATTTTGCTGAAATTACACTTCATGTTGGATTAGGAAACTTCCGTAACGTTGAAGTTGAAGACCTCACTAAACATAAAGTAGATTCTGAACAAATTTTTGTATCGGAACAAGCTGCAAATATTGTGAACAATGCAAAAAACAATAAACACAATGTGTGTGCGGTAGGAACCACAGTTTTGAGAACATTAGAAAGTTGCGTAACCACACAAAAGTTACTTAATCCATTCGAAGGTTGGACAAACAAATTCATATTCCCACCATACGAAGTAAAAGTTCCGAACCGCATGATTTCCAATTTCCACCTTTCCAAATCTACTTTACTTATGATGGTGGCTGCTTTTACTGGTTACGACCTAATTTTTAAAGCCTACGATGTGGCAATAAAGAAAAAATATAGATTCGGAACCTATGGCGATGCTATGTTGATATTATAATTTGCCTTATAAATTAATATTACAATACTTCTTTTCTTAAAATAGTTAGTTTACAAAATACACAAAGTCATATTTAGCTGATTTACAGTTTATAACACAAAATATTTATACTTCATAAATCAATCTAATTTAAATAATAAAAAAATATTTTTTTTATATAAATATTTACATTTTATTAATAAAAACTTACATTTGTTGCCTGATTATTATGATTATTTAATTTATAAATTAATACTTCTAAGGCTAAGAAATAGATTAACTTTTTAGATTCATTACAACATAATATATAACTATATCTTTCATAAATCCCCTTGAAATATAATTAATAAACTATCAAAAGATTATGTCAAAAACAAATGAAGTTATTGATATTGAACAGGTTGTTGTTCGTTTCTCCGGAGACAGTGGAGACGGCATGCAACTCACTGGCACTTTATTTTCAGACACATCAGCACTATTAGGAAATAATTTAGCCACATTTCCCGACTACCCGGCCGAGATTAGAGCACCTCAGGGTACAGTTGGAGGAGTTTCCGGATTTCAAGTAAACTTCGGAAACACAACTATTTATACACCTGGAGACATGGCAGATATTCTGGTGGCAATGAATCCGGCAGCACTAAAAGCAAATTTAAGATGGATTAAACCAGGTGCTACAATTATTGTAGATAATGATAGTTTTACAAAGAAGTTTATAGAAAAAGCCGGTTTCGAAACCGATGACCCTATTAAGGAAAGTAAGCTTGAAGATCATAACATAATTAAAGCGCCTATTTCCTCTCTCACAAAAGAGTGTTTGAAAGATTCTGGAATGGACAATAAAACCATCCTAAGGAGCAAAAATATGTTTGCTCTCGGAATGGTTTATTGGCTTTATAACAGAACATTAGATTTTACAAATAACTTTTTTGAAACTAAGTTTAAAAAAACTCCAGCTCTTGTTGAAGCGAATAAAAAGGTGCTTCATGAAGGATACAACTACGCCGAAACAACAGAAGTTTTAAGCTTTAGCTACAAAATAAGTCCAGCGAAAATTGAAAAAGGCACTTATAGGAATATTAATGGAAATACAGCCACAGCTTGGGGAATGATTGCAGCTTCTGAAAAAGCCGGACTACAACTTTTTTGTGGCTCCTACCCTATTACTCCAGCCACTGAAATTCTTATTGAACTTTCGAAAAGAAAAGACCTTGGAGTAAAAACATTTCAGGCAGAAGACGAAATTGCAGGAATTTGTACAGCAATAGGTGCTTCTTTTGCAGGAAATTTAGCTGTTACCACAACTTCAGGACCTGGTCTGGCACTAAAATCAGAAGCTATTGGTTTGGCAGTTATTACTGAGCTGCCGCTGGTTGTCGTAAATGTTCAGCGTGGTGGACCTTCTACCGGATTACCTACAAAAACCGAACAAGCCGACCTAAATCAGGCTCTTTATGGTAGAAATGGTGAAAGTCCAGTAGTAGTTTTAGCTGCAAGCACGCCATCAGATTGTTTCGATTTTGCGTTCAAAGCAAGCAAGATAGCTTTGGAGCATATGGTACCTGTGATTCTTTTGACAGATGGATTTTTGGCAAATGGTTCAGAACCTTGGAAATTTCCAGCTATGGCAGACCTTCCGGATATAAAACCTCGAATTGTAGATGAAAACACAAAAGAATACTTGCCCTACAGAAAAGATAAAGAATTTATGGCAAGAGAATGGGCAATTCCGGGAACAAAAAATTTAGAACACAGAATTGGAAGTCTTGAAAAAATGATTGACACGGGCGCTGTTTCTTATGTTCCTGAAAATCATCAAATAATGACAGAACTACGTGAAGAGAAGGTACAAAGAGTTGTAAAATCTATTCCCGAATTAGAACTTTATGGCGATCGCGAAGGAGATTTATTAGTTATTGGTTGGGGAAGTACTCGTGGGCATTTATTGACTGCTATCAACGAAATGCGTTCCAAAGGCGCTAACATTAGTTTAGCACATTTCAACTATATAAAACCACTTCCTAAAAATACACAAGAAGTTTTATCGAAATTCAAGAAACTTGTTGTTTGTGAATTAAATATGGGTCAATTTGCCAACTACCTCAGAATGAACTTTCAAGAGTTTCATTACAATCAATATAACAAAGTGCAAGGGCTTCCTTTCACTATGAATGAATTAACTGAAAATTTCCACAAATTATTAGAAGAGAAATAGTCATGAGCGAAATTCAAACTAAATTAAGTCCAAAAGAATTTAAAAGCGACCAACAAGTAAGATGGTGTGCAGGATGTGGCGACCATGCCATTTTAAGTGCAGTTCATAAAGCGATGTCGGAACTTAGAATTCCGAAAGAAAAATTTGCTGTTGTTTCAGGAATTGGTTGTTCATCTCGATTTCCATATTATATGGATACATACAGTTTTCATGGAATTCATGGCAGAGCTGCCGCAATTGCATCGGGCGTAAAAGTTGCAAATCCAGATCTTAGTGTATGGGAAATAACCGGCGATGGAGATGCTTTAGCAATTGGAGGGAATCATTTTATTCATGTGATAAGAAGAAATGTTGATATAAACATTCTCCTTTTCAACAATGAAATATATGGCTTAACAAAAGGACAATACTCTCCTACTTCTAAAGATGGGCAAGTAACAAAAACTTCTCCTTATGGAACAATTGAACATCCATTTCATCCGGGAGAATTAGCTATTGGTGCACAAGGAAAATTCTTTGCACGTGCTGTTGATACAAATATGAAACTCGCTACCGAAATTTTTGTTGAAGCCGAAAAACATGAAGGAACTTCTGTGGTTGAAATATTGCAAAATTGCATAATCTTTAATGATAAAGCTTTCGGGCATATAACTGACAAAGAACATAAAGCAGACCGCCAAATTATTCTAAAACATGGAGAACCAATGATTTTTGGAAAAAACAATGACAAAGGACTCGTCATGGAAGGTATGCACCTTAAAGTTGTAAATATTGGAGAAAATGGAATTCCCGAAAAAGATATTTTAATTCATGATGCCCATGAAGAAATTCCATTTTTACATCTTATGCTTGTGAATATGTCTTATCCTAATTTTCCAGTTGCTTTAGGAGTTATACGCTCGGTTTCTGATTCTGTATATGATGTAAGAATTGAAGAGCAAATTGAAAATATCAAAAGCAAATCGAAAATAAAATGTGTTGACGATATGCTCAACAGTGGAAGTACATGGGAAGTGAAATAAATTATCTTTCATAATACTTGCTACTAAAAAACAGAAAAATTAGGAACAAAAAAATACCTTTCATAATAAATTATGAAAGGTATTTTTTTTGCTATATGTTGAGTGAAATATTATTCTAAAATCTATTCTGATTTCGAAATGTTTTTCAAATAATCATACCAGTTCTCTATTCCTTCACCGGTTTTCACCGAAACTTCAAGAAAGTCCAACTTATGGTTAACCTTTTTGGCATATTCTTTTGCCTTCTCAATATCGAAATCTACATATGGCAACAAATCGATTTTGTTAATAATACAAAGGTCCGAAGATTGAAACATTGAGGGATATTTCAATGGCTTATCTTCACCTTCAGTAACACTAATTACAACAACTCGTTTTGTCTCTCCTAAATCGAATAATGATGGGCAAACCAAATTTCCAACATTCTCAATAATTAAAATTGAATTATCGGAAATATTCAATTTTTTCACAGCTTTCATTACCATATCGGAATCGAGATGGCAACCATTTCCGGTATTTATTTGTATTGCCGGTGCTCCAGCTGCTTCAATTCTCTCGGCATCGTTCATGGTTTGTTGGTCGCCTTCTACGACAAAAAATTCTTTTTCAGCTTTTAAGTCTTTAATTGTTCGCTCCAGCAAACTCGTTTTTCCTGAACCAGGCGAACTAACTAAATTGAAAGCAACAACATTTTTTGCTTCAAAATATCCCCTATTCCTTTCAGCAAGAAGCTGATTTTTCCCCAATATATCCTGCTCAATTTTTATTTCGGTACCATGAGAATGATGATGATCGTGAGAATGGTGATGATGATTGTGAGAATGAGAATGCTCATGCTCCTCACCATCGTGAGAATGAGTATGAGAATGTTGGTGATTATCTTCAATATTTTCACCTGGTTTCCTGAAAGTTATATTATTTCCATCGCCTTCACAGCCACAAGTACTACACATAATTTCAATTTTAATTAAAAGGGAATTTGTTTAATGAAACGCCGAAGCGAATATTTTTCAATTCTGAAATATATTTGAAAAAAAAGAGGTCGCGAGCGGATTCGAACCGCTGTAAAAGGTTTTGCAGACCTCCGCCTAACCACTCGGCAACGCGACCAAAAATTAATGAGTGCAAAGATAAATATTATTTCAATTTATCAAGAGAATAAAAAAATATTTTTCTTCAATTTAAACTCTACTAAATCATAAACAGACAATAACAAATTTTTGCAAATTCAATCAAAGATTTAATGAAATATTATGGAAAAAGAATAGTTTTGTAAGAAATAAATAAAGTGAATTATGGGAGTACCACGACTATTCAGATTGCCTGGCTATAAGAAATTTAGTTTCTTTCCAAGATATTACGATGCTCAAAAAGAAGAACTTCAGGATAGAGTAAGAAATATAAAGAACGAATTAGAAAAGAATGATAAAAAAACCGATGAAAGAGCTCCAATAATTAAAGGGCAAATGAGAGAATATTTTCATAGAGCAAATACCGCAAAAATAAAACGACAATCGAATATCAGGCTAATTGTGATTATTGCTGTTCTATTCATTGTTTTATATTATTTGCTATATTTTTAATTTATCGAATGTCAGATATAATAAATTTATTGCCTGATTCGGTTGCAAATCAGATTGCTGCAGGCGAAGTTATTCAACGACCGGCTTCGGTTGTAAAAGAATTGATAGAAAACTCTATTGATTCCGGAGCCACAGAAATTAAAGTCAATATTAAAGATGCAGGAAAAACCCTGATACAAGTGATTGACAATGGTTGCGGAATGTCTGAAACTGATTGTAGGATGGCTTTTGAGCGTCATGCAACATCAAAAATAAAAAGTGCAAATGACCTTTTCGAAATCCGCACTATGGGATTTCGGGGAGAAGCACTTGCGTCAATAGCTGCCATTGCCAGAGTTGAGCTAAAAACAAAACTTTTTGACGATGAACTTGGAACACACATAATTATAAGTGGATCGAATGTAGAAAATCAGAATATTATAAGTTGCCCAAATGGCTCGAACTTCATAATTAAAAATTTGTTTTATAATGTTCCTGCACGCCGAAAATTTCTAAAAAAAGACACAACAGAATTTTTTCATATCATCAACGAATTTAAGAGAGTAGCTTTAAGCAATCCCGAAATCTCGTTCAGCTTAATTCACAACGAAAATACAATTTATAATCTACCTTCATCGAATAGAAAACTTAGGATTTCAAATATTTTTGGAAAATCGATAAGCCAGCATTTACTTTCAATAAATACTCAATCTGACATCTTAAAAATATCAGGATTTATTGGGGCACCAAAACTGGCAAAAAAGAATTTTGGCGACCAATTTTTCTTTGCTAATAACAGATTTATGAGACATACTTACTTTCATAAGGCTGTTGTTATTGCTTTCGAAAATATTATCTCTTCAGAATTAATTCCCTCATATTTTTTATTTTTAGAGATAGATCCTGCGGAAATTGATATAAACATTCACCCAACAAAAACTGAAATAAAATTTGAAGACGAATCAAGTATTTGGCAGATTATTCGACTTGTTGTGAAAGAAGCACTGGGAAAATTTAATATAGTTCCAACACTCGATTTTAGCACTGAAAATCCAATAAATATTCCAATTTTAAATCAAAATAGCAATTTGCAGCCCCCATCAGTGGAGGTAAATTCTGCATATAATCCTTTCAAAAATGAGAAGATGGAAATGCAAGGAAAATTTGCACCATCAGGCTCACAAAAACAAAATACTGCAAACTGGGAAAAACTATACGATGGAGTAGAAAAAGATTTCGACATGAACCTAAGGCCTGCCGAAACTCATTCTCAAACCAAAATAGATACTTCTAATAAGATCCAAATTAATAGAAATACTATTCAAATAAAAAATAAATATATTCTGATTTCTGTAAAATCGGGATTAATGATAATTGACCAAAAAAGAGCTCATGAAAGAATTTATTATGAATATTTTCAAAATATTTTCAACAAAAAAAACTTTACAATTCAAAAACTTCTTTTCCCAAAAACAATAGAGTTATCACCAGATAATTATGAGATATTCAACGAAATATATTTATCAATAAATTCACTCGGTTTTAATATAGAATTCAAAGAAAAAAATAATATTTGCATAAATGGCGTACCTTCGGTTTTTGAAATTCAGGAACCGGAAGAATTCATAAACTTACTCATCGAAAATTATAAAGAGGCAGAACATGATATTGCTGAAAAAATTACAGATAGCGTAGTAATTTCACTCGCAAAAACGGCAGCAATAAACTATGGCACACCACTTTCTTCCGAAGAAATGAATAATATTGTTGATAGACTTTTTGCATGCAAACTGCCAAATTATTCGCCTGGTGGAAAAATAATTATTTCGATATTAAAAATCGAAGATATAGAAAATAGATTTGAAAATATGAAAGCTTAGAGATGCAATATTTTCTTCACAAATATTTCGTTTTTTAAGCTTAATTTTGAGAAATAAACACCACCGGATACTTTAACATTTTGCCCATCGGTGCAATCCCATTCTATCGAATGAACACCCTTTTCTTTAAATTCTTGCAACAGAGTTTTTATATGTTCACCACTAATATTGTAAATTTCCAATTTTACAAAACAGGCGTTTTCATTTGTAAAAACTATTGATGTTTTTTCAGCAAACGGATTTGGGAAATTTTGCTCAAGTTTTCCAACAAATTTTTGTACTTGCAATTTGTTAGTAGTTTCAACATTTAGTGAAGTTTTAGTATAAGTATTATTGTCTGAAACTCTAATATTTATATTCCAATTCTTATTGTTAATAATTGGCATGAAACTAATTAAACCAGAACCAGACATTTCAATTTCGTTTGGGAACTCTGGCGGAATGAATCTTAGCGAATAATTTTCAGGTATTTTACATATGTTTGAACAATCTGATATATGATAATGTTTTTCGTCTCCATTCGAGATTCCCGAATACCAATAATGATTTTCAATTATCGAATTTGTTGAATCGCTGTCAGAAATTTCGTCGTAATAAAATTCTATCACACCCGAAGGATACAATTTTACAGCAAAATTTACCAAAGTCTTAAGTGGATTTATTTCGGTGGACATCTGCCATCTGAAACAGGCAACATTTTCATTTCCTTCATACCAAACTGCATCGCCTTGCGTAGGAATAATCCGCAAATTGCTGCCAAAAGGTGCAATAACTTTATTTATTGCAAGCGAACTCGCCGTATTGTTATAGTATGGAATTATATCAGTTAAATTAAAAATAATTGTTCCTTCGGTCGTAACGATTACACTATCATACGAATTTTGAAAGAACGGAAAACTAAAATCTAATTCTTGAAAAACTGCACCTGAAATTAAATTACTGAATGCAAGCTCCTTGCCATCAATATTTGGAAAAGAATGCTGAAAACTTTCCTGTTCGTAAGACAAATCTAAAGTCCATGAATATGGAATATTTCCTCCTTCGGCAAATAATTGAAAATAATATTGTTCAAAAACCTGTGCCTCAGGCAATTCTATGGTTTCAATTTTTATGCAACCAGAATTTTTCCTATATGGCATACTGATTTTAGTTAGATTATTATTTATTATTTCAACCGATTTTTCAATAAAATTGCTTTTTTTATTTTCCTGATAATCAATAAGATTAGCCGCAAATATTTTACCTTCCGATATACTATCTACGTCTTTTTCGTATATCAAAGTAAAAATTTTCAAATCTTTATCTGCTTCCATTTCATCTAATAAAAATGAAATATCAAGCCCAATTTCGATATGCTTTGACCATGCCTCATTAAATCCTTGCATCGAATTTGAGCCTCCCTGAAAATTAAATATTGGGAATTCAAATATTTCATCTGGTTTGTCGCTCTTAAGATTGTAACTAAAACCAGTGGCAATTTTAATCATATTTCTCTGCTCATGTTCAAGTTGCAAGTCTAAAGTTAGTTTTGGTTCATAGTTTGTTTTGGGTTGTAAAATGTGGACTGCATTATTCCAAATTCCACCATCATCCAAAGATTCTGCCAATAGTTTATACATGAAATATGCTTTCCCAGAATCTGCCCATGAAGCTCCGTAGCTGTTAGCAAATAAAACTCCTCCAATTTCCCAGTCTTTCATATCAAGGATGCTATCGCCATTTAAATCAATATTATTTGAAAAAATACCATCATTGTTGTAATCAAATCTTATCGAATCATTGTATCCAACAATTGTCATTGCATGTGATATTGTGCTACTCCACCTGGTTATTACCCACTTGCCAGCCTCATGAGTTCCTTCGGGCAATTGATTTATTTGGCTTGGCCAGATTGTGGATGAGTAAAAATTTGCAAGACCACCAAAATTCGAGCTGTCAAAATGATTAAATAGCCAATGTTTCAATACATTCAATCCATCCTCTGAACTTACATCTATTGCATAGAAATCCTGAACTCTATTTTTCATTGAACGATGGTATTTATCGTATCCAGACATCCACATGGTATGACTTGTAAAATCGTCTTCGAAATCGGCATAAAAATCATTGTAGTTTGGGCTTCCAAACTGTTTCAGAATATTCCAGCTATCGAAATAACTAACTCCTATGCTACTTGAAATTCCTTGATTTAAAAAATTGAAGGTAAAATCTGGGGGATATTGATTTTCACTTTCTTTTGAACTTAAGTCTCGAAGCAAATTTATTTCGTACGTAAAAGTGTATCCTACACCACTTTGTTGCCCACAGTTCCAAAATTCTTGATTCCTGATTGGTGGGAAAAAACTATTTAAAGAATTGTCAAGTTTGTATGGAAAATGATTAGTATCAAAACTTTTCGTAGAATAAGGATAAGCAATTTCTTTTAGCTTTTCGTATCTATATAAAGATTGTAGGAAGTTTTTGTTGTCTGAACTTTGGCTATAATTTTGAGAGAAAACTATTTTTACTGAAAAGAAAAATAAGATGAAAACCACAATTTTTAGAATTCTAATCAAGGCAATTTCTCTCACAATAAAAATCTAATTAAAAAAAGAAATTATATATTAAATTTCTGCTTTAACAATTGAGTATTTGCTTTTGCTATATATATTTGCTTATACTCGTTAATAAATGATTCAGCCTAATAGGTTTTGTTAGAAAATCGTTGCAACCGGCTTTGTAGCAATTAGCTTCTGCATTTATGAGTAGATGAGCTGTTTGAGCAATAATTGGGACATCTTTCCGAAAGCTTCTAATCTGACGACTTGCTTCGTAGCCATCCATTTCTGGCAATTGTAAGTCCATCAAAATCACATCAATATCTTTGTTTTTTTTACAGATATCTACAGCTTCTATACCATTAAAAGCATATATCAATTTTGCTTGAGTTTTCCGTAAAGCGGCTTCAAAAAAAATATTGTTAATATCAATATCTTCAACAATTAATATTGTTTTATCAGACCATTCAAATAGATTAGCATTTTTCATTACGATAATCATTAAATTCTCAACAAATATATAACAATATTAATTGAAAAGTAGAATTAAAAACTTAAAGTCAAATTCTATAACTATAAGTAATTATAAACTAATAATAAAAGGTATGATTTTTTTTGCTTTGTAAATTGCATCTGTAAAAAAGCATATCAGGATTTACGGCTTGTCGAAGAAAATTACAGATCAGCTATTAGGGCAATATTTCGAGATAAAAATCTTCTTTTTGCGTCATAATTTCTTTCTCTTCATCGGTTTTGTCATCATATTTTAACAGATGCAAAACACCATGCAGTGCAACTCTTGAAAGTTCGTTTTGGAAAGACACCGAATATTTTTCCGCATTTTCTTTTACTCTGTCTAAACTAATAAAAATGTCGGCAGAAATTTCGCTTCCTTCAGAATAATTGAAAGTTATCACGTCAGTGAAATAGTTGTGGTTGAGATGTTTTTTGTTTAGCTCTAAAAGATATTTATCGGAACAAAAAATATAATTTATTTCGGCTATAATGCTGTTTTCATTAATTACAACTTTACTTATCCAATCTTTAAGAAATTCAAAATCAGTAAAATCAAAATTCGTTTCTTCATTAAAAAAATTGACAGACAATGTTTTAATTTAATTTAAATTTGATTTCAATTTTCCTTCCTTCATCAAAAAATTTCAAGTCGTCTGAAAGATGTTTCATTAAAAATACACCACGACCATGAGGCTTTTCAATATTTTCTGGTGAGGTTGGATCCGGAATTCTATTAAAATTAAATCCTGTTCCTTCATCTACTATAGTAAAAACTAAAAAGTTATCGTCGGTAAAAGAGCTTAAAACAACCATTTTAGAACCATCTAATTTGTTACCATGGAATATCGCATTGTTCACTCCTTCGATTATGCTAACCTGAATTTTCCCGTATATTTCATCGCTAATATTTAATTCAGTAGAAATATCATCAATTAACTTTTCAACGAGGCAAAGGTTCTTAACTTCCGACAGGAATTCAATTTTCTTTCTCATCAACTAATTTTCATTTAATTTGACTAAATACTCTTTGTATTTTTTGTTGTAATAATTTATCAATTTTATATTTGACGTCTTCAATATTTCATTAAATTGCAAATTTACATCTTTATACTTAAATATCTCCTCTGGGTTACTAAAAATATTTTCATTTCCTTCTTTCGATTCTCTTTTCTTTTCAATTTCTCTTTGATACTCGGAATTTTCTGCATCGAGCAATCGAGTCAATATAAGCTCTTGTCGTTTAAGAGTTTGAGGAGTAATATTTTTGTTTATTAAGTCGTTTTCTGTTTGGTCGATTAGCTTTTTTATCTCGTTCATAATTTTTTTTGTTCCAGACTTAAGCGACTGATTCTTTGCCATTTCGCTCATCATTTTCTGAAATATTTCTTGCTGAGCGAGCATTCTTGCCAATTGTTTATTCATTCCGTTTTTGTCTGGTTTTCCTTTGCCGTCCTTTTTTTTCATCTGGTCTATCAAACTCTGAAGCTGAGATTTCAATGATTCTTGCATTCCCTGCATTTGTTTCATTGACGGTTTTCCTTTTCCTTCTTTCTGGCATTGTTGCTGTCCTTGCATATCCATCGACATTTGGTTTTGCATAGATTTTAAAGCTTCTGCTAAAAGCAATGCTAAATTGTTGGCCGAAGTCATCACGAATTGTTGCTTAATACTTGCCGGACCTTTTTTTCTATCCTCAATTAATAGATTTGTTTTCGACAGATTTTTTTCAATAGAAAGCAATTCTCTATTTATTGTACTACTCAGCTGAGGTGTACGTTTTGCCAAGGCATAGAGCGAATCTTTGATAATCGTAAAATCGTCGGCAATTTTGTTTTGACTACCAATTAGGTCGATATATAGTGGATCTTTGTCGCTAATCTTTTTTGTGATTTTTAACAATTCTTCCTGATCGAATGAAAAATTTATCAAATTGTCTAAAATTTGTCGCAAATTATCCATGTCCTCCATTGCTTGTTGTTGCTTGTTAGAATTTAGCATTTGTTGCATAGATTGCGACATTTCTGAAAGTTGCTCGGAATTTTTTTTCTGATTTCCTGAAGCTTTTTTTGATTTTCCTTTTTGGAGATTTTCCGATCCTTTTTGAAACTCTTCATTAATATCTTGGATTTCCTGATCGAGATTTTCCATTTTCATCGGATTTTTTAACTCATCGTTTAATTCTTGAGTTTTTTTAATCTCTTCAGTTAGCTTTTCAAATTTTTCTGATTGTTCATTTTGCTTTTTTTGCAGTTCGCTATTTTCCGATTTTTTATCTTTTGTTTCTTCAGAAAGCTCTTCTTGTTCTTTGGCAAGTTCGTTTAGATCTTCGATGTTTTTCTCTACTTTTTGTTCAACTTCAAATTCTTTAAGCATCTCAAGATTTCTGTCTAATTGCTCCATTAAATCGTCAAAAGACATTTCCAAATCGTCTGAAAGTTGGTTGAATTTGTCTTCATTAAATTTCTCCTGAAGTTTATTTAGTTCATCCATCAATTCTTTTAGTTCATCAGTCATTAGATTTTCCAGAAGATCTTCAATTTGTTGTTGCTTGTCAAGAATTTCCTGTTCTTCTTCAGAAAAAGAGTTTAAAACATCATTTTTAAGTTCGTTTTCATCGGCAATTTCTTGCATTAGCTCTTCGAGCTTGCTCTGATTTTTCATTATCTCTTCAACCATTTGAGTTTTTTCCCAAGTGGTTGAATTTTCATTTATGTTTTTTTCTTTTAGCTGTTTGATGTCTTTTTTTAGTTTTTCAGCCAATTTCATACTTTCGTCAATTTTTGCAAAAATATTTTTATTAGCATCGTCCGAAAGTTTTTGCAATTCTTCTTCAGAAGGGATCGAATATTCGTAGGTTCTTGTGCGGCTTGATTTGCTTCCTAAAACAGCATCGTTGTCCCAAACCATAAAATAATATTCAATTTTATCTTCGTTACTGATATTCAGCTTTGCAAAATCGATAGAGTAATAAAATTCCTGAATAGTTAGATTTTTACTTATCGGGATATTAACAATCGAATCGTTTTCCTCATTTTTTGAAAATACAAAAGATAAATTTTTAAATCCATAATCATCATCAATATTTCCTTTAAAATAAAAGACTGATGGTTTAATAGAATCAACTATTGAGGCAACTTGAATATTTGGGTATAAATCAGGAATCACATTTACAAAATATTTGACAATTTCTTTCTTTATATAGAAGGAATTTGAAATTGTTAATGCGTATTTTTTGCTTTCAAGGAATTTTTTCTCAAATTTGAATTCATCATTAGAAAAATCTGCTGGTTTTTTCTCATTCTCAAAAATAAAAAACAACGAGTCTATATCAATAGTTTTAAAATTCCAAATAATCTTAGAACCAAATGGAACAGTAAGATCGCCCACATTATTCAATATTCTGTTAGGCTCTTGAGTATATGTAGGTGAATTTATTGAAACGACAAAATCGAGAATAACCGGTGCCGGTAAAACTTCAATTGTATAATTCTGTGAGTGATAATTATCTGCATTGAAGAAAAATTCTAATGAGTTGTTCAAATTTCTGAATTTATATGAAAATTCAGAATTGTCTATTTTCTTCATTATGAAGGAATTACTTCCAAAGCTGATAAATATTTTTTTTGGGACATATTCTCCCTCAATTTTTGCAAAAATTTCAATATCGCCACCTTTTTCAGCAAATAGAGAATCATTTTTCAATATAAATTTGAAAGGTACTTTTGGTTCGTAATAAGTGTCATGATTGACAATTCGTTCGGCACCTTCTGTTAGTAGAGCTGGCGAAATTATAAAAATTGCTGCAAAAACAATTGCAATCAGACCAATATATTTGAAGTAGGAAAAGTTTCTCTTGAAATTGATTGCTCGTCTGAAGGGGATTGGTTTTATTTGCTCAATTCTTTGATCTATACTTGCATAAACCAATTGTTGCGAATATGAATTTTCTTCAGCAATATTCGCTAATTCTAAAGTATTCAGCAATTTATCTTGTATATCGGAAAAATGATTCGATATAATTCTCGAAGCTTGTTTGTGCGAAATTGTTTTTCCAATTTTAAAAAACGATAGAATTGGAACTAAGATGAACCAGATGAAAATTATTGAAAAAACCGACAGCAAACTATAAAAAATACCGGTTCGAATGCCTATAGAAAAGTGCCCGTAATATTCAGAAATACTTACACTTATATAAAAAACCAAATACAATATAAGCGACAATAACAGACCTCTAATTACCTGATTAACATAATATTTACGTATAAACTTATCAAGTTTTGAAAGTAATATTTTATATTCTTCGTTCATTAATTTTGCAATATTAAATTTAGATTACAAAAAGCCAGTAGCAATTTTCAATTTTTCATGTTTTTGAAATCCAATATTTGGGATTCAATTTTGAATTATTTTTCCATATTTCAAAATGAACTTCCGTTGTATTTTCTTTTTTTTCGGTACTAATTACACCTATTGTCTGTTTGGTAGAGATTTTATCTCCGGAACTCACAATTACATCTTTCAAATTAGAATATACGCTAAGATAATTTCCATGACGTATGATAACTGCCTGATTTCCATCGGGTGTCATAAAAACCTTACTTACAGTTCCGTTGAAAATTGCACGAACTATTGAACCTTCAGTTGTGCTGATGTCAATTCCATTGTTCCGTATTTTTATTCCACTCAAAACCGGATGCGGATGCTCACCAAAAACACCTGTTATAACTCCTCGCTCGGTAGGCCATGGTAAATGTCCTTTGTTTTTTCCAAAATTATCGGAAATTAATTTGTCTTCTGGCGTAAGTGCAAAATTTGATTTTCCTGAAGAATTTCCTTTTGAGGCTGCCAACCTGGCTCTTTCAGCAGCTTTACGTGCCTCTTCTGCAATAATTTTTTCAATTTCTAATTGAAGTTTGTGCGCAACCAGTTCTTTCTCTTTTATCTTGCTTTTAAGGTCTTTTTCTTGAGACTTTAGCTGATTCAAAACCGTTGATTGTTCTTGCTTTTCGCCATAGAGTTTGTCTTTAACGTCTTCTGTTTCATATATTAGAGTTTGCTTTTTATTTTTTTTTGCCTCCAAAACATTGATTTTTTCGTTCAACTCGTTTTGCATGGCTATGATAGTGTCTGCCTGCGACTTTCGGTATTTCGTGTAATACTGGAAATATTTTATTCTTTTATATGCCTGATTTATATCTTCTGCCGACAAGATAAAAGCCAATTTATCATAAGAATTAGAATTTTGATAGGCATAGTAAATCATTTTTGCATAATTCTCCTTAATCGAATTAAGTTCCTTTTCAAACGTTTCAATTAATTCACCATTGTTTTCGATTTCGCTTTCAATAAATCCAATTTCTTTATTGATGGTTGATATTTGATTTTTTCTGCTATTGATTTTTGTATTAAGGAGTTTCAGTTTATTTAATGAACTGGATTTATTCTTTTTAGTTTGTTTTAAAAGTTTGTTGGTATAGTCAATTTCCTTTTGATTTTTCTGTTTTTTCTTTTCAAGATCCTGTCTGTTTTGGGCGAATAGATTGTCTGGAAGTGCAAAAAATACAGCAAATATTAGAGCAAAAAAATAGATAGTGCGAGCTTTCATTTCTTATTAATAAATGCGTTTATATTTTTTTGAAATTTTAAAAGGAAATCTCATTTTTTTATCGACCACAACTTTTGAATACTTTAACGAAAAATCCATCGAATTGCTTTCATTACTGATATTTAGGTTTATCAATTTTGGAAAAAGTAATTTATTAACTTTTTGAAATTCGTTATAATCAATATTCATTTTCTTCTTTTCAAAATTATCTGCTATTGATATTTTTGTTATTTTATTCAACTGCCTATCAATAAATATTTCTTGAAGGATTTTTGATCCTTCAATCGAAGCTAAGACCTGATTATTCGCATCAATTGGAATTTTAACACAAACAATATTACTATCTGTTTCTTCGAAAATCATATTTTTATGAATACTATTGATTTCTGTATCATCGTACTGGAAATACTTGTTCAGCAAAATTGATTGAAGTAGAAAAAAGTCAATTTGTATTTTATAATTTCTATTAAAATACTCGTAATCGCCTATATAATAGGTAGAATTTATTTTGTCAATAATTTTTACAGAATCGCGGCTTAAAACAATTCGAGCCAGCTCTATGCCTATTCCAGGATTGACTGAAATCCAAATTAGGCTATCTTTTTGAATTTTGATAGTTCCTTTTATCCCAATTTTCGATTCATCGTTTATCAATTTTCCTGAAAATTTCAAAAACAAATTATTGAAAGGAATCTGAGCTGAATTTACTTCTTTAACTATCAAAAGTGCTTTGGATGGAGTTTCCGGAATTTCAAACAAATGCTTCTGCAATTTGCATGATGAGGCAGAACCTATAATTAAGATTATAAGAAAAATATTTGCTATTTGTTTAAATTTACTCACACTTCAAATTTTACTCAATAAATATCCCTTCTTCCATTTTTTTTTGCAAAAGCTCTGATCCTTTACCTGTTTCAACAGCATTTTTCCATTGTTGTTTTGCCTTATCTTTTTGCCCGTTTTTGTAGAGAATATCGCCGTAGTGTTCAATAATTACGGCACTTTTATCTCCACTATTTAAAATAGCTTTTTCAATAATTTCTAATGCTTTTTCGAAATTTGCCATTTTAAATAAAATCCAGGCATATGTGTCGAGATATGTTGCATTGTTAGGCTCTGCTTCAATTGTCTGCCGGCTCATTTGCTCGGCTTTTTCAAGAAATTCTTCTCGTAAAGACAAATAGTAACTATAGTTATTTAATACTAAAATATTGTTTCCATCTATCTCTAAAAGCTTGTCGAAATATTCATCAGATTTCTTGTTTTCTTTGAAAATATGAAAAATCTCGCCAAGATAAAGATAGAACTGGACTTTTAGCTGCTTACTATCAGCCACTAAATCTAAGCCCATTTCTAAAACCTTTTTAGCTTCTTCGTATTTCTTAATTTCTTTTGCAGCAATTCCATTAAACAAATAGATTAATGGCTGATTAGGGAAATATTCCAATGCCTCTTTGCTATCTATGTACATGGTATCATAATTTGCCAATTGGCTTTCGATGAGTAATGTTTGTTCCCAAATCAAATAACTTTTTTTATCGATACTTAAAACTGTTCTATATTCTTTAAGTGCTTGTTCAAAATCCTTTTCAGAAACCAAAAAATCGGCATACACCGAGTGAACAACTGCATTGTTTTGATGAGTTTCGAGCAGAATATTTAATAAGGTATATTTTTTGTCGGAATTTGCAAATTCGTTTGATTCGCTTAAAAAATATAGAAGTGAAGTTACTTTTGCCATTACATTCAAATTCTCCGATTTAAATGCAAGTTCCAATTCTTTAAACCAATTTTCATAATCCTTTTTTAATCTATACAAATCTGCCAACGACAAATGAGCTATCGAATAATATGGATCAATTTCAAATATTTTTTTGAAAATTTCGAATGCTTCATAGTAATTTTTATCGGCAATATGTAGCTCTGCAATCTGCCCTAAATATTTGGTTTCCTTAGGATATAGTTCTACTAATTTTTCTATTTCGTCAATTGCCTTTTCGAATTTTCCATCCATGAAATAAATTGTTTCTTTTTGCAATGAAATCTGTTCAGAGATTCCATTTTTTTCTTCAATTTTATTCAGAATTTCTATTGCTTTTTTAGTTTTCCCAATCTTTGAATAAATGATAGCCAAATCAATATAATAGTCGGTTTCTTCAGGATTAGTCTTAATTAGATTTTTATATATATCAATTGCTTTAGTTATTTCATTGTTGTTCAAATATATATGCCCAAGCAAAAGTTGATACCAAATATTTGACGGATTTTTTTCAACAGCAAATTCTGCATATTTTTGAGCTCCTGAAAAATCTTGTTGATATACATGAATATTTGCAATTTCGTAATTCGCTAGAGCACTATTTGGTTTAATTTCTAAGCATCTCAAATATAATGACAAAGAATTCAGATAATCTCCGAGCATTTTATGTTTTGAAGCCTCTATCAACGAAAACCTAAATTCCTGCTCTTTCTTTTCAGTAAGAATTTGGTTTGAATCCTTAGCTTTTCCTGCTGGCTTCAATGTTGAACATGATGCCAACATTATCAAGGCCAGTAAAGATATGCAATACTTCAAACTTATTATATAATTATATTTCATGAAATTTTAGCGATTAGAAAAAGCGAAAAATTTACTCTCGAATTAGCACTTCAAAATTAAAATTGCTTAATGCAATAAACGATTAGTTTTGCATTTTCTTACAAATTTAGAATCAAGCAGCAAATTCATTGTATCAAAAACACCTACATAAATATTAGTTTAGTCGATAATTGTAGTAAAATCACCAATACTCATTTCCGGAACGTTTCCAACAATTTCTACTGAATTACCTATCATTGAGTTTTTTATATTAAAATCTTCAACTTTAGAATTTGATTGAATAATACCATTTCTAACAATTGAATTAATTATTTGTGAATTTTCTCCAACAGACAAATGAGGTCCAATTATAGAATTTTTTATTACTACATTTTTACCTATAAAACAAGGTTCTTTGATTAGTGAATTTTGAATATTTGCAGTATCAGAAATTAGGTTTTCGTTTTTATTTAGTTCAAGAATTCGCTGATTTGTATAAACTGTTGCATCTTTATTGCCGCAATCGAGCCATTCTTCAACTTCAGATGTTTTGAATTTTATATTATTATTCTTCATATTTTCCAAAGCATCGGTAAGCTGATACTCGCCATTCACAACAATATCATTATCGAATAGATACTTTAATTCTTTGCAAAAATTCTTGCCGTCTTTAAAATAATATATTCCAATAATTGCCAAATCGGAAATCTTATCTTTTGGTTTTTCAATAAAATCAGTAACAATATTTTCGTTGTTGGTTTTCACTACTCCAAACGAGCTTGGGTCGTCAACTTTTTTCACCCAAATTATTCCATCGCTACTACCATCCAAAATAAAATCTGCTTTTAGCAAAGTATCTGCATAAGCAACAATAACTTTTCCACAAAGGGATTCTTTTGCACAATAAATTGCATGAGCTGTGCCTAAAGCTTCAGTCTGATAATATATTTTAGAATCTGCCCCAATAGATTTGGCAATATTGTGAAGATGGTTTTCTACATCTTTTCCAAAATCGCCAATTACATATGCAATCTCTTCAATTTTTTCATTCAAATTTTTTCCTATCTCTTCAACCAATCGTTGAACTATTGGTTTTCCGGCAATAGGTATCAAAGGTTTCGGAATGGTGAGAGTGTGAGGTCTCATTCGTTTTCCCATTCCAGCCATTGGTATAATTATTTTCATTTAGAAGTTTTTAATATTAAGTTTATTTAAATAATTCTATGCAGAAATCAGCAAAATGCTGAGTTTATATCACTTTTAGAAGTGTACTAATTTTCCCCTGTATGTCCGAAACCCCCGGCACCTCTGCGAGATTGAACCAATGATTCAACTTCATCCCAAACCACAGTATCGTGTTTAGCAACTATCATTTGACAAATACGCTCTCCATCACTAATTTCTACCTCATTCTCAGACAAATTAATAATTATTACACCAACTTCACCTCTATAATCCGAATCAATGGTTCCCGGGCTATTCAAAACGCTCAAACCTTTTTTTATAGCTAAACCACTACGCGGTCTTATTTGCGCTTCGTAGCCAATAGGGATTTCGACAAAAATTCCAGTAGGAATAAGTTCCCTTTGCATAGGTTTTAACAATATAGGAGAATCAAGATTTGCTCTTAAATCCATGCCAGCAGAAAAATTTGTGCTATATTGTGGCAAATTATGTTTAGACTTATTAACGATTTTTACTTTCATTTACCTTTAATAAAATTTGCAAAAGTAGTGATAATATTTTTGTCATCAACTCAAGATGCTTACATTTGAATTGCAATTTATGTATCAAAATAGTTAAAAAATAAAATACTGAAAACTTAAAATGTTTTGCTTATCTTTATTCTCAATAAAATAATTGAAACATTATAAATGTTATAAAGTATTATATAATTAATTTAGAATAATAATATTTAATGAAAATGGATATAGAAAAAGCCAATATTTTATTAGTTGAAGACGATAAAAATTTAGGTTTCATCTTAAAAGATTATCTTGAAATGATTGGTTATTCAGTTAGTTTAGAAAATAATGGAGAAAAAGGATTTGAGGCATTTCGCATCAATCCATACGATGTTTGCATCTTAGATATTATGATGCCACTAAAAGATGGTTTCACCCTTGCAAAACAAATTAGAAGAAGAAGTAATATCCCCATTATTTTTGTTACTGCAAAATCAATGGACGAAGACAAAATTAAAGGATTTAAGATCGGAGCCGACGACTATCTAACAAAACCTTTTAGCACAGAAGAATTAAGCTTAAGAGTTGATGCTATATTAAGAAGGTATAAAAGTCCACATAATAATCCACTTTCTAAAGAATACAAAATTGGAAGTTTTACATTTAAATTTCTTGACCAATTGTTGGTTTGCGATTCCTTTGAAAAACGACTTACTAAAAGAGAATCTTCCTTATTGAAAATTTTAAGTGAAAATGTAAATAGTTTAGTAGAGAGAAAAACTATCTTGAAAAATATATGGGGAGAAGACGATTATTTTATGGGCAGAAGCATGGACGTTTATATTGCAAAACTTAGAAAATATCTAAAAACCGACAGCAATGTTTCCATAACTAATGTTCATGGCTCTGGTTTCAAACTGGTTGTTTCATAATAATTCGTAAAAATTCATTCTGATAAATAATCTAAATAAGACTGTTAACTTTTAAATTGTTATCCCGCTACGGCGGGATTATTTTTTTCAAAAAAAAGAAATGACCATAGAGAATAAAATTAGAATTGATAAATGGTTATGGGCAGTGCGAATTTTTAAAACTCGCAATCAGGCAGCCGAAGCCTGCAAAAAAGGACAAATTCAAATCAATAAAATTAGTGTAAAACCTTCGTATAGTATAAAACTTAATGATATAATTGAAGTAAGAAAAAATCCCATAATAAAAACATTCAAAGTTGTTGGATTGTTAGAAAAACGACAATCTGCAAAAATAGTGGTCGATTATGTCAAAGATTTGACTACAGAAGAAGAAATGCAGAAATTAAAGCAATCGAAAGATTCCTGGTATTATAACAGAGAAAAAGGTGCTGGCAGACCAACAAAAAAAGAACGAAGAATAATTGATAGTTTAAACCAAAATTTGTCGATCAACAACGACAATTTATGATAAATATCATAATAATAAATTGTTGATTTACTGCACATATATAACTATTTATTGGATTATTATCCTCAATTCTAATCTATTAATAAATTTTAACTAAAATATTTTATTATTCCGAAAATTAGTTTTTATATTTGCCCACTATTATTAACTAAATTTTAAGTGAAATGAAAAAATTCACATTATTATTCTCAATCTTTGCTATTTTAGGATTTTTCACCCTAAATGCACAAAGTATTTTGACAGAGGATTTTCAAGCAGGAACACAACCTGCGAATTGGGGACAAGTTACTTTAGCGACAGATGGAGGCTGGCTGTTTGGAGATGCAACTGCTATGAGTAGTGCATATTTTCCAATTCCCGATCATACAGTTTTTGCCTGTACAAATGATGATGAATGTGATTGCGACAAAAGCGATGATTTACTTTATACATCGACTCTTGATTTTAGTACTGCCACTTCTATTTTGATGCAATTTGACTATTTCTTTTATGCTGCGACATGGGATGTATCAACAGAAATTGCAACAATTAAAATTTCAACTGATGATGGAGTTACCTGGACAGATATTGAACTATTAGATGGAGTAGCGGACTGGACATCTCATACTATTGATCTTACTGCCTATGCTGGAAATTCAACCGTAAAAATTGGATTTCATTATAATGATGATGGGGGCTGGTTATATGGCTTTGCACTTGATAATTTGTCAATATTCCAACCTCTTCAATTTGACGCTAAAATACTTTCTTCTGACATGAGTCCATTTGTAATGACAGGAGATTATGACATTTCAGGAATGTTTGAAAACGCCGGAAGCGATGCTTTAACAAGCGTTGACGTAAATTATAGCATTGATGGTGGAACAGTTAATACATTTAATATGACCGGTTTAAATATTAATATGCTTGAAACTGAAGCATATTCTCATAATGTACAAGCAAATTTTCCAGCAACAGGATCCTATGAATTAACTATATGGCTTTCGAATCCAAATGGAAATGCTGACATGAATACCTCAAATGACTCTTTAACAATGACGGTTAATGTTTTAGATCAAATTGCTAATAGATTAGTTCTCATCGAACATTTTACCCAAGCTTCATGCGGACCATGTGCAAGTCAAAACCCTGCATTAGATGCTCTTATTTCTGATCCTCAAAATATTGACAGAGTTGTGCACATCGGTTACCACACAAGCTGGCCAGGTTATGATCCAATGTATGATTTTAATAATACTAATGGATTAGGAGATGCAAGAGTTGGTTATTATGGTGTATCTGGTGTTCCTGATTGCGTAATAGCAGGAAATCAAGGACAAGGCGCACCAAGTATAGTTTCTCAAGACAAAATTGATACTGAATATAATAGACCAGGATATTTCGAAATATCAGGACTAGCATATGCTGCAAACGGTGAATTAACTATCAATTTAACTTGTGAAGCATATGCAGATTTTACAACTGGAACTATAAAAGCTCATGTTGTTCTTGTAGAATACGTTAACTATAGTTCAGCCCCAGGATCTAATGGAGAAACATCTTTTCCAGATGTTATGAGGAAAATGTTCCCTGGAGAAACAGGAACAAACCTTAATAACCCAACAAGTGGAACTATATCTAATTTAGATTTTACATATACAATTCAAACTCCTATTGATATTAACAATTGTCATTTAGTAGTATTTGTCCAAAACGATTCTGATAAAGATATTTATATGGCAACAAAAATTGAGATTGGCAGTTGTTCTATGACTTTAGACGTTGTTTCAACTAATGTAACTACTCCAGGTGGAGCAGATGGAACTGCTACAGTTACTGCTAACAACGGAACTGCACCTTACACTTATCTTTGGGATGATGCTAATGCACAAACAACTGAAACTGCAACTGGCCTATCAGAAGGAACATACAATGTTACAGTAACAGATGCTGAGAATTGCATAACAGTAGTCTCAGTTGATGTATTAGATTTAACTTTCATTAATGAAGTGAATGGAAAAGAAATTGGAATTTATCCAAACCCAACTAAAGGTAAATTAAACATTACTAATGTAGAAAATACAAGTGTTTATATTTATAATGTTCTCGGAGACGAAATTTACAGTAATCAAAACCCAAATAGTTTCAATACTGTTGACATCTCTCAATATGCAAACGGAACTTATATTGTGAAAATTATTGCAGAAAATGGTGTTTATACAAAACCAATTTTCTTGAATAAATAAAATTTAATGTCTAAATAATAAAAATCAGCAATTTGACACAATAATTTGTCATTTTGCTGATTTTTTTATTTATATAAACTAAAGAAATTTAATTATGAAAAAATTATTGCTTTCAGGAATACTATCTGTGTTCTTTCTTTTTTGTTTTTCACAAAACCAAAAAGCTCAAATTCCATCGGTAGAGGTAAAAACTTTAGAATTAAAAACATTTAATACTTCAGAAATTTCAAACGATAAAAAACCAATAGTGCTAAGTTTTTGGGCAACATGGTGCAAACCATGCATAAAAGAATTGGATGCCATTGCCGAAAATTATGAAGACTGGCAAGAAGAAACAGGCGTGAAAGTCGTTGCCATTTCCATTGACAACTCACGAAGCATGGGACGAGTATCACCTTTTGTAAACGGCAAAGATTGGGATTACGAAGTATATTTAGACCCAAACGGCGATTTCAAACGAGCAATGAATGTTGTAAACGTTCCTCACACTTTTCTTATTGATGAAAATGGAAAAATTGTATGGCAACACACAACCTATGCCGATGGCGACGAAGAAGAACTTTACGAACTAATTAAAAAACTGGCAGCAGGAGAAGAAATAAAACACTAATCGAAATACTTTTTCATAACGATTTACAAAGTATTTCAAAAATGGCTGGCACAATAATCCATTTCGATTCAGACTATTTTAATAAAAATGAAAACCTATGAAACAAATTCATTACATAATACTTATAATTCTCTGTCTTTCTATACAAAAATTAAATGCCCAAAACAATCAAGGGCAACTAAGTGGAAATTTTCAATTAGACGCTCAGACATATACTGAAGATATAGATATAGGAGCAGCAGCAGCTCCTGAAAAATTGCTTTCAAATTCTTATGCAAACTTTAATTTCATTAAAGGAAACTTTTCCGCAGGACTTCGATTTGAAGGATATTTGAACACTCTTCAAGGTTTCGACCAAAATATAAATGCAGTTGGAATACCATATAAATATTTGACATATAAAGCGGGCGACCTCGAAGTAACAGTCGGAAATTATTACGAACAATTTGGCAATGGACTCATTTTTCGCTCCTATGAAGAAAAAGCCATAGACATTGACAATGCAATGGAGGGCATCCGCCTGAAATACAACCCACACAAAGGAGTTTATATAAAAGGTTTCGTTGGCAAACAAAGAGACCATTTTGAAGTGGACGAAAGTGGATTTTCAAAACTAATAAACAGCGGCTTGGTTAGAGGAATTGATGGCGAATTATTTGTAAACGAAATATTTAACTCACTTTCCGAAAATAAAACCCAAATAATTCTGGGAGGAAGTTTTGTAAGCAAATTTCAGGAAGGCGATTCATACACACAATCCATTAACGATACCACCATTAGAATATACAAATTACCGGAAAACGTGGGCGCCTATGCCGGAAGAATTAGTCTGTTGCGAGCTGGGTTCAATCTTTCCGGAGAATATGCTTATAAAATTGCTGATCCTTCTGGAGAAAATCACAATATTTATCGTCATGGCGAAGCATTTCTGATAAATGCAACATACTCAACAAAAGGTTTAGGAATATTCCTAACTGCAAAAAGAGTTGATAATATGGCTTTCCGCTCCGACAGAAGCGCCCAACTTAATAGCCTTAATATGAATAACTTACCGACAATCACAAAAAATCACACCTACAGTCTGGCTGCTATGTATCCTTATGCAACTCAGCCTAATGGCGAAATTGGTTTTCAGGGAGAAATTATTTATAAATTAAAAAAGAAATCTACCCTTGGCGGGAAATATGGCACAAACATTTCAGTAAATTTTTCGCAAGCAAACAGTATTGAAAAAACCCAAATTGATGAAAATACAGCTATAGATCAAGAATGGACAGATGGTTATAATTCCGATTTTTTTGCCATTGGTAACGAAAAATACTTCCAAGATTTTAATATAGAAATCAATAAAAAAATCAGTAAAAAATGGAAGGCTCTTTTCACCTATCAAAATCTATTATACAATTATAATATCATTAGAGGAACTTCCGGTCATGAAGATGTAAAAGCCAATATTTTTATTGCTGATATTACTTTTAAACCAAAGAAAAAACATGCTATAAGAGTTGAATTTCAGAGCCTTACAACCAAACAAGATAAAGGCGATTGGGCAATGGGACTTATCGAATATTCAATTTCTCCACATTGGTTTTTTACAGTTATCGACCAATATAATTATGGAAATCCAGAAGAAGACAAACAGTTTCACTACTACTCGGCATCTATTGCATTTAATAGGAATGCCAACCGATTTCAAATTGGCTACGGAAAACAACGAGAAGGAATTATGTGTGTTGGAGGCGTTTGTCGTGCAGTACCAGCTTCCAACGGATTGACACTTTCAATTACAAGTAGTTTTTGATATTCGAAATTAGAAATTAGGAATTGGAAGACAATTCATTTTTGTTGCCTAATATCTAATTTCAAAAAAACAAACATAAAATATTAATAAAAATGAAAAAACTCAATTATTTACTTTTTATATTTATCAGTGCTTCAATATGGATTTCCTGCGATGAAATTGATGATCCATATTTTGAGGAAATAATACAAGCAACTTGTCCGTCTCCTGAAAGTTTCCCGCCTGCTTCAAGCGAGCAAAAAGTTCTAATACTTGATTTTACCGGACACAAATGCGGCAATTGTCCTGAAGCTCACCTCATTATCGAGAACCTAATAAACCAGCACCAAAACAAAATAATTCCTGTAGCTATTCATTGTGGCTACTATGCCGAATTTGATACTACTGCCGACAAACACAATTACAATTTCACAACACCAACCGGCGAAGAATTTGGTGGAGATGGAGTTACAGGAACTGGACATTTCGATATTTTATCTCAACCGATTGGTTTAATTAACAGCCTTAGCAAAAACAATAAGGCCGGACGAAACCAATGGTCAGATTTAACTGATATTGAGCTACTTAAAACTCCAAAAATAGGTTTATCAATTGTGAACTCTTTTGATGATGACTCACGAAAATTATGCACACATATTAATACCGAATTTCATGAAAATTTAGATGGAAATTACTTTCTGGCAGTTTATTTAATTGAAAGCCACATAATAAATTGGCAAACTGATTACAGTCAATCGCCTGCCGATATTCCTGACTACGAACACAATCATGTTTTACGAGGAGCCATTAACGGTAGCTGGGGTCGCGAAATTGCATCAGACACAATAGTTGCAGGCTCTTCTATTGTAAAATCTTACGCATACAATCTTCCCGAGGAATATGTTAAGGAAAACTGTGCAGTAGTTGCTTTTGTTTATGATGATGATTCCAAAGAAATTATGCAAACAGAAGAGGTAGGAGTTGTTGAGCATTTGAAATGATTGTAACTAATTTGTTTTATATATTTGGTTGTTGTATTTAATACCAGAAAATTTTATAATCGTTGATTATTCGGTTAAAATTAACGATTTTTAAGATTAAATAAATAATTAAATAGTAATTTCGCGTATCTTTATAAAAAAATAGAATTTTAATGAGCAAATTACCAAAAGCACCTTTATTAGAAATAATATTCGAAATCAATTGGGATATTACTAATAAAAATGATATTGTTAAGTTTCAATATCTTCACGGTGATTTATTTTCAAATTTAAAAGATAAATATCCTTACAGAGAAAACTTATTGCCTCCAGAAGTCCCATTAGATATTGCTAAAGGAATGCCTGTTTATAGATTTAGAAAAGAGAAGCTTGGCTATCCTTTAACTCAAATTGGTCCAGGGATATTAACATACAATACTATTGATGAGTTGTACTTTTGGAACGATTTTAAGACTGAAGTAAAGCACTTGACAAATTCATTTTCTGAAGTCTTTTCTGAAATAAATAATACAAATTTGTTTTTAACATTGACATATATTGATTTCTTTGAGATTGATTTTAATAAACAAAATGTAATTGATTTTATTAATGAAAATTTAAGTTTAAATGTTAATCAATCCATAATAAATAATAAAAATACAAATGCCATTAATTTAACACTTTCTTATCAAATTGAAGATAATATTCTGTCTCTAAATCTCAGAAATGGTGTTGTTAGTAATAATAAACAAGGAATTATACTTCAAACAAAATTAATAGGAAAAAAACAGACTTACACAAATAAGGAACAAGCAAAATGGCTTAATGAAGCACATGAGACTTGTAGCAGTATTTTCAAAAAAATTACAACTGACAAATTGTATAGCTCCTTTAAATAATTAGATTATGCCTTTAGACATGCCACCAAATTATAATATTTCTACTCAAATAAAACCTGCGATTGAAGCAATTTGCAATTTTTCAAGTACGCAAATTGAAAATTATTTTTCAAGAAATGATGATAGGACATTAGATATTACACCATATATAAATTCGATAGCTACAAAATTAATTATTGAAGGAGACCATTTAACAAGTTATTCAACTTGGTTAGAAATTGGAGTTGAGAATTTCGATATAATATCAAAAATTACTTATTCAAAAAAGTTTAAAGTAAAAGCAAAAATTAAAGTTATTTCAAAATTTACTCCTAAAATAAATATGGACTAATGGATTTTATTTGGTATAGTGCAATAATTAATTCAGACAATATTGAACAAGGAGATTTAATTAAAGATTGCCCAATAGTTATTCCTCCTTCAAAAATTGAAGAAGGAGATGAGCCTGAAATTGAAATAAGATTAATTAATTCTATTATTCTTTCTCAATCTTGTGATTTAGTAAATAATAAAATCGATATTGTTTTAGTTTGTCCATATTATCCTTTAAAAGTTTTTATTGAAAATTTACCTGAAGATCAAAACTCTAAAAAATTGATCAAAAAAAATATTGACAATTTACGAAAAGGGTATCTACCTGGTTATCATCTACTAAACAAATTTGATGATTTAAAAATTAATGATTATCTTGTTGTAGACTTTAGGAATGTTTATGGGATTGAGATTAATAATTTAAAAGATATTGCATACAAACAAATTAATAGGATAAGACTATTACCGCCATATAGAGAACATTTATCACAAGCATTTGCAAGATATTTTATGAGAGTAGGATTACCACAAGATATTCTAATTGAAGGTTATTAAGAAGTAGTAATAGCTCAACAAATAGTTTAAAAAATTGGGTAGAAAGTGAGAAATATGAAGAATTTAGCATTAATTAAATGATTGAAATAAATTGAAATTTTATATTTCAAAATGCCAAACGTTTCATATTTACGGTGTTAGTCTTATTTGAGCAATATAAACTACCATACCACAAAGTTTGCAAAGAATTTGGACTCAATAAATTTGTTTTTTTTGTGTATAAAATAATATAGTATTTATATGAATATTTAAAATTAAGTAAATTATGAACATAAAAGCTTCAATCAAAGCAAAAACTATATTAATAATTCTATTTTTGTCATCGTTTTTATCCATAGCACAAGAATTCGATGGTGGAGTTTTTGCCGGATTAGTATCGAGCCAGGTAGATGGCGACCAATATGGTGGGTACAATAAAGCAGGTTTTCAGGTAGGAGCTTTTGTAAACCGAAAACTTACGGAAAAGTGGGGAGCTCAATTAGAATTAAAATATATCGGGAAAGGGAGCCGCGAGTCTGATAAAAAAACCGGAATTATATACTACCGATCGAAATTGAATTATGTAGAAATGCCTTTGTTGATGAACTATTCAGTAGATAAATTTACCTTTGAAGGAGGTATAGCTGGCGGAGTACTTATAAACTCTGGTGAAGAAGACGAAAGTGGCGAACTTTCAATAGAATACACAAAGGAATTTAATAAAATCGAAATAAGTGGAGTAGCAGGTTTTAACTATCATCCCTGGGATAAAATATATTTAAACTTCAGATTCTCATATTCTTTACTTCCAATACGTCAGAATTTGAGCGATAACATTCCAACAATCTATTATCACCAAAAATATTCGTTCAATAATTTGATGAGCTTTGCAATTTATTATCAATTTCAGAATTAATATAAATTAGAATAGCTTGATAAAATTTTGTGTCTAATTTTGATTATTTGAATTTTGCCCTAAATTAGCTACATAATAAACTATAGAATATGACTATAAATGAAATACAAAATGAAATAATTGATGAGTTTTCGGTATTTGATGAATGGTTAGATAAATATAATTATTTGATCGATCTAAGCAAAGAACTGCAGCAAATAAACCCGGATTTCAAAACCAATGAAAATGTAATAGACGGTTGCCAATCGAAAGTATGGCTGCATGCTGAATTACGGGATGGAATATTAATTTTTTCTGCTGATTCCGATGCTATAATCACAAAAGGAATAATTGCATTGTTAGTAAAAGTTTTATCTAATCAAAAACCTAAAGACATAATAGCCAACAAATTATATTTTATCGACAAAATTGGTTTGCAAGAAAACCTCTCTCCTACTCGATCAAATGGACTATTAGCTATGGTGAAACAAATGAAACTATACGCCATTGCCTACGATGCCAAAATGAACCAAAGTTAAACACCTCTTGTATTGTTAGTTTTCAGGAATCATTCTATTAAGGTTCAAAGTGGAGGTTTTCGGACTTTTTGAAACATGCAGAATATATTTTACAAACCAATAAATCAAAAAACAATTAACATGAACATAGACTTTCTAAAAACAGAAAATGAAATTGTAAGAGTGTTGAAAGATATTTACGATCCCGAAATTCCTGTTAATATCTACGATTTAGGTTTAATTTACAAAATAGATGTTGCCGACAGCCACAATGTAACTATCACAATGACTTTGACAGCACCAAATTGCCCCGTAGCAGACGAGCTTGTGAATGAAGTGAAACAACAACTTAATAAAATTGAAGGAATTTCTAAATTAGATTTGATTTTAACTTTCGATCCGCCATGGGATAAAGAAATGATGTCGGAAAATGCAAAATTTGAACTTGGGTATTTGTAAAAATTCACAAAATTATTACTCAGTAAACACCTAATTTTCCTATCATAAAAAAATGAATTATTCAAAATTCATTAAATCCGAAGCCATAAAATTAGGTTTTCTTGCAGTTGGCTTTTCAAAAGCTCGTTTTCTTGAAGAAGAAAAAGCACACTTTTCGGAATGGATAGCTGATGGAAAGCACGGCGATATGAAATATATGGAAAACCATTTCGACAAGAGGTTGAATCCAAATTTGCTTGTTGATGGTGCAAAATCTGTAATTTCGCTATTGACAAATTATTATCCGGAAAAATTTCAAGAACAAAAAAATAATCCGAAAATATCGAAATATGCTTATGGCACAGATTATCATTTTGTCATAAAAGAAAAGCTAAAAACACTTCTTTCAATTATTAAAGAAAAAAATCCGAATGCAGAAGGAAGGATTTTTGTTGATTCGGCACCGGTTCTTGAAAAAAAATGGGCTGAGCTTGCAAACTTAGGCTGGATTGGGAAAAACTCAATTTTAATAACTAAGAAACATGGCTCTTTTGTTTTTATTTCAGAGATAATTATAAACCTCGAACTTGAGTATGATTCGAAACACAAAAATTATTGTGGGAACTGCAATTTATGTATAGAAGCCTGTCCTACACAGGCAATCGACAAAAATGGCAGTATTGATAGTCGAAAATGTATCTCGTACTTAAGCATAGAAAACAAAAACGAAATCCCGGCGGAATTTGAAGGTAAGTTTCAAAACTGGGTTTTTGGTTGCGATATTTGTCAGGATGTTTGCCCTTGGAACCGATTTTCACAACCACACAATGAGCCCGAATTTGAAGCTATCCCTTCAATTTTAAATTTCACAAAGGCTGACTGGCAAAATTTAGACAGAAATGATTTTAATAGGATTTTTAAAAAATCTGCTATAAAAAGAAGTAAATTTCAGGGATTTATGAGGAATTTGGAGTTTATTGATTGACAGTTATTATGAAAAATTGATTTTTTTAATAAATTTCTTTTCTGTGCCCAACAGAAATAACAGTAACAACAACTGTTTCATCGTTTATTTCGTAAATTATCCGATAATTTTTGACACGAATACGATATGCTTCTTCACCTTTTAGTTTTATATATCCATATAGTCGAGGATTTTCCATAAGTGATGCAATAGCAGATTTTATTTGTGGAATGGCTTTTTTATCAAGCTTCATTATTTGCTTTTGAGCATATCGCTCAATAAAAATAGTATATTTCATTCCAAACCAAATTCTATTTCTTTAAATGCTTTTTCAAATGGAATGGGCTCACTCTTATGCCTTTTTGCTTTTCGATATTCTTTAATATCTTCGAGTTCCTCAGAATCAGCCAATAATTTCTCATAAACCTTGATAGGCAACTGAATAGCAATCTTATTGCCTTTTTTATCAATAACAATATTTTCCTCAAACATGATAATTCATTAATAGTTATCTTTGTGCAAAGATAATTTTTTTATAAGTCTTGATAAATACTAAAGATTTCTGCAAAAACGATATAATTTTGGCATTGTTTATTATATATACATTTTGTATTTTTGCCAAAAAAATATTATGGATTGTTCAAAGTGTAAATCGACAAACAAAGTAAAAAGAGGGATTATTAAAGGCAAGCAACGCTATACTTGCAAG
>Ga0209249_1000314_pt1 | contig 62830 bp, 93 predicted proteins | sample SaaInlV_200m_DNA_4_FD_184653 | JGI IMG/M metagenome (GOLD analysis project Ga0209249, IMG submission 184653) | Marine microbial communities from expanding oxygen minimum zones in the Saanich Inlet - SI037_S3LV_200m_DNA (SPAdes) (version 2) | ecosystem: Environmental > Aquatic > Marine >...
TCAAATTAGCTTTTGCATCACTAGTATTTCCAACCGCCTCCAGCCTAAGTCCTTCCTGACTTAAATTCAAAACAATAGAATCAGAAATAATATCCATATCATCAATTGCTTCATTAAAAACAAAATTATTTAATTCCACCGAACCAGGAAAATTCAATTCTGGAACTTTTTGATCTTCACCAGAACTCTCTAATAAAGCTAAATTAAAATCTCTTTTAGTTTCACCTTCAAAACGAATATTCAATTTATTCGTTTCTTCATTTAATTCAAAAATAACACTATCGCTTGCTTTAGATCTTCCAAGAACTTGTTTCAAACTATCTAAACTCAAAACAATACTTTCTTCTTCTTTAACATTATATTCAATAAAGGAACTACTTAATAATCTAAAAACAACCATTGCAACATTAGCAGGATCCATGGCCACAATCTCTAATTTATCTGAATCAAATTTTATCTTTACATCACTAACTAAATCAGAGATTATCCCAATACTGTCTTTCAATAATTTTGGCTCTGCTAATACAAATTTCATTTTAAAAAAGAAAAAGGGAATATACTTTTAACTATTACTATCCTAAAGAATATATTAATATGCCCTCCATCTATGGGCACATTTTACACATTCAAAAAATCTAGTCTCAGGTTCATCACTAGACCTGGTTTGTAAAGTCCAAAAAAATGCAAATTTTCCTTTACATTTAGGACAATCTTCTTTTATCTTTGGTAAAGTTTCAACTTTCTTATCTTGAATTTCTATCTCTTGTTCTCTAGAAAGTTCTACTTTTTCCTTAAGAATAATATTATCTGGTTTTCCACGAGGAGAATATCCACAACTACCGCATCTTAATTTTTTGCCAGAAGGCAACATCATTGTCCCACATTTCATACAAAATAAATTTGCTATCATATTCTTATCAACTCCGTAAATATTATTTTTACCCATCCAAGAAAAGGAATTCTCAAAACGGCCTTACCAACAATTTTTTCCTCTCCAATTTTATTTTCGCCAAGTTCCGCAAACACACGAAGATTATTATCTCCTTTTGTTTGGAAGAATATTTCCTCATCTTCTGACCAAACCTTTACAGCACGATGGATTACTGGATACTTAGATTTAGCTTCAAAAACCATAATATCCCCCTTATTTATATCTTTCGCTTCAGTTCCGAATAAAACCATAATGTCTCCTTTATTGAATCCTTTCTTAAATGGAAATTCTTCAAACTCTTCAAAAGAAATATCATGAGATTCATACCAATCAGAATTTTCATCCCACCAAGAATCAAAATCTAATCCTTCGTGTTCCATACTTCCAGAAACAACAGCCACAATTGGAAATCCGGTTCCAAACATTAATCCAAGTCCGAAATAGATTACATACTTTACTATTAAAAATGCTAAAAAAAACGAGACAATCCAACTAAGTAAAGAATCGCTATGCCAAATAAAATTCCAAGTATTATTTAGAAGTTTTCTAAATTTCACTTTAATACTTTAATAAGTTCTGAATTTGTTTTTTTTAATTCAGCAACAGCATTCATCAACATCTTTTTGGGATCATTTCCTTCAACAACCAAAACAGGGTTGCTAACCAATGGATGTTCGATATTATAACCTGTCAACTTAACGCCAGAATCCTTCCATAATTGAGTTCTTAATGCATTAGCTAAAGTATGATCTTCGCCAATTAACTCAAGTTTCAAAGAATCCTTTTCTAGAGATAAAATTTTTAGTTCCATTTTAATCGAAATGATGAAAAAATAAGCACTTTTAAAGCTTTCGTTTTAAGAAAAAAGAAAAAAGATTGATTTTTAATCTTAGTAGCAGATAGAGTGTTAACCTAACTGGATATATCGGCACATATTCATCGGTTAAAAAACAAATATTTTTCCCGCCCCATTAATTAAAATTTCAATACAAATAAATTAGACAATGAATTTTCGTTTTAAGAAGAAAAGAAAAAAATTAATTACAATTCCAAGAATATCCGCCATGGGCACCATGCTCTGCCATCCATGTACCAGAATCACACGAAGCAGTAAAAGTTGGACAGTTTAAACGAGAATAATCACCGTTTTGTGGCCAACATTCTGCCCCCTCATCTTCAATGCTTTCATCAAGTTCAATTACATCTGGATTAGTTAATCCAGTACTTTCAAATTTATCTCTAACATTTAACATAGATGGACTCATCTCAGGATTATTCATTCCAGAAAAAATAACAATTCCTAAAATTAAAATTCCAATAACAATTCCAATTATTTTATTATTCATTATCATCACTCTCCTTTAATGTATAACCTAATAAAAATATGTGTGTATATATGTATATCGGTTAAGAACCATCAAGATTATATAATCAGATACATTCCAAAAAATATGAAAAAAGTATTATTAATACTAATATTTCTAATCTTAATACAGCAATCATCCGCATGGGACTGGAACAATCACAAAGCAATGGTCCAAACATTATATTATGCTACGCCCTATGAAGTTCAAAGAAATCTAGATTTACAACAATTAGAAATCGGTTCAATAGCGCCAGACAAAGATTTTCATGATAATCGGCTGCACCATTATCCAAAATCCTACAATTTAACAATTCATTGGATAGAAGAAGCTGAAAAATATTTAAAAAATAAAGAATATAAAAAAACTATTTAACAACCACTAGATTGATAATCATAAAATTCTGAGTGAATATAATCTCCTCGCATATAGATAATCTCTACCTGGGTCTCACATAACTCTACATTAACACAACTAGTCTCGATGAGTACTCCTCCATCCTCGAACGCAGTATGGCAAGTTTCACATCCGCCTTCATCCCAACAATCAGTAGTAAAATTTTGAATCATATTTTCCAATTCATAATTCGATGTTGAAAGGGGAATAAATAATAAATTGAGATTATTATACACTGCCCACTCTGCACTAGATTGTATCGCACCTAAAGAAACTAACTTGAAAAGGGCATCGTCAGCAGTAGGCTGTTCAAATTTTTCAAAATAACCTTTCTTGACAAGATCTCGAAAACAATTGGTTGCCCCTTCTCTTGTAATTAAATCAAAATTCCTACAAACATCTTCGGTAATTTTTAAATCATATGAGTTCACATCTTTGTAAGTTTTTGAATCATGACTTTTACTCATCTCAGGATTATTCATTCCAGAAAAAATAACTACTCCTAAAATTAAAACTCCAATAACTATTCCAATTATTTTATTATTCATTTAAATATCACACTCCTTTTAATAACAATAAACAAAACTAACCATTTAAATATCTTTCTTAAGTAAATCTCCAATAGTTACCGAAACAGATTTTAAATCAACATCTTTAGTTGCACCTTTACTACTAGATTCTACACTTTCAATAATATCAATATTCAGAAACACAGATAATTTTTTAGCTAATCTAAAACTAGGTTTTAATTTTCCAGTCTCTAATTGATGAATGACTGACTCTTTCTCTGCCAAATCCCTTGCCAAATCTTCTTGAGTCATTCCTTTCCTTTCGCGAGCATTTTTAATTCTTCTATCAAAATCAGAAACAATAACATCAACATAAGATGGACTAGATTCAATTTCCTTTTGCAATTCTATTTTTTTATCCACAACTGGTTGATTAATAGCAACAACACTACCATGTTTTGAACAATCCAAACAAACAGTCATAACTGCACCTTCGACAATAGCATCAACCAACTCTTTCTCCCTTCCACACATATCACAATTTGCCATATTAAAAGAGAATTGAAAGAATTATATTAACTTTTCTATATCTTCGTAGCTATGTAATCCTTCAAGTTTTATTTCTTCATTAATTAATATTGTCGGGTATTCTGAAATTCCCTTCAACTCAACAAAAGAATCAACTACTGAAATGCCCATATCGATAGGCAAGGGAATTAACATAATCCCTGCGCCATATTCTTCCTTAAGAGAACTTAAAATATTAGATTGAACATTCTGAGATTGTTTAATATTGTCATCTGAAACATCATCTAAATAAAAATAAACCACAGTATCATAATCGGCCCCACATTTATCTCTCAATAAAATACTATTTAACCAAAATTCTGTTTTTAGTAAGGCATATTTTCGTTTTTCATCATCAAGACTATTTCCAAGTCTATTGAATTTCCCATAAATATCTATTTTTTTCCCATTCTCATAAATCCTATCTGAGAATCGTAGATTATCTGCTACTGCAATTTCACAAAAATCTTCTTCAATTAATTGATAAAAATCAGATCTTAGTTTTGAATCTAATACCTCGAATTGCAATTCATCGTATTGCTTTTCAATTAAACTTGTACGGTGAGATTCAATAAACATCCCGAGAGAAATCCCTACAAAAAATAATACCATGGTAAAAACTAATGCTTTTCCAAATACACTCTTTTCATTATGTTCGCTTACCATTTTGCATATCCTCTTTTCCACAAGTATAGTGAAATTATTAAAAGTATCGGAAATACAGATAAGTAAATTAAGGCATAGAAAAAGAATGCAAAATCTATTTTTATCTTAGCTTCCTTGAAAGTTTTAAATGAATAATAAATCGCTAAGCCGAATAACAATACAACCAATAGTGCAAAATAAGTGAATACGCTAGGCAATAAGTATATTTCAGAAAGATCAAACACTGCAGAATCTTGTTGAATAGAATACCTACTGAACAAAAACCAATTGTAGAGTTTACTAAATATGACCCATAAAAATACAAAAAATCCAGTAAACGAAATAACTAAATGACTTATGAAAAAAGGAATAACAAAAACTCCAAACATATTATATTCTTTCTTTCCAATTAAATGCCAATGTTTTACTAAAGTTTGGAATCCACCCACATTCCACCTAATCCTTTGATTATACCACGCTTTGACCTTTGATGGTGCAGAAGTAAAAACTTTTGCACGAATTGCCATTCTTGTTTTCCATTTATGTCTCAAAAGATTCCAGGCGATTTCAATATCCTCAGTCATAACTTTTGTATCAAATCCGCCCCCAATATCTTTCAATGCAGTTTTCCTATATGCGCTCAGGGCACCAGGAGTAACAAAAACACTATGCACTGCATCAAGCGATTTTCTAGTCCAAGCAATCAATACGTATTCCATTGCTTGACATTTTTCCAACAAATTATTTCTATTCTTGACTAATGCTGCGCCAGTCACCCCGCCTACTTTTTCATCTGCAAAATACTTCATGATTTCTTTTAAAGCATTTTTTTGAGGATATGAATCTGCATCAATGATTGCAACAAATTCATGTTTTGATTTTTTAATTGCCTTATTTACTGAATCTGCTTTTCCAGAATTGGGTTTATCTAATAAAATGACACTTTTATATTTTTTAACAACATCCACAGTTCCATCTGTACTCCCATCATTAACAACAATTATTTCCAATTTATCTTTTGGATAACCATTATCAATGATCGCTTGAAGGGTTGCACCAATCGTTTTCTCTTCATTATAAGCTGGAACAATCACACTTAAACCCTTATTAAATTCCGCGCCAGGATCGTCCATAAATTCATCCCTAATACGATAATATACCATTAAGCCCACAATGGAAACATACATCGTAGTAAGTATATAGAATAAATATACTCCTGTTAAAAATTCCATAGAAAAAGAAAAAGAAAATCAGTTATAAATCTTTTTGTGGTACATCACTCAAAGTTTCTTGCTTTTCTTTCTCAGAAATAACCAATTTATCTTTCAAATCATCCTCAATAACATCGAAATAATCATAAAATTTTTGAGTCAATTTCAAAATTTTAGTCCTTCCAAACTTTTCAGAAATTAAAAAACCCTCTTCTTTTAATTTTTTAATATGGTCATAAGATTTATTTCCCCGAGTTTTTGTGACATCGGACTGAATAGCTGGTTGTTTATACGCAATAACTGCCAAAGTTTCCTGAGTTGGCAGATCCAACTCGGCATCAGACAATAATTTTTCAGTTAAATAAAGATAATCTTTTCTGATATTTAGTTTCCACCTATCCTTATCATTTATAATTTCTAAAGCTCCACTTTTAGAAGAATATTCTTCTTTTAATTCATTTAAAGTTTGTTTAATAAAACCAATGCTCCCAATACTACTCATTTTAGAAATTTCTTCAGCATTTAAAAATCGTCCAGTTGTAAATAATACTGCTTCAATTTTATTTCTTTCTTCAGTCATAAACAAGATTAATAATATGGGATTTATAAAATTAATCTATTTTGAATCATTGAATGTCCATAATTTATTTCCCACAAAATTAAAAATAGATGCAAAAGAAATAGCAATCATTTGAGAAAAAATATACCAAATACTAAATTTCTCAACCAATATAAACATTACAAAAAGATTAATAACTAAAGCAAACAAACTAATTCCCACAAATTTGAAATATTTTTTTATAACATCTCCGCCGAAAGATTCACCAAATGTCCAAATTTTATTAAAAAAATAATTATGAGTCATACTAATTGAAAATGAAAAAATTGCAGAAATTAAATAATAAATTCCAAAAAATTCTGTAAAAATAAATAAAAATAAAAGATTTAAAATGAGCCCAGAAATTCCCACAATTCCAAATTTTAAAAATTGAATAAAATTAGAATATTTTAATTTTGAATAAACCCATAAATTTTTTAAATAATCAAAAATTTCACCAATATTTGCTTTACTTTTTCCTTTCATACGATTCACAAAAATAATTGGGATCTCCTTGATATTTTTGCACTTTAAACGAACCAATATATCTAAAAGAATTTTAAATCCTTTTGCATCTAATTTAGAACAATCAAGACATTCCCTTTTAATCAGAAAAAAACCCGTCATGGGATCCCTTACTTTTGTAAATGGGATGGATAAAAAAGTGGCTACTCGCGACATTAATTTTCTTTTTAAATTCCACCCAATAATCTTTCCCTTGTTAATATATCTGCTTCCGATAACCAAATCGTGACCATTTTCAATCTCCTTAAACATTTGAACAATTTTTTCGGGAGGGTGACTTAAATCTGCATCCATTAAACCAATAACATTCCCCTTAGAAATATTGAATCCCTCAATTGCGGCAGAAGATAATCCGAGTTTTCCTTTTCGATGAATGCAACTTACAAAAGAATATTTTTCTTTTAATTTTTCAACAATTTTTCCGGTCCCATCTGGAGAATTATCATCCACCACAATTATTTCACCAGAAATTTTATTTTCAGAGAATTGACATTTCAATTTATTAATTAATATTTCAATGTTATCTTTTTCATTATATGTCGGAATAACTATAGATAAATCCATAAAAACAGAACAGCAATCCAGTTTAAAAATTATTCTATATTTGAAACATAAATAAAATTAACATTTGAATCAAGTTCACAAGAATAAATTTCATTATAATTTTCAGACAAAATTTCTTTAAGAAACTCAAATTTAGCATATTCAAAACCAGAATTAAATTTAGTAAAAACAAAATAAACTTGTTTGTCGGTATTTTTTACAATATTTTTTATAGAATAAACATTTAATTCGTCTGGATAATATCTATTTTCATTCTTTACAAAATAATAATAAATTGGTGGATTTTCGCTAACAATCAATATATTCTCTTTTTCTTCTAATTCACTAACTACGCCCATAAAACATTGTGTGTTGATATTGTGATATGTATTATAAATAATACCAAAAGAAAAAGCAGTAGATATTAATAAAATAATAAATACAATAGAAATAATTAATTTTTTATTTTTTAATTTATTAATAAAAAACCCACTAATTAAAACCAGGGGGGGGACAATGGGAAGTATGAATCGCGTTTCTTTATGTGGCACAAATATGGCTATTATTAAAAAAAAGAATATCCAAATAAGAAGCAAATATATTTCTTTCTTAATGTATAATTTTTTATAAAAAATATAAATCAAAGAAAATAGAAATACAATTCCAATGATAGAAAACATTTCAAACCAGTGCAAAAAAAAGAAATACCATGGTTGCACTCCCCCCCAATATTTTGCAGCCTCTACACCATGTAAAACCGCACCAAAGATATTTCCATAATCAAAAAAACTATATAAAAAATAAGGGATCAATGTAACAAAAAAAACTAAAATGGCATACCAAAGATAATTATCTTTGAAAAAATTTAAAGACCTATATCTAATTAAAAAATATAATAAAAAAATTGGCATAATCCACAAAGTTGTATATCTAGTCAAAAAAGCTAAAGAAAGAAAGAATCCAAAAAATAATTTATATTTTTTTATTCCAAGTTCGAATCCCCTCCAAAAAGAAAGAAAAGTCAATATTAAAAAAAATGTGCAAAGAACCCCAGTTAAAATTTTTCCGCTATAAACTGAATGCAGGGGTAAAATTGCAAAAATTGTGGAAGAATATTTGGCAACACCCTCATTAAATAAATCTTTAGCAAAATAATATAACAAAACAACAGACAAGGCACCAACAAGCGGGATAAATAAATTAATCAAAAATTCCAAATCGAATAAAAAAAAGAAAGACATAATTGCTGGCAATAATGGTGCCCTAAATCCTGCATGGGGGAACATTCCGCCTGGTACAAAATCAGACCACCCTCCATCAAATGAATAATGTAAAAAATTAGAACTTAAATCAAATCCTAAATTAGAATAAACAGTTTCATCCCAGAGGGGCACAGGACTTAAAAATGATGCAATGACCCTAACCGCAAAAGCAAAAAAGAAAAGCAAAATCAATAAATTTTTTTCCCGCATTCTATATTTTAAACCTCAGTATCGCGGCAATACCACCAAACTCTTTCAATTGTTGACCCTCTACCGTTTCAATAGAGATCATCTCAACATTAGCACCAATTGCTTCAGCTTTTTCTTCAAACATTTCAAGTTTCTCATCTTCAACATCTTCAGAAATTAAAACAACTTCTGCAGCGCCACGTTCTAAAGCTAATAAAACATCTTTTTCTTTATACACTGCCTTCCCCCCACCTTTAGTAGATAAAGCATTAAAAAATCGATCCATTATTTTCTTTTCTGCGACAATGGCCTCCTCAGCCAATAAATCATCACTTTTGTCAACAAGTTCTTTTAATCCAAACTCACCAGTATAACTTAAATCCTTAAGACCTAAAACTTTTTCCTTAACACGAGTATGTAGGTAATCTCCATCAAAAAATGTTTCTTTTGTTGGACCTGGACCACCAATTAAAACTCCTTTTAAATCCGTGTATTCTCCAAATTCCTTATTAGCAGCTTCAGCAATTCTCTTAAAAAATGCATGTGCAGCCTGTTCACGAATTCTAGCATAACGAGCTTGACTTTGTCCACCTTTTGTAGTTTTTCCAGGAACATCAGAACTAAAACTAGATAATTTATTTATCAATTTCCCTTTCAAAATACCCATTGTTGCCTCTCTTAAATCAACAACTAATAAACCATGAACTTGAATGTCATCCATCATATCTTCAAGAATATCCACAACAAAACTTTGATCACATCTATAAATCCTAATATTTAAGGGAGTAGGAGGATTAATACTAAAAACCTCAATATTTGCCTGCCCCTCCTTATCACTAGTATTTCCTGCAAAAAACGCCACACCATTTTCAGGGGTTTTCTTATATAATTTTAATTTTCTAATAATTCTTTCCAAAGAATCTTGAACATTTTGTCTAGTTCTTTTGTCTTTAATATTTGTAGCGGTATGTTGTTCCTCAGATAAATGATTTATTATCTTAGTAATATTATATCCGGCAGGAATATACACACTAACTAACTCTGTATGTCTACCTCGAATTTTTTTCAAGGTATTAATCATATTCCTTAATTCCCTTTTTTGTTTTACATCCATTTTACTTCTAATTCTTTTCCAATCAATATTTCTTTTGATTTAGTAACTGCCATCAGATCATCTAAACTTTCCAGCAATAATTCTTTATCAGTTTTAGACAATACTAAAATAATCTCTTCTTTTAAAGATTTACCTTGTTTGGATTTTTCCTGTCTAACAAAAGATATAACCTCTACAAATCTATCCCATACTTTTTCATTGGATTCATCTTTTAATGATTTTGAATATTTTGGCCAAGAAGATAAATGAATACTCTCCGAATTCTCAAACCCATTGACATAAAGTTCTTCAGTAATAAATGGCATCAAAGGAGCAAATAATTTCAAAGTATTTAACACGATATAATTTAATGTATATTGTGCACTCTTTCTAGAATCAGCCCCCCTAATATCAGGATTATAAAGGCGATCCTTGGCAATCTCCAAATAATTATCGCAAAACTCAGACCAAAAAAACATTTCACTAATTCTTTTAGCTTTTGAAGCTTCATAACCTTCATATAAATCAGAAACTTCCTTAATAATAGAATTGAATTTAGATAAAATACCGCAATCAATTGCTTCCAACTTAACTTTTGAATCTGTGAAATCTTCCAAATGCATAAGGGAAAATTTACTAGCATTCCATAATTTATTGACCAGTTTTTTACCATTAGTTAATTCTTGTTCTGGAAAAGATACATCATCCCCGGTTCTTGCAGAAGCAGATAAATATCTCAAAGGATCTGCTCCCAATTCCTCAAGAGTTTTTTGAGGAGAAATAACATTCCCTTTGGATTTAGACATTTTCTTTCCATCTTTGCCAAGAATCCAACCATTAATTAATAATTTTTCCCAGGGTTTCTTATTATAATGTAAATTACTTTTTACAATTGTATTAAAATTCCAAAATGTTATTATGTCATGTCCGCTTCTCCTAATTGAGAATGGTTTATTTTTAATTTTTTCATAAGCAGGGGTGCCTTTTATTAAATCCTTAACAATTGTTGGAGTTAACGCAGAAGTTGCCCAAGTATTCATTATATCTTTTTCTGGAATAAACTCGGTACATCCGCATTTTTTACATTTATCAAGAGGGACTTTGTCAACCAAAGGATCAACAGGCAAAGAATCTAATTCAGCTAGAACAGGTTCATCACATTCCTCGCAATACCAAACTGGAAATGGAATTCCAAAAGGAATTTGTCTAGATATGCACCAATCCCATTGTAAACCTTCAACCCAGTTATCATAACGATTTTTCATATATGCTGGATGCCATTGAACTTCATTTCCCCATTTAATCATATCTTTTTTTAAATCTAAATATTTTATGAACCATTGTTTTGAAGTCATTATTTCAACTGGAGTTCCACATCTTTCATGAGTATTAACTGCATGATTTATTTTTTTCTGTTCAATCAATAAATTATTTGCTTTCAAATCTTCAATTATTTTTTTACGAGCTTCCAGAACCTTTAACCCCGAATACTTTTCGGCCAAAGAACTCATGGTGCCGTCTTTTTCAACAGCATTTTTTATTGGGAGTCTGTATTTTTTCTGCCACTCCATATCTGCTTGATCACCAAATGTACAACACATGACAATCCCAGTCCCTTTTTCAATATCTACTGAAGGATCCTCCATGATTGGAACTTCAAAATCAAATAATGGCACCTTTGCCAATTTCCCTTTCAAATCTTTATATCGGTTATCTAAAGGATTATAGAAAATTGCAACACATGCAGGCAAAAGTTCTGGTCTAGTCGTTGCAACAATAAGTTCTTTTCCAGAAACTTCAAATTTTATATCATTAAAATAACTTGAAAATTCTTTATCTTCTAATTCAACTTGTGCAATGGTAGTTTGACATTCGGTACACCACAAAGAGGGAGATTCAGTTCGATATTCTCGCCCTTTTTTATACAAATCGATAAATGATTCCTGGGAAATTCGCCTAGATCTTTCATCAATTGTTGAATAAAATAAATTCCAATCGGCAGAAAGTCCAAGCCTTTTTGCATCTTCCAAAAACATTGGAATGAATTCTTCTTTTATTGTTTTATTACACAATTCAATAAATTTTACACGATCCATGGATTTTGAATCGACTTTTTTTTCTTTTTCAATTAATCTTAAAGTAGGCAAACCATTATTATCAGTTCCAAATGGATTTAAAACATTATATCCATTCATTCGTTTAAATCTTACAAAAAAATCCTGTTGGGAATCACCAAAAACATGGCCCATATGTAATTTTCCAGAAATAGTTGGAGGAGGAATATCTAAAGAATATATCTTTTTTTTAGAGTCTAGTTGGAATTTATAGATTCCACTCTCCTCCCAATGTTTCATCCATTTTTCTTCAACATCCTTAAAATTATATTTTTTAGCTAAAGCCATTAAATTCAAACCTGAAAATATGTATATAAAACTTTCCCATTAAGTGTTTATTTTTCTTTTTCTTAAACTAGCGGCAAGCGTCATAGGATCTATAACTAACCCATCTCTGGCAGCAACAGTTTGAACGTTTGTCCTTCGTTGAATATCCCTTGCCTGATAAATTGGATTCTCCTCTAAAATTTTTTGGCCAAAATGTGTAATTATTGCCAATCTGGGACGTACTGCAGAAATAATTCTAACAGAATCATCGGAGGATAAATGATCTTCACTCCTGTATCCAAAGGGTTCTAAATTATTCAATATTAAAATATCTGAACCTTTTAACTCATCAATTAATTCTGGGAAAAAAGATGTATCTCCAGTATATCCAATGGAAATTTTATCTGATTTTATTTTAAATCCAATTGAATGGGGATCTTTATTTTTTGTTTTTAGAGTTTGCAATTCAATATCCTTTCCAAATTTAACATTATTTCCAGACTCTAAAGACAGAAATTTATCCAGATATTTTCTATGTTTCCTAGTAATGAACGGCCTTTCTCCATCTCCACCAGTCATCACAGATTTACTTCCAATTAAAATTCCATTTTTATCTAACCCATCATGAGTCATTGCACTAATAACTGCATTAAGATCATTACAATGATCTAAATTAGAATGACTTGCCAGTAAAATATTATTTGATCTTAAACTAACCCCATATTCTTGAGCCCGAACTAACGCTCCTGGCCCGGGATCTAAATGAAATTGGATATTTTTCAATCTAATAACGATTCCTCCAGATGCCCTCATTTGACGATTAACCGCAAATTGGCCACCCGCAGTACCCAAAAAAATTATCTCATTGCTATTGATTGATACTCACCCCATAAAATAGAACTCAGCATGTTTATTAATACTTTGCGTTTTGAATAGGAGGATAATAATTATGGGGAAAGATAAAGAAAAGATTTAAAAACTGAATACGTCCACATTTATTCATTATGGGGAGGTAGCTCAGCCTGGGAGAGCACTAGACTGAAGATCTAGGGGTCGGGGGTTCAAATCCCCCTCTCCCCATAAAATTCTAAACATTTAAATATCCTAAAAGAGTTCCAAAATCACAATGGGATTGGAAAATATATTAAAATCCACAAAAAATAGATTGGGAATTCTGACTGCAGGAACTTTGATGGCATTAAATCCGATGGGCTGTGGAAGCGATAATTCGACAAATCCAATAACTCCTCCGGCAGAGCATATTGAATATCAACAAGAAATAACAAATCAACAAGGTTCCACTTATTTCAATGATGATGGGGCAGAAGTTGAGATCATAATACGAGATCAAAATAATAACCCAATTTCGAATGCGACTGTGGATTACATAAATTCAGAAAATAATGAATATGACCTATTCATAGTTTCAGCCCAAAATTACTTGCCAAAACTAGATTCTTTTGATCACAACGATAAATCAATTTTTTCACACACAATAAATCTTGTAAGCACAGCAATATCTGGAAGAGATTTATTAAATTATGATTCAAAAATAAATAACATCGGTAATTTTCTAAATGTCACTATGAACGATAATGAGACAAATGCAATTGTAGATTACTTGGGAACCTATTCAACAGAAGAAATTTCAGACACAATCAAAACAGGGACAAGCATAGCATTATTTTTTTCAAATGGTGCAAAACAAGAAAAGGCATTTCCAGTAGCTGCAGCATTAACAATTGCCAGTATTGCAAATTCAATAATACCTTACGAGGATATACTAAATATGTATAGTTCAAATAATGACCTAGATCTATATTCAATAGATTTAGGATTAATGGGATTTGGAATCCCCAAATTTTATTCAATAATGCCCACCAATTCACCTGAAATAAATTTGGAAAGCATAACTGTGGAAGAAAATTCACTAATAATCAATGGATCCACATCAGACAATAGGCAATATTTTAATTTCTTTCCAGATTTGACTCCCGAAGAATTGAATCATTCAAGAAAAATAATAAAAAATCATTCAAATGGTCAACAAGAACTTATTAGTTTTATACAAAATATTCCAAATCCGTTACCTTGGACAATTCCGTTCAACGCTGAAAATGGAGATTATACTTTAGAATTGAATGTTATTGATGAATCAGAAAATCAAGATCAAATTCAAAGAGATTTTTCAGTTAATGGGGCAGAAACAATAGAACTCGCCCCCTCGCAAGACACATTTATTGCAAGATATGTTTGGGTAGATCCAGAGGGGAATGAGCATTATCAGGGCGACATCAACAATCAAAATGCAGGGCATCTAGAATATATGTCTACTGCACGATCAATCGAACAGAGCGGGAGCTCACATATGATATGGGAAAGGGCATCATTAATAAAATTCAATATGCCTCAAATTCCGGAGGACTCAGAAATAGATTCAGCAATTTTGAAAATATATGGAAATAACATAATCGGGGATGATCCTTCAGTAATAAGTTGTTGTTTAATTAATAATAATTGGGAAGAAATGGATGCAACTTGGTCAAATATGTATGAATCGATTGGGCAAACAATTACAACAACAAATATTTCATCTCTATCACAAGGCGAAAGATGGCATAGTTGGGATATAACTGATGATGCAACACTAGAACAAATTAGTCAAAAAGGATTTGCATTAAAAATTTCCTCAGGAAGTGATGTAAACGGATGTTTTGACTCACGAGAGTCCCCAGACATTGAACATCGCCCAAAACTAATAATCCATTACACGCCGAATAATCAATAATTATATAAATAAATAATTAGAAAAAGAATTAGAGGTGAAAATTAAATGAAATCAAAAAAAGGTGCAATTGAGCTTTCTATGACAACAATTATTGTTATTGTTATTGGAATAACATTACTAACCCTTGGAATAACCTGGGTAAAAAACAGTATGGGCGATGTTATGGATTTAACAGACTCTGCATTTGCAATGTCTGATCAAGAATTAGAAAATCTATTTTCAGATTCAACTGATTTATTGAAAATAGTTCCTGGTACAATAGAAATGGGAACAGGTGATTCCGCCATGGTGGGAGTAATATTCTATAATCTGGAATCGGAAACATTAGATTTTGTAGCAAAAGTAAAACAAATTGAAAACGGAATAGATTTGGATTGTAAATTTGCAGATACATTAACCGACACATCATTACCATTCTCATTGAATTCTGGCGCTGATGCAGTTATGAAATTAAGAGTTGCTACACTTCCAACAACAACACTTGGGCCGGGCGGATGTATAATTGAACTTACGACTCCGGGTACAGCACAAACAAGTTATCAAAAAACAAAATCCTTAATGGTAGAGATAGAGCCATAAATTTTTTCTTTTTTTCTTTTTTATGAATAAATTAAAATAGAAACCTTTTTAAAAAGACTATCTTCACAAATTCTACAGGTTTAAAAAATGAAAATACAAGATACGCAAACAAATGCATTAATTGATAATACTGCTAAAAAATTGAAAGAGATCGAAGAAATTAGTAAACCAGAATGGGCTAATTTCGTAAAAACTAGCAGGGCTAGAGACAGACCTCCTGCAAACGCAGATTGGTGGTATGCGAGAGCGGCATCAATTCTGAGAAAAACATACATACTTGGGCCAATTGGAGTAAACAAATTGAAAGTTAAATATGGTGGGAAAAAAAACAGGGGCCATAAACCAGAAAAATTCTTTAAAGGTTCAGGAAAGATAATTAGAGTTATTTTGCAACAACTTGAAGCTGCAAAACTTATAGAGCAAGCAGAGAAAGGAAATCACAAAGGTAGGATCCTTACTGCGAAAGGAAAATCATTATTAGATAAAAAATGACAAGATACATACATCCAGCAAAAAAGAGAAGATTAGGAAAATTAGGGAAGCGAACAAAGTGGGCACCTTTTTGGATAATCCCAAAAATAGCAGGAATTGGGAAAAAAATTCACCCTTCAAGATTTAGTGCTGGAAAAAGACATTGGAGAAGAACAAAAACTAAAGCATAAAAATGGAAAGAATATATAACATCCCATTAAGGAAAGAATTTAGTAAGGCACCTAGATATAAAAAATCAGGTAAATCCATTAGAGCAATAAAAGAGTTCATCATTAAACATATGAAAACAGAAGAAGTAAAGATTGGTAAATACCTAAATGAATTAGTATGGAAAAACGGACCTAAAAATCCCCCTCATAAAGTAAGTGTGAAGGCAATCAAAGAAAATAATATTACTAAAGTAGAATTAATCGATGCCCCTGTTGAAGAAAAAGCAGAGGAAAAGAAAACTAAAGCTCCTAAAAAAACTTCTGACAAAAAAGAAGTGAAAGAATCTCTTAAGAAAATAGAAGGAGATATCAAAGAAGAAGTAAAAGGGGAAGTTAAAGAAGAACTAAAAGAAGAAGGAATGAAAGAAGAAGTTGCAGACAAAGTAGCTGAAGAAGTCAAAGAAGAATCTGGCGAAGAAATAGCAAAAGAAGCAACCAAAAAAGAAGAAAAAGTTCCTACTGCTGCAGAATTAGCAAAAAAGAAATCAAAAGAATAAAATGGCAATCATAAAACCAAAAGAATTAAGGACTATGGATGAAAAATCAATTTCAAACAAGTTAAAAGAATTGAAAACTGAATTAATTTCCTTAAATGCTCAAGTTGCAATGGGTACTGCTCCTGAGAATCCAGGAAAAATTGGAGAAATCAAGAGGACAATTGCAAGAATATTAACAATTCAAAACCAAATGGGGGATGAGAGTAAAGTATGACTGAGATATGTTCCACATGTGGGCTCCCAGACGATCTTTGTGTTTGTGAAACAATAGCAAAGGAAGATCAATCTATCCGTATAAAAAAAGAAAAAAAAAGGTACGGAAAAATAATGACCCTCATCGAAGGGATCGACAAAACAAAAATCGACATAAAAGACGTGTCCAAAAAGCTTAAAAGCAAGTTCGCTTGTGGTGGTACGGTCAAAGATTCAATAATTGAACTCCAAGGCGACCACAATGTAGAAAAAATAAAAGAAGAACTTGTAAAATTGGGTTTCAACAAAGACTCAATGGCGTAAGATGGTCAAATCTTGGAAAAAAGAAATCATCGGAGAAAAAATAATCATTATCAATTCAAAAAACAAATCCCTCCTCGGAATGGAAGGAAATGTTATTGAAGAAACAAAAAACACAATCACTTTAGGCAATGGAAAAAAATTGCTTAAATCACACATAACAATAAAAATAAATGGCGAAATCATCGAAGGAAAAACATTACAAAAAAAACCAGAAGACAGAATAAAAAAATGACAAAACAAAAAAATATAGGAATTGAATCAAACGTACCTAAAGATAAATGTACGGATAGGAAATGCCCATATCATGGATCAACAAAACTTAGGGGCAGATCATTCGTGGGAACATTAGTATCAAAAGATACACACAATTCCGCAGTAGTAGAATGGGATAGAATTGTTAAAATTCCAAAATATGAAAGAACAGAAAATAGAAAATCAAAAGTAAGCGTTCATAATCCTTCGTGCATAGATGCACAAAAAGGAGATTTAGTAAGAATAGTTGAAACAAAACCAATAAGCAAAACAAAAAAATTCGTAATAATCGAAAAAATAGAATAAAATGAAAGCGATAAATGCAAATATTACAAAAACAATTGTAAGGGGATCAAAGATAGATGTCTGCGATAACTCTGGAGCTAAAAAAGCATATTTAGTTTCTGTAAAAGGTTCAAAGACAAGAAAGGGAAGATTCCCAACTGCAGGAGTTGGAGATTTGCTTAAGGTTTCAATAGTACAAGGAAATCAAGAAATGAGAAAACAATTAGTACCAGCAGTACTGGTAAGGCAAAGAAAAGAATATATGCGTCCAGATGGAACAAGAATAAAATTTGAGGATAACGCAGTAATTATTTGTAAAGACGAAAAGGGTAATCCAAAAGGGACAATTTTTAAGGGCCCTATTGCAAAAGAAGCCACAGAGAGATGGCCAGCAATTGGTAAAGTTGCTAAAATAATCGTATAAAAATGAGATCAATATTTTCACTAGCATGGATAAGGAGTAAGCAACCTAGAAAGCAAAGGAAGTACAGGCATAATGCTCCACTTCATATAAAGAAAAAGTTCCTTTCAGTAAATTTTACTAAAGAGCTTCGAGAAAAATATAACAAAAGAAATTTAACTGTTATAAAAGGAGATAAAGTAAAAATTATGAGTGGCCAATTTAAAGGCAAGGAAGGATTAGTTGAAAAAGTAGATGTAAGAAATATTAAAATTTTAGTTCAAGGTGCAGAAATGATAAAAAAAGATGGTTCAAAAGTTAATTATCCAATCTCGCCTTCAAATTTAATGATTACTGAATTAAAACTAGACGATAAAAAAAGAAAAGCTAGTTTAGAGAGAAAATAAAATGGGAAAAGCACATATAAAAAGATTAGCAGCGCCAAAATCATGGCCAATTAATAGGAAAACAAATGTATGGGTACTAAAGTCCAGCCCTGGTTCACACACACTAGGAACCTCTCTACCAATTGGTTTAATTATTAAAGAAATACTTGGGTATGTAAAAACTACAAAAGAAACTAAGTATGTTCTAAATCAAAAAAAGATTTTTGTTAATGGCAAGTTAGTAAAAAATCAAAAATTACCTGCGGGAATTTTAGATGTTGTCACTATTGGCGAAGATAATTATAGAATAATCATAAATCAAAAAGGAAAATTAATTCCTGTAAAGATCAATGGTGCAGAATCAAAGTTAATACTTAAACAAGTAGAAAATAAAAAATCTCTGAAGGGAAAAAAGACCCAAATAAATTTCACAGATGGAACTAACCTTCTATCAGAAGAAAAATATGCTACTGGAGATACTATTGTTTTTTCAAATGAAAAGATAAAAGAGCATTTGATATTAGAAAAAGGTTCAATGGTATATGTCTTAGCAGGAAAACAAGTTGGGAAGATCGGCATAATAAAAGAGATTCAAGAAAAGAAAGGATTGCAACCTTCGCGAGTAACATTCACACAAGGAAAAGAAGATTATGAAACATCAAAAGAATATGTTTTTGTAGTTGGTAAAACTAAGCCTTTGGTAACATTAGAAAAATGAATAAGATGAGAGAAATTAGGGTAGAGAAGCTAACATTAAATATGGGTGCAGGAGAATCTGGGGCCAAATTAGAAAAATATGTGAAACTTTTAAATACTATCACTGGAAAAAAACCAATACAAATAATTTCAAATAAAAGAATCCCTACTTGGCAAGTAAGGCCAGGATTGGCAATAGGTACGAAAGTAACAATAAGGGGAAAAGCTGCAGAAGAATTATTGAAAAGATTGCTTACTGCAGTAGATAATAATTTAAAACCAAAATCATTTGATTCAGAAGGAAATTTCGCTTTTGGAATCCCAGAATATATCGATATACCTGGAATGGAATATATAGTTGAAATTGGTATCGTCGGATTAGAAGTTGCAATAACCTTAGAAAGAGCCGGATTCAGAGTAAAAAATAGAAAATTCAATGCAAAAAAAATCCCAATTAGGCATAGAATAACTCCCGAAGAAGCTATGGAATTTATGAAATCAAAATATAATGTTAAAATGGGAGATGATGAATAAAATGACCGCTGCAGATTACAAAAAAGCATATGTACAACTTAAAGCAAAACCTGTAAAATTAGCTAAGTTTATAAAACACAATAAACCAAAAGACAGATCTTGCGGAATTGCATTAAAAAAATGTAAAATGTGCGGTAGAAATGGTGGTCACATTCAAAAATATGGCCTTAGCCTTTGTAGGCAATGTTTCAGAGAAACTGCAAAGAAACTAGGTTTCAAAAAATATAACTGAGGATAAAAAATGTCAATGAACGATACATTAGCAAATGCCCTATCACACATTTTAAATTGTGAAGGTGTAGGAAAAAATGAATGCACAGTGAGAGATGCATCTAAAGTAATGAAAAAAGTTTTAGAAATAATGAAAGCACATGGTTATATTGATAAAATCGAATTTATTGAAAGTCCGAAAGGAAATACAATGATTATCGGATTAAAAGGCACAATCAATAATTGCGGGACAATAAAACCACGATTCCCAGTAAAAGTAGATGATTATGATAAATTTGAAAAAAGATATTTGCCAGCTAAAGATTTCGGAATAATGATTGTTTCGACGACAAAAGGTTTGATGACCAAAGATGAGGCAGTTAAACAAAAACTTGGGGGAAAATTAATTTCATATTGTTATTAAAATGGTAAAAGTAGACATCATAGATAAAATTAGTATCCCTGAAGGGGTGGAAGTTTCAATAGATTCGAATCAAATAAATGTGAAGGGACCAAAAGGAGAATTATCCAGAGGCATCTTCACGCCAGGAATTAAAATAGAAGTAAAAGAAAATGAAGTAATATTTTCAATTAAAAAAGCAGCAAAAAAAGAAAAGATGGTGCTAAAAACTACTGAGGCACATTTAAAAAATATGATCAATGGCGTAAATGAGGAATATGTTTACAAATTAAAAATTTGTTCAGGACATTTCCCTATGACCGTATCCTTAGAAAATCAAGAAGTAATCGTTAAGAATTTCTTGGGAGAGTCAGTACCAAGAAAAAAGAAAATGCAAACTGGTGCAGAAATAGAAATTAAAGGAAACGATATCACTGTGACTTCAATAGATATCGAAAAAGCTGGACAAGTTGCAGCATCAATAGAGGCCTTAACAAGAATAACAAATAAGGACAGAAGAAGATTTCAAGACGGAATATTCATAACATCAAAAGCAGGTAAAAAAATATGAAAACATTATTGGAGATTAGAAAAAAACTGAAGGCAAAAAAGCCAACATTCCTTAGGACAGATTCTAATCGAAAAAAATATAAAAATAAATGGAGAAAGCCAAGAGGCCTTCAAAATAAAAGAAGATTAAAATACAAAGGGCATCAAAAAAATCCATCTCAAGGATATAGGTCTCCTGTAGAAGTACGAGGATTACACAATTCAGGATTAGAATTAATAAATATTTCAAACATAAAAGAATTGGATAATATTAAAAAAGAAACTCAAATAGTTGAAGTTGCTGCAAGAACAGGAATAAAGAATAAAGTAATAATCCTTGAAGCATGTAAAGCAAAAGGAATAACAGTTTCAAATATAAAAGATATTGAAAAATTCATAACAAAAGTTAATGATAAATTAGAATTGAGAAAAAAAGAAAAGATAATAAAAACAACAAAGAAAAAGAAATCAAAAGAAAAGTCCATTAAAAAAGCTGAAGAGGAAGAAAAGAAGGAAAATGAATCCACTGATTCAGCTGAATCGGATAAACAAGAAGAACAAAAAGAAGAAATATTAAAATCAAAGCCAAAAGAAGAAAAACAACAAAAACAAACAAAAGAAAAAAATACCGCTGTGGCTAAAGAAGGCCATCAACAAAGCAGTGTTCCCGGAAATAAACAATGAAATTAAATAATCAAAGAAGGATTGCTGCAGATGTACTAAAAAAAGGTACAAAGAAAGTCAAATTTAATATCACAAGGTTGGCAGATATAAAAGAAGCAATCACTCGGGCAGACATTAGATCATTGATCATTGATAATGCGATTTCAGCAGATCCAAAAAGAGGCGTTTCACGTGGAAGAGTTAGAAAATCATTAGTTCAAAAAAGAAAAGGGAGGCAGTCCGGAGCAGGTTCAAGAAAAGGAGTAAAGACTGCAAGACTTCCAAAAAAGTTAAATTGGATGAATCACGTAAGAAAACAACGAAAATTTATAAAAGAACTACGTGATAAAAAACTGATCACAACAATAGTGTATCGAGAAATGTACAATAAGGTAAAAGGTGGATTTTTCAGAAGTAAAAACCACATAAAAATTTATCTAACAGAAAACAGGTTATTCGAAGATGTCAAAAAGTAAAATATATACAGTAAGTTTCAAAAGGAAACGAGAAGGAAAAACTGATTACCCTAAGAGATTGAATTATCTAAAATCAGATAAAACAAGATTTGTAATCCGAGTTTCTACAAATAATTTGTCCATTCAGGCAGTAGATTATCATGCAGATGGAGACAAAATAACAATCACAGTAAAATCCTCAGATCTAAAAAAATATGGATGGAAATATTCCACTGGAAACATCCCATCATCATATTTGACTGGATTATTATTTGGTAACAAGATAAAAGAAAAAATAAAAGAAGGAATAATTGACTTGGGATTAAATACTATCACAAAGGGAACAAGAGTTCCTGCAGCAATAAAAGGAATAATAGACTCAGGAATAGGATTAAATTATGACGAATCGATATTCCCATCAGAAGAAGCAATTACTGGAAAAAGAATTGTTGAATTTGCAAACTTATTATTAAAAGATGAAGAAAAATATAAAAAACAATTTTCAAAATATTTAAAAGAAAATCAAAAGCCAGAATTGATGGTAGAACAATTTGAAAAAGTCAAAATTAAAATTAATGGAGAATAAAGTTGGCACCAAAAAGAAAATATACAGGAATGTCTGAAGAGAAAAAAGCTGAAATTCAAAAGTCTAGGACTGATGCAGCTTTGGCAGCATGGATTCCAAAGACCGAATTTGGAAAAAAGGTAAAATCTGGCGAAATAAAGAACATCGATGTAATTTTAGATAAAGGTGGAAAAATATTAGAATCAGAAATTGTAGATGCGTTAATTCCGGATCTAGAATATGACTTAATTACAATAGGCCAATCAAAAGGTAAATTTGGTGGCGGAAAGAGAAGTATCTGGAAACAAACTCAAAAGAAAACAAAAGAAGGAAACAAACCAAAATTTGCTACTGTCGCTGTTGTTGGCAACAGAAAAGGATATGTTGGAATAGGGTATGGAAAAGCAAAAGAAACTGTTCCTGCGAGAGAAAAAGCAATACGCCAAGCAAAACTAAATCTTATTAAAGTAAGTTATGGTTGCGGATCCTGGGATTGTGCGTGTGGGGAAGAACATTCGATTCCACTAAAAGTTTCTGGAAAATGTAGCAGCGTAATTGTAGAATTATTGCCTGCACCAAAAGGAACAAATCTTTGTACACACAAAGAATTAAGAAAAATTCTTGCATTAGCAGGAATAAAAGATGTATATTCAAAAACTTACGGAAAAACTAACACACAATTGAATTTAGTAAAAGCATGCATAGAAGCTTTAAAACAAATTTCAAAGGTTAAAAAGATAAAATGACTAGGATAGCTATAATTAGGATCTCTGGAGAACAAGGTTTAAATGAAAAAGTAAAAACCACATTTAAATTATTAAATCTCCATAAAAAGTATAATTGCGTAATTGTTTCAAATACCGCGCAGCTAGAAGGAATGTTAAAAGTTATTAAGGATAATGTTACTTGGGGAGAGATCGATAAAGAAACAATTTCGACTCTTTTAGAGAAACGAGGAAGACTTCCAGGAAATAAGCCTATAACTTCTGAATATATAAAAGAAAAAATAAAATTAGATTTAGGCGAATTTGCAGAAGGAATATTTGCAGAAAAAAATAAAATCAAAGATGTAGAAGGATTAAAACCATTTTTCAGATTGATGCCTCCAAGAAAAGGATTCGAAAGAAAAGGAACAAAAAGACATTTTTCAATCGGTGGAGCATTAGGATACAGAAAATATAAAATAAATGATTTGATTCAAAGGATGATCTAAAATGCCAACTAATAAAAGAAAAAAACATACCAAGATGAGAGCCAAGACTACTCACGGATATGGATCTATGAAAAAAAATCGTGGAGCTGGAAATCGTGGAGGAAGAGGAATGGCAGGAACTGGTAAAAGGGCAGATCAAAAAAAACCATCTATTCTTGCATCCGGAGACAAAAGATATTATGGTAGTTTCGGATTCAGTAGGCCACAATCAAAAATAAATACACCAAAAATAATTAATCTTTCAAAAATTGATGAAATAATTTTAAAAACTGGTGCAAAAGAATTTGATGCATGTAATTATGATAAGGTATTGGGCACAGGAACAATATCCCAAAAAGTAAAAATAATTGCAAAATCATATTCAAAATTAGCCAAAGAAAAGATTGAAAAAGTTGGTGGAGAAGCAGCAATATGTTGAAAAAACTTATGGCAATGTTGCCGGAAGTAGCAGGACCAACAAAGAAAAAATTATCTTTTAAAGAAAAACTCAAGTGGACAGGAATAATTCTAATTTCATTTTTCATACTTTCCATGATTCCATTATTTGGACTTGGACAAAATGCATTATCACAATTTGAACAATTATCGATCATATTAGGTGCAAGTTTTGGTTCAATAATATCGCTAGGTATTGGACCAATCGTAACAGCATCCATTGTATTGCAATTATTATCTGGATCAGGAATAATAAATATTGATCAATCTAGTCCTGAAGGAAAACAATTTTTCCAAGGATTACAAAAATTATTAGGAATATTTTTCATAGTTTTTGAAGCAATAATTTATGTAATGATGGGTGGATTAGCTCCTGCAGCAAATTTGGTTCCAGCGACGTATTCATTAGTACAATTTTTATTAATTTTACAATTATTCTTTGGTGGAATGTTGATATTATTTATGGCTGAAGTAGTAGATAAATGGGGATTCGGTTCAGGAATTTCAATATTTATTGCCGCTGGAGTTTCACAACAAATATTCATTAGGGCATTTTCCCCACTAACAACAACTGGACAATTCGCATTTGGTTCTGGGTTGGCACCTGTTGGACAAATGTGGGTATTCTTCAAATCTTTGATAAATGCAGACCTGTCCGGAGCAGCATTGCCATTCTTTGCAATATTATTTACAATCTTAGTTTTCATAATCGCAGTTTATGCACAAGCAATGAAAGTGGATATTCCTCTTTCATTCGGAAGAATTAGGGGCCATGGAATCAGATGGCCATTAAAATTTATTTATACTTCGAATATCCCGGTTATTTTGGTAGCTGCATTGATGGCAAACTTCCAATTATGGGCAAGGTTATTGCAAAATAAGGCCGGTGAAACAGGAATTGGACACTGGATATCATATAATATTTTAGGTCAATTTTCTGGGCAAGCTCCAATCTCTGGACTAGTGTACTGGACTCATGCTCCGAATCTTGTGGATGCAGTGATAAATAAATATTTCACATTTGATATATTACTACAAAGTTTAGTATACATCGGATTCATGGTGGGTGGAGCAGTAATATTTTCCATTTTCTGGGTACAAACTGCTGGAATGGATGCAAAATCTCAAGCAAATCAAATACTTAAATCAGGGTTACAAATGCCAGGATTCAGAAGAGATCCAAGAGTATTAGAAAGGGTATTAAAACGATATATTGGTCCATTAACAATAATGGGTGGAGCAACAGTTGGAATTTTAGCTGCAATAGCAGACCTATCTGGCGCATTATCTCGTGGAACTGGAATATTACTTACAGTTATGATCATATATAAATTATATGAGGAAATTGCACAACAACACATGATGGACATGAATCCAGCATTAAGAAAAATGATGCAATAAGAACCTTTAAAAAGGACCATAAATCTTTAAATTAAAATGTTAGACTCACTATTTGAAGCAATGTTTGGATGGGCGATAGATATATCTCCATTATTCGGATTAACAGTAGTAGCATTCATACTAACATTATTTGTAACAATAATTTATATGATCGTTACAGATCAAAAATTAATGAAAGAAATTAAACAAGAGATGAAAGATATTCGAAAAGAAATGAAAGAGTTTAAGAACGATCCAGATAAAATGATGGAATTAAACAAAAAATCAATTGAGAAGTCAATGACTCAAATGAAAAACTCTTTTAAACCCATGCTTATTACCTTTTTACCACTGATAATCCTTTTTGGATGGTTAAGAACAGTATACGAGGGAGTAGAAGTCAATTTCTTAGGAATAAGTAATTGGTTATTTGCATACATCATAATTTCAATGATAATGAGTATAGCAATAAGAAAAATATTAAAGGTACATTAAAATGCCAGCAGGAAAACATAAATCGAGAAGTTTAAGGAGGGTGTTTGTAAAAACCCCTGGAAAAGGAACAAAGATACATTATCGGAAGCGAAAACCTTCAAAACAGGTTTGTAGTGACTGTGGTAGTGTATTACAAGGTATACCAACTTTGATACAATCAAAATTCAAAAATTTACCTTTAACAAAAAAAAGGCCACAAAGACCATACGGCGGAACATTATGTTCATCTTGTATGAGAAAGAAAATAAGATCGCAGGTAATAAAATGTTTGAAGTAGGAAGAATAGTTATAAAAATCGCAGGAAGGGATGCAGGAAATACTGCATTAGTAATTGAAGAGATCGACAAAAATCATGTTTTAATTGATGGCAATGTCCGAAGGAGAAAATGTAATATTTCTCATTTAGAGCCAAAAAATGAAATTTTGAAAATTAAAAAAGGCGCAAAAACTGAAGATGTGCACAAAATAATGTCTGCAGCAGGTATCGAAGTATTAATACAAAAAAAAGTAAAAAGATCTGAAAAGAAAAAACCTGTAAAGAAAACTCCTGTGAAGAAGAAATCAAAAGAATAAAATGGTAGAAGATAAACAAATGGACCAACAAAAAATGATGGCCCAACAAATGATGGCCCAACAAGTTCAGCAAATGGAGCAACAGATAGCTTCAGTTGGTCAACAAATTTTTGAATTAAATACATTAAAAGATAATTTAAAAGAATTAAAGGAAGTAAAAAATACAAAAATGAAAACTCCCCTTGGTGCTGGAATTTTCATAGAATCAGAATTAAAAGATGTTTCAACAGTATTGATGGGCGTAGGATCAGGAGTAATAGTAAAAAAGAGTACCGATTCGGCAATAGAAGTTATTGAAAAGCAGATAAAAGAGTTAGATTCACTAAGTAAACAAATGCAAAATGAATTGACTGAGTTTTCTAAACACCTTGGCGGAATATAATATTTTTTAAATACAAGTCGCCCACTATTTCTATGGACCCAGTTTCTTATTATTCAAAAAATGAAATAAAACGAGAAATATCATTTAATTCTCAAAGAAGGGAAGTTTCTGTAATGATTGGATTAGGTAGATTCGGAAAACGTCCAGATATAATTCAATTCGAAAATGATATTACCGAGTTGGTAAAAAAAGGTGCAACTTCATTTCACATCTCAGAAGAGCATTGGTCCAATCCATTAGAATTAAAACCAGGGATGAAAAAAAGAGACCTAGATAATTTAAGGATAGGGTGGGACTTTGTATTAGACATAGATTCCCCAGATTTGGAAGACTCAAAAAAAATAACACATTATCTAATTGAGGCAATGAAGTTTCATGATGTAAAAAATATGGCTGTCAAATTTTCTGGAAATAAAGGATTTCATATTGCAATCCCATTTAAAACATTTCCTTCGAAAGTAAATGATATAGAGATAATAAATTTATTTCCTGAGGGGCCAAAAATAATTGCAGAGTATTTGACGGAGATGATAACGCCAGCATTAATAGAAAAATATGGCGAACAAATGAGGGATAAAATAGAGATCGATACAGTATTAATATCAAATAGACACATGTTTAGGGCACCATACTCATTACATGAGAAATCTGGTTTGGCAAGCATACCAATTGAACCTTCTGAAGTATTAAATTTTAATAAGGAACGAGCAAAACCTGAAAATGTTACTGCGAATATGAGATTCCTAGAAGAATCAACTTTCATCGAGGGGGAAGCAACATCTTTGATAACTCAGGCACTAGATTGGAGTTCAAGAAATTCGATAAAAAAAGAATCGACAGAGAAATTAACTGAAAAAAGAAAGGCAGAATATAAGGAGATCACCGAAGCAATTCCCGAAGAGTATTTTGCACCATGTATAAAAAAAGGACTGTCAGGTTTACAAGATGGAAAAAAAAGATTTTTATTCATTTTAATAAATTTTTTAAAATGCGTTGGGTGGAATCCGGAAGAAATTGAGAAAAGAGTAAAAGAGTGGAATAATAATCAAGAAGATTCTTTGAAAGAAGGATATATAATTGCACAACTAAATTGGCACAAGGCAAATTCAAAAAAAGTTCCCCCGCCAAACTATGAAAATAAAGCATATTATGCAGATATAGGCATATTGCCAGATGAAAATGTGGTAAAGAAATTTAAAAATCCACTAAATTATACAGTTACAATGTTCAAATTTAAAAAACCAAAGAAAAAGAAAAAGAAAAAATTGGATTCAAAACCTTTATAAATTGAATAAATTTCTAATTCATAGAAAAATGGGAAGAATAAAAACAACATTAATTAAGAGGACAGCTCACAAGTTATTCAAGGACGATCCTAAGCGATTTAAGAAGGATTTTGAAGGGAATAAGTTAATTGTTGATGATACTGTAGAAACTGAATCTAAAAAGTTTAGAAACATCATTGCAGGATATTTAACAAGACTTGCCAAAAAGAAACAATTATAAATATTTAAAATAAAAATATTATAATTGAAGGATTCCAAAAATGACTGATGACAATATAGATAAGGAGGAAATCAAAAAAGAAGATAATAACTCTATATATGTCGGAGGAAAACCATTTATGAATTATGTTACTGGAGTAGTAATGCAATTCACAACAAAGAATTCTAAAGAAGTTATAATAAAATCTCGTGGAAAATTCATTTCTAGGGCAGTAGACATTGCCGAAGTCACAACAAAACGATTTTTAGAAGGTACCATAGAAATTTCAGAAATAAACACAGACAGTGAAGAGTTTGAAAACAAAGAAGGCAAGCAAGTTCGAGTATCCACCATGGAAATAACTTTAAAAAGAAAATAATTTCAAATCAAATTATAAAAACCTTTAAAAACCAATAATTCTATTTTTCATAAAAGAGGTACATTATGGATTTAATAAACGCACTATCTAATTTAGCTCATGGGAATGTAGTTATAGAAATTGGAATGATATTAATTTTTGCAACAATATTGGCATTCATAGTAAGATTGTTCAAACAACCTCTGACACCTGCATATATTTTGGCAGGATTAATTATGGGTCCGCTCGGATTAGGATTAATAAAAGATCCAGAATCCATAAAGGCGCTTTCAGAATTCGGAATAGCATTTTTACTTTTCGCAGTAGGATTAGAAATAAATATCAAAAAATTAAAAGATATTGGGTTGGTGGCTTCCCTTGGCGGGTTAATTCAAGTAGTCATCATGTATTTTTTAGGATTCGCAATAAGTTTAAGATTGGGATTTTCAAATTTTGAAGCAATAATACTTGGTATTGTTTTAGCATTTAGTAGTACAATGATTGTAATAAAATTATTGTCCGACTCAGAACAATTAGATACTCTGCATGGGAGAATCGTTCTTGGAATCTTGTTGGTTCAAGATTTATTAATAATTATAGTATTGTCTCTATTGGCAACAGCAGAAAATTTCTCACCAATTTTAGTCCTATTCGCGCTTTCAAAAGGCGCAATATTATTCATAGTCGCATATCTCGCTAGTAAATTCGTTTTTCCAAAATTATTTGCATTTGCTGCAAGATCAAAAGAACTATTGTTTCTAACTTCATTGACCATATTATTCATATTTGCAATATTTGCCCATTATCTATCCTTCTCTGTAGCAATAGGGGCATTTGTTTCAGGAGTAGCATTGGCAAATTTACCATATCATTTTGACATTATTGGAAAAGTAAATCCATTAAAAAGTTTTTTCGCAACATTATTTTTTGTTTCACTGGGTATGCAATTAACAACAATAAGTTCAGAATTCATGATCAGGATACTATGGTTAGTATTGGCAATAGTTATTGTAAAACCAATCCTCATTTATTTAACAGTATCATTATTTGGTTATGAAAAAAGAACTGCATTCTTTTCAGGACTAAGCCTTGGACAAGTGAGTGAATTCGCTTTGATATTGATAGTAATGCCATTCGTGGTTGGGGCAATATCTCAGGAAGTATTTTCCACAATAATACTACTAACAATAATTACCATGATATTAACATCATATTTACTAGAGTTCCAATATTCAATTTATTTATTCTTTTCACCGGCACTCACGTTCATAGAAAAAATACTGCCCGTGAAAAAAAGAATGATATTGGAATATCATCCTCGTGGTAAAAAGATTGATGTGCTATTAATCGGGAAACATAGGATGGGGTCAATCTTTTATTCAACTTTGAAGAAACTGAGAAAAAAGGTAATGGTGTTAGATAATAATCCAGATGTAATAAAAGAATTACTAAATGATAAAATTGCCTGTGCTTATGGGAACATGGCAAATCGGGAAGTATTAGATAAAATAAAAGTAAAACCTCTAAAGACTGTAATTTCTACAGTACCAAATACCCGGGACAACTTATTTTTAGTTAGATACATGAAAAATAAAAATCAAAAAATAAACATGATAGTGACCGCAAATCATGTTCATCAAGCAAAAAGATTGTATGCTGCAGGGGCAGATTACGTAATTTTACCACACATAATAAGCGGTGAGAAGGTAGCATCAATGTTAAAAAAATCAACAAGAAACAAAAAATATTTCAAAAATACAAAAAGTAAAAATATGAAACATTTAGATTTAAATTAAAAATGGCGCTACCCAGATTTGAACTGGGGATCTCCCGCACATGAAACGGGCGTTCTAACCAGGCTGAACTATAGCGCCGCCATATTAAAAAGAACAGAATTTTATTTTAAAAAGCTTTCCATTATTGTTGTAATTCTTTAAGTGCCCGATATCGTTCATCCATTGAATATTCATGGAATGTTTTGCAAAATATGGATAATTTTCCAATTTCAGAATTTTCAAGAGTACCATAATTCTTCAATTTATCCACAACTAAATCTAATTCAATCGGGATAGAATTTTCATCCAAAGAAGGAATATTCAAGTATTTTTCCAATGAATTTTTTAAAATATTGGTAGACCTATATCCCATCTCCCCTCCAAATAAGGATTCGGATGCAGATTCCAAGGTCCCAATAAATGAATTAAAACTTTTTTCATTAAGCCTATTTCCAGAAAGATGGACAATGGAATCTAGTGAATCCATAACTATATTGTAACTAAATAAAACTTTCATTTTATTGGGAAGTTTAAATTATTTATAAAATTATGGACCTGCCGAGAATCGAACTCGGGTCAAGGGACTGCCAGCCCCCCGTGATACCATTACACTACAGGCCCCTAGCCCTTGATCACACCAAGTGGGCGCAATCTAGCAACTTTTTTACCAATTCCAACTTCATCGGAAACTCTAACAATTTCATCAACATCTTTGTAAACCTCTGGCGCCTCCTCACTAATTCCACGGATTGACGCCGCCTTAATGTAAATTTTCTGTTTTTCAAGTTGTTTTCGAACACTTTCACCTTCAAACTTTTTCATAGCTTCATGTCTAGACATCAATCGTCCAGCGCCATGAGGAGTGCTAGAAAATGTTTCATTCATTGCTTTATCAGTTCCGACCAAAACATAAGATGCAGTTCCCATACTTCCTGGAAGAATGATTGGTTGCCCAACATCCCTGTAAATCTTGGGAATTTCCTTATGCCCTGGGCCAAATGCCCTTGTTGCACCCTTTCTATGAACATACACTTCCCTCATCTCGCCATCAATTTCATAATTCTCGACTTTAGCAATGTTGTGTGCAACATCATACATCAAATTAAGTTTTTCACCCTCAAAAACGCGTGCAAATGCCTTGCGAGTCTCATATGAAATGATCTGCCTATTACACCAACCATAATTTGCTGCTGCACTCATTGCACCCAAATAATCATTTGCAAGTTCAGTGCCAGTAGGGGCATAAGCCAAATCCTTTTCAGGTAAATTATTGAATATCTCTGGCAAGTCATTCTCAATTTTACGAAGATAGTCACTACAAACTTGATGGCCCAATCCTCTTGAACCAGAATGGATCATTATAACAATTTGATTTTTATTTCTTATTCCAAATTTTTCAGCTATTTCAGAATCATAAATTTCATCCACATATTGAACTTCTAAAAAATGATTTCCTGCGCCAAGAGTACCAAGTTGTCTCCTTCCCCTTTTTCTAGCACGGGGACTAACCTTTGTATGATCTGCAGTAGCCATGCAACCATTCTCCTCACATTTTTCAAGATCATCTTCATTAGCATAATCATTTTTCAATGCCCATTTTAATCCGCCATTAAGGACAAAATCAAATTCATCATCATCTAATCTGATTCTAGATTCTTTGCCAACGCCACACGGAACATGATCAAATAATTCATTAATCAATTCTTTTATTTTTGGTTCAACAACATCTTTAGTCAAATCTGAAGTCATTAACCTAACACCACAATTAATATCAAAACCAACACCACCCGGAGAAATACAACCATTTTTAGTATCGAATGCGGCAACACCTCCGACGGGAAATCCATAACCTTGGTGGGCATCACACATCATAATACTTTGTTTATATATTCCTGGCATGCAAGCCACATTTTTTGCTTGTTGAATGGAATTATCTTTTTTTATTTTATTCAAAATTTTTTCAGATGCAAATATCCTAACTGGAACATTCATCTTGCCTTCTTTTTCAACAGAATACACATTATCTTTTATTTTTTTTATTTCCATTTTAAATGTCTACCACCACAACAATTTCATATCCTTTATTAGTCTTTTTAATTTCCATATCACTATATGTTACCGCCTTTATATCTCCCTTAAGATCATATTTTTGTAAGTCATCTCCCTCGACAATACAATTTAACGAAAAATCTTTATTTATTTTTAAATTATTTATATTGGATAAAAATAAATTTTCAGTTTCTAGTAAAAATAATAATTCTTCTAAAAAACTATATAATAAACTTTCATAATTTTTTTCTTTCAATTCAATTTTAATCTTTTTTGTTATTTTTACATCAGTAGTATCTCCAAGGATATTAAACATCGCTAATGCTGAATTAACAAAAGCCTCGTCGATATCTTTTCCAAATGCCCTAAATTTTGCATCCGCAGTATGTGATAAATATTCGAATTTCATAATTATAATCTCCGTCGAGGGTTTAAAAGTTTTTTCAAAAAAAAGAAAAGATTTATAAATCTTTTAAATAAAAATTAACTAAGTTTTGATTAAATTTTAAAAAAGGGAGGTGTCCATTTATGGTCGCAAGAAAAAAATCTGCTAAGAAAAAAGTAGCTAAGAAAAAAGCAGTAAAGAAAAAAGTTGTAAAAAAAGTAGCTAAGAAAAAAGTTGTAAAAAAAGTAGCTAAGAAAAAAGTTGTAAAAAAAGTAGCTAAGAAAAAAGTTGTAAAAAAAGTAGCTAAGAAAAAAGTTGTAAAAAAAGCAGTAAAGAAAAAAGTAGCTAAGAAGAAATCAGTAAAGAAAAAAGCAACTAAAAAAACAACTAAGAAAAAGCGAAAATAATTTTTTCTAAATTTTTATTTTTTATTTTTTAATTTAACTGCACGTTTGCCGCCACCTTTTTTATAAATATTATATCTAGATTTAGCTTTTTTATCTCGTTTAGATTTTCTACTCGTATTAGATTCCATCATATAACTAAGATTTTAGTTTTTTTAAACTTTTCTGAAGATAAAAAAGTTGTTTATTACAACAACCATTTTTTTATATTATCTTCAAATTGTGCTTTTGAAAGTGCGCCACGTACTCCTTGCGGTTCCTTTCCGGGTGCAACAAATAATATTGTTGGGATACTCATTATTCCAAATGCCGCCGCCAATTCCTGTTCAGATTCAGTATTAATTTTATAAATTTCTACTTTATCTTTATAGTCTTCAGATAATTCATCCAAAATTGGGGCAACCATTTTACATGGGCCACACCAATCTGCATAAAAATCAATTATGCAAGGTTTATCTCCCTTATATTTCCATTCCTTTCCTTCTTTGTAATCAAAAACTTTTTCTTTAAATGTTTCTGCTGTTAAATTTTCTACCATTTTTCTATTTCCTCCAATTATTTCCAATCAATGGCGATCGAACCGCCACTAATATATTTGTATGCCTCTAGACCTGCTTTAGCTCCCTCTCCAGCAGATATTATAGTCTGCTTGTATGGAACTGTTGTTACATCTCCTGCGGCAAAAATGCCTTTTTGAGATGTATTGCACCGATCATCGATCACAAGTTCATTCATTTCATTTCTTTTAACTAATTCTTTAATCCAATCTGTTTGTAATTCATATCCAATCTCGATAAAAACTCCATCTACCTTTATTTCATCAACATTCCCAGATTCCAGATTTTCAATATTTACAGATTCAACTACTTTATCACCGTTAATCTCATTTATTTTTGAAAAAGTAATAATTTCAACTTTAGCCATATCTTTTATTTTATCAACGGTAATTTCATCAGCTCTGAACTTATCAGTATGGTGGACAAGATATATTTTTTTTGCAAATTTAGTTAATAATTCTGTTGCTTCAAATGCAGAATTTCCGCCACCAATAACTACCACAGTTTTATCTTTGAAAAAAGCAGCATCGCATGTAGCACACGTGGAAACGCCCCTGCCCATAAATTTATCTTCTCCGGGAACTCCAATTTTTCTAGCAGTTTTTCCTGATGCAACAATAACTGTTTTTCCAATATATTTTTCACCATTTGATAATTCAACTTCAAAAGTTTTATCATCTAATTTCGTTACATTGTTAGTTTCACCCATTATCACTTCAGCACCAAATTTTGTTGCCTGGGATTGAAACTTTGCCATAAGTTCGGGACCGGGGATACTATCAAATCCAGGATAGTTTTCGATATTATCTGTAAGCAATGTTTGGCCACCAATATCTATTGAGATAATCAATGTCTTGAGTTTTTTTCTACTGGTATAAAGGGCAGCAGTAAGTCCTGCTGGGCCCCCTCCAATAATTATTACATCATATTCTGCCATTTTAAAATCCTATATGTCTTCCGGAATGAAATATTCTTTTCCGTGCGAACATGATGGGCATACATCTAGCGGTTCAGTACCTTCATGGATGAATCCACATTTTTCACATTTCCATTTTATTGGATCTTCTCTTTTGTATACTGTCCCATTTTCAACCATTTTCAGAAGTTTTTCATATCGCTCTTCGTGATGTTTTTCGGTTATACCGATTTCATCAAATAATCTCGCAGCAGCTTCATTCCCCTCTTCTCTAGCTTCCTTTGCAAATGTAGGATACATATCTTCAGTTTCATAATGTTCTCCCTCGATTGCAGCCTTCAAATTAGTTTTAGTATCCTTAATTCCATTCAATAATTTAAATTCATCTTTTGCATGTTGCATCTCATTATCCGCTGTTTCTTCGAATATTGAGGCAATATATCTATATCCTTCTTTTCTTGCAACCTTTGCAAAATAAGTATATTTATTTCTTGCTTGACTTTCGCCAGCAAATGCAGCCTTCAAATTTTTTTCTGTTTTAGTTTCCATTTTTAATCTCCTCAACATGAATTTAATCCATATTTTTCAGTATGTTTTTTTACGGCTTTTAGAATTGGCTCAATAGTATCTTTGTTTAGAGAGTATATTCTTTGTTTTCCATCTTGTTCAACAGTAACAAACCCATTTTTTTCTAAACATTGTAAGTTATGACTTATTCTACTTTGTTCCATTTCTAATTCGCTAGTCAATTGACTAACATTTTTAGGTTTATCTTTCAGACTTAATACAATGCCTAAACGTGTATCATTGCATAACGCCTTAAAAAATCCCATATATGTTAAATCAATCATATGATATGTTTATCATATGTTATATATAAATGTTTCTATATCCTCTTCTTCTTCTTCAACAATAATGAATTCATAACCACACTAACCGAACTCATAGCCATCGCCACACCAGCCAACATGGGATTCAATAACCATCCAGTAAATGGATATAATAATCCTGCCGCAACAGGAATTCCCATTGAATTATAGAACAAGGCCCAAAACATATTTTGACGAATTTTAGACATGGTAATTTTGCTTAATCTGATTGCTTTTGCAATATCCAATAAATCATTTCTCATAAGTACTATATTCCCAGTTTCCATAGCAACATCTGTTCCAGATCCCATTGCGATTCCTATGTCTGCTTGAGCTAAAGCGGGAGCATCATTTATCCCATCACCAACCATTGCAACAGTCCCATGCCTTTGTAATTTTTTTACATACTTGGCTTTATCTTCTGGAAGAACTTCTGCAAAAACATTTCTTATTCCGGCAAGTTTAGCAATTGCATTGGCAGTATTTTTATTGTCTCCAGTAATCATATAAAGTTTAATTCCTAATTTTTGTAATGCTTTAACTGCATCCTCGGAGGTTTCCTTTATTGTATCTGCAACAGCAATTAAACCAATAAGTTTCTTATTTTCTGCTAAATACATGACAGTTTTACCTTCTTTCTCAATATTATTTACATCGCTAATCTTATTTATTCCAATGTTCTTCATTAGTCTTGCATTTCCAAAGTAATATTTTTTCTTTCCGATATTGGATGTTATTCCATGCCCGGGAATTGATTCAAAATTAGAAATTTTATTCAAACCAATTTTATCTTTTTTCGCTTTTTTAACTATTGCTTCACCCAATGGATGTTCTGAATTTTTTTCCATACTTGCTGCAATTTTTAATATTTCTTTTTCACTTTTATCAAAGGAGATTATGTTTGTCACTTCAAGAACTCCATTAGTTATTGTTCCAGTTTTATCAAAGATTAGATATTTCAACTTATGTGCCATCTCTAAAGAATCTCCTCCTTTGATTAAAATACCATTTTTTGCACCTTTGCCAGTTCCAACCATTATTGCAGTGGGGGTAGCCAATCCTAGTGCGCAAGGACAAGCAATAACAAGAACTGCTACCGCTGTAACCATCGCAAAAGAAAGTTCAGCATCAAAAATATAATACCAACTAACAAATGTTAAAATTGCAATCAAAATAACAGCCGGAACAAAATAAGCAGAAACATTATCTGCAAATCTTTGTATTGGGGCTTTTCTACCTTGGGCATCTTCAATTAATCTTATTATGCCTGCCAAAGTAGTATTTTTCCCAATTTTTGTAGCTTTAAATTTAAAGGCTCCCTGTTTATTTATTGTTCCTCCAATAACATCGTCCCTAACTTTCTTATCAACTGGGATGCTTTCTCCAGTGATCATAGATTCATCAATACTGGAATGCCCTTCAATAATAATTCCATCTACTGGAATTTTTCCACCAGGTTTAACTAAAATAATATCATTTAATTCTATTTCAGAGATTTTTACAACAATTTCTTTTCCATTTCTAATAACTGTGGCTTTTTTCGGAGATAGATGCATTAATTTTTTTATAGCTTCAGAAGTTCGCCCTTTAGCTTTAGCTTCTAAATATTTTCCAAATATGACCAGAGTAATCAATACTGCGGATGCCTCAAAATATTGGTGGCCAACTCCAGATAAAACAACATATACACTAAAAAAATAAGCAGCACTTGTCCCTAATGCAACCAATGTATCCATATTGGCAGATTTATTCTTTAAAGCTGCCCAAGCCCCCCTATAGAACCGCAATCCAATATAAAATTGAACAGGAGTCGCCAAAATCCATAAAATATAATCTTGGGAAGGCAAGGGATTTTTCATAAAAAACATGCCTAAGATAAATGCAGGGATTGCAAAAATAGATGAAACTAATAATTTTTCTTTTAAGTTTGAAATTTCTTCTTTCTCTCTCTGTTCTTGTTTTTTTCTATCTTTTTCTAAATTTGCAGAATACCCAAGGGATTTGATTTTTTTGATAAAGTCATTTTCACTAATTTTTGATTCATTATATTCTATATTTGCATTAGAGGTAGAAAAATTAACATTAGAGATTTTTACTCCATCTAATTTTTTAAGAGATTTTTCTATCAAAGTAGAACAACTTACACAATGCATTCCAGAAATATTTAATTTAATTTTTTTCATTTTAAAAAATTATCTTTATCCTCCACATCCACATCCGCCACCAGTTGCTCCGCAAGAACCTCCTGTTGGGGCAGGAAGCTTTTTTATTGCAGATTGATCATAGTCACTCAGATCATCAACAACGATAAATGTGCCAGGTATCATCCCCATCCAACAACTCCAAGAGATAGTTCCACTTTCAGTTGGAGTAAATTCCACAATTTGTTCACCAGGTATTACATTAAATCCCAAATCATATTTTGGAACTTGTATTGCATTATTACAACCACTTATCTCAATTCCGTTTACTATCCATTTAACAGGAATTCCTTTTTGCAAAACAAATTTATTTGGAGACCAACCACTATACATCACATCCATTTTTATTTCTTGATATCCATCTTTTAATACTGCAACTTCATTCGATGGCAAATCGTCATAATTTGATCCAATTGTATTACCCGTAATTAAGCTATTGGCATCATATCCGCTTCCAGTTAATGCGATTCCCCTATTCATCATAACCGCACCAAGAAGAATCACAACAATTGCAGATACCTTGAGGATTTTTTTGGTAGAATTTGCGCTGATTAGTGAAGTAACAAATCCAAATCCGATTAATACTGGCAATGTCCCTAATCCAAATGCAGTTAAACTTAATGCTCCATCAATCATATTTCCAGTTCCGGCTGCGTAGATATACATTGCTTGTAATGGTCCGCATGCAATAAGTAAACTATTCAATAGTCCAATTTTAAATGGATTTTTAGATTTATGTGATTCTGCAGCATATTTATTCAAAAATTTTGGGGATTTTATTCTAATTTTTTTTAACCAAGGAAATATGTTTAACATATTTAGACCAAAGATTACGAGGAATAATCCTGCAAATAAAGCAGCATAACCTCTCAATTGCGGAGTAAATGCTATGAACGATCCAAATAAACCAAACAATCCACCAATTGCCGCATAACCAATTGTTTTACCTAGACCATATTCAAAATGAGATTTAAATTTGCTTTTTGATTTAGTTGCATAAGATACAACAAATCCACCACACATACCAACACAATGAAATCCAGTTAATAATCCCAAAAAGAATAAAATTCCTAAAGAGACTTCTTTTGTTAAATCAGGAAAAAAATCAAAACCAATTGTGCCTTTAACAATTATGTATGTTCCAAATAATAAGAATGCAATTCCTGCAGCCCATAAATACATAGTATTCTTTTTAGGTTTGGATGTTGAGGGAGTATACCCCTTTTTTATTATTATATCAAAGATTTCATTTTGAGTAATTTTATTTTCATCAAATCTTATCACAACTTTGCCTTCCCCATAGTTTGCATTTATTTCTTCAACTCTATGCTCTAATGTCTTTTCTAATATTTTTTCACAACCAGTACAAGTCATGCCAGAAATATATATTGTTTTTTCTATCATATTTTATATCCCTCATCCATTATCAATTCTTTAATCAATTTTAATGTTTCACTAGATCCATTAAAATTCAATTTAATTATGTCTTTTTCATGATCGGGGATTGCATTTACAACTCCAGAAATATTTTCAAGTTCTCCTTTCAAAATAATTTCGCAACTTTTACAATGCATACCTTCAACTTTCAATATTACCGCATCCATAATAGAATTAGTGGATGAAACACCTTATAAGCGATTGTAAGAAACTAGTTTCTTTATTTGAGTATAACCACATTGGTCATTCCACGTCGTTTTCTTTCAATAATGTTCAGCCCTTCTAATCGATCTAGGATTCTGGTGATTTTGACTTTATTAAATTCCGTTTTTTCAACTAACGTTGATTGAAAAATACTCCCATCTTCTTCTTTTATTTTATCTAAAACAAATTTTTCATTTTCATTCAACTTTTTTAAAATTTCACTATGGTCTTTTTTAGATTCTATTGGAGAATTTATTTTTTTTCCAGAAAAAAATAGGTATGCCCCGCCAAATAATATAAATAAAACTAATCCAATACTAATATTCGTTTGCAATTCAATAGTTCCCCACATCGCACATTCTGAACCATGGGAACAAGAATCTGCAACAATATCTTTCAAAGCCTTGTTAAATGAGAAAACTATAAATCCAATTAATAGTGATACCCCCATTAATAATGTGCCAACTTGTTTATTCTTCATTTCAAATCCTCAAACTTTAAATCACCGCTAAGCAATTCTCTAAAAATATTTTTCAATTCAGAAACTTTAACCCTAACTTGATTCATACTAGAAATTTCTCTAAGGGTAACATCTCCATCCGTCAAAGAAGCATGATCTACAGTTATACAAAATGAAGTACCAACTTCATCCATTCTCCTATATCTCCTTCCTATTGAACCAGAATCATCATAAATGCACGCAAATTCTTTATCTAAATCTGAAAACAATTCTTTGGCTAAATCTCCCATGCCATCTTTTTTCATTAAAGGGAATATTGCCACATCTATTGGGGCCATACCAGGTTCAAATTTTAACCAATCTCTCTTATCATCATCTACTAATGAGTTTTCTAATAATGCATATGCAGACCTTTCTAAACCAAAAGCTATTTCCAAAATTGTTGGGATTTCTCCCTGAACTTCCATTTTAGTTTTGGAAAATTCAGCATGCCTTTTCAAATCATAATCCTGTCTATCGTGGACACCACAGATTTCCATCCACCCATACCTTTCAGTATTGATTTCAATATCCCATGCATCCTCAGCATAAAATGCTAATTCCGAAGGATCGTGTTGTCGAATTCTTAATTTAGTTTTATCAAATCCCATGTCCAACATTAATTTGTATGCAACATAATTCATAAATGCATAAGATTCTTTTTTCATGAATTTCTTCTCAACACTTTCACCAAGTTTAATGTATTCTATTTTATCCGATCCAAATTTCATCAAAGGCAATTCATTTTCAGAATAATCATTAAATTTTTCATAATCATTAAAATGCTCTTTCAATAAAAATAATTGGGCCTCCATTTGAGTAAATTCTCTGGTTCTAAAAACACTTTGACGAGGACTTATTTCATTTCTATATGCCTTCCCAAGTTGAAAAACACCAAATGGCATCTTTGTTCTAAAAAATCTATATAGTTCTGGGAACAATAAATAAGTTGTAGTCGCTGTTTCAGGTCTTAAAAAAACTTCCTCATCAATTCCAACCACAGTACTCATCATCAAATTAACTGGTTCAACTGATCCAAATCCCCCCTTATTACAGGAAGGGCATTTTATATCTTTTTCAATCAATAGTTTACTTAATTTTTCTTCATTAAAATCATCAATATCTTCAATTAAATGGTCGACCCGATGGGATGCACCACATTTAATACATTTAGTAACATAATCTACAAAACTATCTAAGTGTCCAGATGCTTCCCAAACTTTCTGAGGCATAACTGTTGGGCATTCAACTTCCCAAAAACTAAATCCTGAAAATCCTTTTCTTAAAACATTCTCAACTTTATTTTTTAATAATTTACCAAGTGGACCCCAATCATAAAATCCTCTCAACCCACCATCATAAATGTTTGGGCTAGGTCCCCATATGAATCCTCTTCGTTTTGCTAAATCTAGAACTTTATCTTCGATTTTCATAATAACTTAGAATTTATCTTCATTTTTATAAGTTTTGTTTAATAACTGTGGTAATCGACTAATTTGCTCCCAATTATATCTTTGAGAGAAACAATATTATTCGCTTCCAACCTAGGGCAAGAAGTATTTACCCATAATTTAATGTCATTAAAATCTTCTAATTTAGCAACATCAATCTCATTTTCCATAAAAACATATGCCTCTTTTCCACAATTTTTAGCAAAATTCAAAGCGACTTTCAATGCCTGTTGCCCAGGTTTAACTGAAACCAAAATTCCAATTTTGTCTGCCATGAGGTACCTCTTTATTTTGCCTTCATTTTTTCTCTCTAGTTTAATCAAATCCTTTTTTTCAAATTTAGTAATATTGTGTGAAACAGGATTAACTAAGTAAACAGCATTAACTCCAGAATAATTAACTAATTCAAGTGGATGAAATTCCCCACTCCCAATAAATACATATGTATCTACTTCATCTTTTATTTTAATGGCATTAGACGAGTTACAACCCACCATTTGTCCAGCAATCACTACAGAATGGCCCTCACCCTCCAAATATTTTTCAACTTGATCTAGATAATCTATATATTGAATTGCAGAAATTAAACCAATTCTTTTCTCTTTAATCTTTAATTTTTTAAGAACCGGCATTACATCAATATTTTTTGCTTTAGCAGGGATAAATATTGTCTTCAATCCACTGATTTTTTTATTTTCCATAGAAATAATAAAAAAACGATGTTAAAAAACCTTTCTATTTCAATTTAGAAACTTCAGTTTTATCAGATATAATCGCAGAATTCCCACTCTTATCTTCAATAATGATTTTCAAAGGGATTTCCCCCAATTTAACTTTCCATATTTTTTTTAATAAATTCTTTGCTTTTTTACGAATAGTCTTATCATCAGTCGTATCTCTCTGGGTTTCTAAAATCTTTTCAAATCTCCCTATTAATCCTTCGACATTGGTAACAAAACCTTCCGAATTCTCTCCAGGATCCATAGACATTCTTAAACCAGGAAGTTTAACTTTAGCAGTACTAGATTTAATCACTCTTGAAAATAAATCTTCCTCACAATTAACTTCAAATACTATTTTAGCAGGATCTTTTTTCTCTTTAAATTCAACATCTGCTTTAGAGAATCCACATTCAGAACACTGCATAGCAAAAACAAAAGTTTTACCAAAATATGGAACCTCAATTTCTCTATCTCTTAACGTCAATCCATTTTTCCCACAAACGGGGCAAGGTTGTTTAGTCGATTCTTCCATAATTAATAAAAAAAGAATAAGTATTTATAAAATTATTCGTCTCCAAATGATTCCATTGCATTAGTTCTATGTACACTGGCAAAACTAGGAGTAACTACTATCCAATCTCCACCAAATCCTGCGATATCACCATCTATTGCATCACAAGTTTTTTTCAATTTATTAACTGCTCTTTTTAATTCAATCATATCTCTTTCTCTCAATGGCCCAATATTAACTAAAGCAATTGTATATCCTTCTCTCAATGAATCAAGTACAGGTTTTATATCTGAAAAATCTTGAACAATAAATGGCCTAACTACTATTCTAGCTTTGGGAACATCCCCGTCGGCAGTTAATTCAACATAATCTTCTTCGAACTCTTTAGGCATATCTTCATCATAGGAAAATTCTTTTTGTCCCACACTACTTTTTATTTTTGAAAGGAATTTTTTCATCTTAACAAGGGAAATATTAGCAAATTTATAAACATTTCTATTGTTTAATACATTCTAATTTTGATACTATAGAATAAATTTGAGTTTTTGTAAAAGCAGGCAAATTTGAATTTTCAGAAACATCATCCAATTCTTGCAAAGATGAATCAACTTTCATAAAAATATCTCTTTCTTTACAATTCAATGCATCGATCGCACATCCAATTTTCTTCCGGATATTTCTTGGAATATCTTCATCTTTGTGCAATTCAGAAAGTAAATCTAATATTTCTAAAACCTGATCATTGTTCATTTTTCATAGATTCCATAACTTCTTTTTGTAATTCAGATGCCTCTTCTCTCAGTTTTCCTTCTTCTTTTTCTAAATTTGAAATTTTCATATCAGCCATTTCTTTTTTTGACGTTAATTCTTCTTTCAATTTAGCCTTATCTACTGAGATCATAACATTACCTACAACTTTGTAAGTATCATCAGAATTATCAATTTCTTTTAAAGCGTTATCGGATTCCATACTTTGAGTTTGAAATGATTGTTTTTGCATTGCGAAACTTTGCAATCTTTGTTCCAACATTTGTAGTTTAGAAATTTTCTTTTTTGTATTGTCATCTATATTTTCCATTTTAAACCGCCTTTACCTTGGTGCTAACGGATCTAGGTTTAAATAATATCTTTGATCCGCAATATATACACCTAATTCTTTTTCTTAAGGATGTACTTTCTATTTTTTTCCCACAATTAAAACATTTATATTCAGCCATTTTATTCACCTAGTGTATATGCCCTTCCAGCAAATTTAGTATCACATTTATGGCAATGCCAAATTCCAGAACTAACTCTTTTAACACTATGTTTTAAACATAATGGGCATTCATAAAGTTTTTTTTGTTTCTCTTCAATATTAAGTCTCTTTCGCTTCAATGGTGCACCGTATCGTGCCCCGAATCTTCCGCTTCCTTTAGTTTTTTTTACCATCTTTCTAAAACTCTACTTTCAGAGTTAAATTTCCGTTTAAAAGCCTTTCTAATTTTGAATATGGGGTAACGAGGATTTGAACCCCGATTCCGACGCCCCAAACGTCGAGTGCTACCAAGTTACACCATTACCCCTCAATAGTTCAACCGGTTTTAATGTATTAATAAATGTTACTAAAATAAAAAAAATTAAGAAGATGGCTCTTCTTTTTCAGTCGCTTCTTCAGCAATTGCAGTATCAGCAGCTTTATCTTCTTCGATTTTAGCCAATTCTTTACTGTACCTTTCCTCTAAAGAATCATTTACACTCTTTAAATCAGAACTTAATTGTTTAAGTTTATCCTCACTAACTTCTGTTTTTCCAGAATTTATTAGATCATCATATTTGCCATCATCAATTTCCTTAAGAATTATATTTAATTGTTTACCTTCAACAATAATTCCCATCGGTCCACAACTTCCAACAACTGTTTTTACAGATGCCTTAAGATCTTTAGATAACATAGAATCTGTTTTCATTTTAGCAACCTTGATAATTTGTTCAATTGCCATATTAGCAGATTTTTTAATTTTTTGTAATCCTGAGCCCTTTTGGATATTAAGTTCTTTTTTCATAAGTTCAGAAACAGGTGGTGTACCAATTTCCAAATCAAAAGATTTATCATCAGTATCCACAATAACTGTAACTGGGACTTTCATACCTTTAAAATCTGCAGTTTTTTCATTAATTTTCGCTAAAATCTCTTGAATATTTACTCCAAGTGGACCAAATGCTTGTCCCATTGCAGGACCTGCTGTAGCTTTTCCGCCTTCAACCATTACTTCTACTTTTTCGTTACTCATCTTTTTCATCTCCTTCCCTTCTTATCACTTTAACTGAATCCAAACTTACAGTAATTGGAATCGGAACTGCAGCCTCTAATAATTCAACTACTACTTCCTCTTTTGTTTCGTCAATTCTAACTATTTTTGCCTTTTCTCTTTTGAAAGGGCCCGAAATAATTTCAACAATATCATTCTTTCTAATATCTACTGTGGCCTTTGCCTGTTCAATCATATGTTCAATTTCAGAATAATCTAAATTACCTGGCAATATTCCTCTTGCATATGGGACTCCGGCACATGCTTCTTCAGCATCTGCTCTGCTTCGTGCCTCGATAAATACATAACCCCTTAATCCATGAGGTTTAAATATACTATAAACGTGCAATCCTTTTTTTTCAACATTTGCAGAGACAAAATCTAAAACTTGATCCTCTCTGTTTGCCGTTGTCCTTAAAGTTAATATTTCTACTTCCTGAGTTGTTGTTGTTTCTGATTCCATTTTAACCTATTAATAATCTCCATACCAAATGAATTAAAAAACCCATGGCACCAATCAATAATATTCCAATTCCTGTAACTTTTACCGTGATTTTTAACTCTTCATTTGTTGGTTTTTTTGTAATCTTGAATACTCTCTTACTTTGAGTTATAAAACTTTTCAATTTCGAGATTATGCTTCTTTTTCTGTTTTCGTGTTCCATCTTGGGCTATTAACTCCTTAGAATAACATATGTTGAGGAAAATATTTAATTTATAAAGGTTTCTAAAATAAAAAGAAAAGTAGATTTAATCTACAAAATCAATACCAAGTTCATTTTCAATTTCTTTTTTCTCAACTTCTTTATTGATTTTCCTTGGTCCGAAGATTTGAGGGCTGTGAACACCTGTGACAATCAACATAACCCTCAATGTTTTTTCTAAATCTTCCATAACTTGTGCTCCCCAAATAATTCTTGCATCTTCATCAAGTTTTTCAGAAACAGATTCGACAACTTTTTTTGCTTCTTCCAAAGTCATATCTGCGCCACCACAAACATTGATCAAAGCGCCGTTTGCACCAGTTATATCTACATCTAATAATGGATTATGGATTGCCTTTTCTACAGCTTCTCCTGCACGATTTTCACTATCGGATTCACCGACGCCAATCATTGCAACCCCGCCATTCCCCATCACAGTTTTTATGTCTGCAAAATCAAGATTAACCAATCCTGCTTTAGTAACTAACTCTGCAATGCCTTTTACCGCATTCGTCAAGATTTCATCTGCAACCTTAAATGCTGTGTGCAATGGTAGATCGGGAGCTAACTCCAACAATTTATCATTCGGTATAACAATTAATGTATCCACAATACTCTCCATTTTTTCAAGGCCAAGTATTGCATTCTCATATCTCCTGTGGCCTTCCATTTCAAAAGGAAGTGTAATAATTCCAACAGTCAATATACCTGCTTTTTTAGCAATATCTGCAATAACGGGTGCAGCACCTGTTCCAGTTCCACCGCCCATTCCACATGTGATAAATGCCATATCTGCGCCTTTTATAACTTCGCGAATGTCATGTTCACTCTCTCTTGCAGATTCTTCCCCAACTTGAGGAATACTTCCTGCTCCAAGTCCCTGAGTCAATTCTTTACCAATTAAAATTTTATGATCTGCATTAGTATATAATAAATCTTGGGCATCAGTGTTAACTGCAACCGTTTCAGCACCAGTAATTCCCACTTCAGAAATCCTATTAATGGTATTATTTCCTCCACCACCAGCACCAATAACTTTTATTTTCGCCTTCTGTTTTGATAAAATTGCTTCCAATTCTTCATCAACAGAGCTTAACCTTTCAGGCATCCTTTTGTCATATCTATTAGGAATAACTGGATTCCTATCTTGAACGTTTTGAATCATACTATCCATTTAAAATCCCCCTTATATTTGTCATATGGTATCAAGAAAGGGAATCCAATTTAATTTATAAAGTTAATTATCCTAAAGTGGTTATTTAGGTTTTTCCTCTATAAATTCAATTTTTTTAAGCTCAGGAACTAGTTTTTTGAATTTTTCTGCAAAACTTTTCTGAATTTGTTCCGGCATTTTAATTTTAGAAGTAATTTCAAGATTTCCCTCTGTTAAAGTCTTACTAAACATGTCAGGGCCAAACATTTCTAACCCAAATTTCATAACACTGTTTACCTTTTCTTTAATATCCTCAACTTTTTTTAAAATTTTGAAAGTATAAACTAATTCTCTTCCTGCCAACGGATGGTTAAAATCTAAATTGACCCTCCCTCCACTAACACTTCGAACAGTTCCGATCATTCCATCTGCATTAATTTGTAACCCTGGATAAGGGTTCATTTTTTGTTTTCTAAATAAGGACATGGAGACAATTTTCATTTTTTTGGGATCTTTTTTACCAAATGCATTATCAGGAGATACCACTATTTCATATTCTTTATCTATATCTTTATCCCCTAATTCAGAATCTAATCCCTGTAAAACATTTTTTTCACCAATACAAATTGTAATTGGGCCATACTTCATTTTTTCATTATAAATATCATTAGTTTTTGCAATTTTTTGATCGGAAGTATCAAACACTTTATTCATCAATTTAATCTTACCTGTATATTCCAATTCAACGAAATCGCCTTTCTTTACTTTTACCATAGTATAGTTTGAGTTTAGACTTATTATTTAAATTTAACTGTACAACAAAAACTTTTTAAATTTATTCCCACTCCCCCATGGTAAGATGAACTGGAGAAATGAAATAGAACCGGCAATAAGGGACCATGTTGAAGGGAGAATAACACAGGCTTCGACAAATAGAGAATCATTAATTCTTTCAAAAAATCCAAGAGAGGCACAACTTTGGTGCGCATTGGGAAATATATCTAAAGAATTAGCTGAAACAAATATTAAATTAAAATACATGGAAAAAATATTGGCGGATACTTTAATGGAAAAGAAAAAAAAAGTAAGATCCAAGAAGCAACAAAAGGAAATTGATGATATTGTAAAGACTTTGGCAAGACTATAAACAAAAATTTTATAAACTCCCGACTTTCTTTCTTTTTTTATAATGGATACAAAATTAATTCATGCAAATGGTTTGAAAGTAGGTGGCTTCGTTATTTTCGATGACAAAGCCTGCAAAGTAACATCTATTGAAATTTCCAAAACTGGAAAACACGGACATGCAAAAGCAAGAATTGCTGCAGCCTCAATAACTGATGGTTCAAAGATCATCAAAGTGTTTCCAGGGCACGACAAAGTTGCAGTTCCAATTATTGAAAAAGAAACTGCTCAAGTATTGTCTATTGCTGGAGATAAAGCAAATGTTATGGATATGAAATCCTATGAAACATTCGATTTGAATATACCGGAAGATTTAAAAGACCAAGTAAACGAAGGTGATCAAGTAAATTATTGGATTATCTTAGGTAAAAAAGTCTTAAGATCTAAATAAAAATGGCATCTAAATTTGAAGAAACTCAAGCAAGACTATTCAAAAATGTCTTCGTATGCAAGAAATGCAAATCTAAACAAAAGTCTACAACTCAAAAAGTATTGCAAGGAAAAATTCTTTGTAGGAGTTGCGGTGCAAAAGCGTTTAGAGTATTGAGAAAGTCGAAATAATAATTAAAATGGTGATATCTACTTTTATAGCCGCAAATACGGATTATGTAATGTTAATTTTATTTGCACTTGTGATGTCAGTAATTTTATATTTCAAAAGAAAGAATTTAGAAGTTCAAAAAATATTATTTCCTTTTTTATATTTAATTATGTACAAAACAAAATGGGGCCTAACAAAAATGGATTCCATTGCAAAAAGACTTGAAAAACATAAAAATAAATTAAGTTATACTTCTATTATAGTGGGATTCACAGGAATGGCCATTATGACCGCCTTGTTCCTAATGTCCGTTTACAAATATTTCTTTGTTGAACGAGCAGCAGTGGTGGCACCGTTATTGCCTGGATCAACAATACCAGGGATGCCAACATTATCTTTTGTACACTGGATAATTGCAATTTTCGTTTTAGCAACAGTTCATGAGTTTTCACATGGGATCTTTGCAAGGATGCATAAAATAAAAGTAAAATCCTCTGGATTCGCATTTATGGGAATAATACTCCCTATAATTCCTGCAGCATTCGTTGAACCGGATGAGGAACAAATGCAAAAGAAATCAAAAAAAGCACAACTATCTGTACTTTCAGCAGGAACATTTTCAAATTTCATTTTCGCAGGAATATTTTTCCTAATATTATCATTTGTATTAACTCCCATTTCTGGAGCAATAATGGAACCGCAAGGAGTCATGATTGCAGGTGTTTATGATGGCTCTCCAGCATTCGAAGCAGGAGTAAATGATGGGGAAATTATAGATTCTTATAATGGTGTAAAAATAGATTCAACAGATCAATTATTTATAGAATTAAACAAGACGAGCCCATTTGAAAAAGTAGTTTTAGTAACAAAAGAAAATTCATATAATGTCGTTCTTGGAGAACACCCAGAGGGTGAAGAAAGGGGTTATATGGGGATTGGATTAGCAAATAAATCTGGAGTAAAACAATCAATACTAGAAAATGTGGGAAAAATACCAATAAAAATATTTGCTTGGATTTCAGTCTTGATCTATTGGTTATTCTTGACAAATTTAATGGTGGGGCTAGTTAATTTATTGCCACTCGGAATAGTAGATGGTGGACAAATGTTCTATATCGCATTAGGTTCAATAATTAAAAATGAAAAAACAGTAAAATCCATTTTTGCAGTAGTAAGCATAGCGTTATTATTATTATTATTATTCTTTTTACTTCCTGCAATGTGGGGATATTTCACATCACCATTCCAATAATTTTAAAAACTAATTCTGTTTCTAATAATCTATGTTAGTTGATGTCCACACTCATTTAGATTTACTAGAAAAAGAAAAAGATTTAGACAAAGTGTTAAAAAATTCTGAAAAAGTAAAAGTAATTATTACAAATGGCACTGGCCCAGAATCAAATAGGAGAGTATTGGAGATTTCAAAAAAATATGAAAAAGTAAAACCTGCATTGGGCCTTTATCCAGATAAGGCAATCTCTCTAACCGATGAAGAAATAGAAGATGAAATCAGATTTATAAAAAGTAAAAAACCTGTTGCAATTGGTGAAGTAGGATTAGACAACTACCGGATTGAAAACTTAGAAAGGCAGAAAAAAGTCTTAATTAAATTCATAAAATTATCAAAAGAATTGGATGTGCCAATAATTATTCATTCAAGAAAAGCAGAGGAAGAAACTTTAAACATATTAGAAAAAAATGATGCGAAAAAGGTGATTATGCATTGTTTTTCTGGAAACAAGGAGTTAACAGAAAGGGCAGTATCACTAGGATATTATTTTACCATCCCTTGCACAATAACAAGAAATAAAACGTTTAGAAAATTATCCAAAAGAATCCCTCTGAATAGATTATTAACTGAAACCGATGCGCCTTATCTTTCATCAAGGGATGAAGCAAACGAACCTGCATTTATCGAAGATTCAATAAAAAAGATTGCAGAATTAAAACAATTGAATGAAGAAGAATTAGAAAAAATAATTTTTATGAATTATCAAAACATATTTTTAAAATGAATATAGATAAAAAGATTTTAGAAAAACAAGGATATAGATTTACGGGCGATCATAGTTCAGTAAAAATCTGCTCCTGGACAAAGAACTCATTGCAAGATAAGGGAGAATGTTATAAAAAAAAGTTCTATGGGATAAAAACTCATCGATGTGCCCAAATGACCCCCTCAATGATTTGCCCAAACAGATGCGTGTTTTGTTGGAGAGATTTAGACTATTACACTGCAGAGAAGATGGACAAAATTGACGATCCAAAAGAAATAATAAAGAATACAATCGAACAACAAAGAAAATTATTATCTGGGATGAAAGGAAACAAAAATATAAATCTAAAAAAATTCCATGAGGCGCAAGATCCAAATCAATTCGCAATTTCCCTAACTGGCGAACCAACCATTTATCCACGGTTAAACGAATTGTTAATAGAAATTCACAAACTAAATGCAACTTCTTTTTTGGTAACAAATGGGATGTTCCCAGATGCACTAAAAAGTTTAGAAGAACTCCCGACCCAAGTCTATCTTTCATTAGATGCTCCAACAAAAGAGATGTACCGGGCAACCGACAACCCACTAATAAAAGATTTCTGGGAAAGATTAAACAAATCATTAAGGATAATCTCAGAATTAAAAACTAGGACAGTAATACGGATAACGGCCGTAAAAGGAATAAATATGTCTAATGAAAAAGAGTATGCAGATTTAATTAAGATTGCGAATCCAAATTGGGTAGAGATAAAATCTTACTCCTTCATTGGCGAATCTAGGGCAAGATTGGTACAAGAAAATGTACCGACATTCAATGAATGTAAAATTTTTGCAGAAAACATTGGAAAATTTTTGGGTATGAAAATCATAGATACTCACGAAAGATCAAAAGCAATATTGTTAGCAAAAGAAGAAACAAAAGACAGATTACTCAACAAGTAAATCAAGACTATTTAAATCGTCATCAATTCTATCTTGACGAGTATAAATTCCAAATGATGGGCCCAAATCAAACAAGGTTGCCCTTTTGGAATCTTGGACCAAGATATTCGAAGATACAATGTCTAATCCCGCATATCCTCTTGAATGCATCTCATCTATTTGTGATTTGACACAATTATATTGATGAAAATTCAATAGTTCTCCTTCGACATTTTTCAAGATTGTCCCCGGAATATATTCTTTTATTAATATTGCAGGATTTCTCCTCCTCCAACCTCCCATTTTGAATGATTCTAAAATTTCAAATTCTTTTTCACTACTGCCCATATAATCTCGATATAACATAATTCTTGGCATCCAATCCAAATCTTGATTTTCACGTAATCTTTCCCTTTCTTCATAAAGATCTTGGGCATTTTCAGATTTAACTGCAATCTTTGCGATAGCAAAATTATCCTCTTTTTCAATTTTATAAACTGCAACGCTACTTGGGCCAATACACTTTAATGGTTCATATCCGAATATCCTAATGTAATCTTTTTCCCAACACATAATATTATTTTTCTGGCATTGTTTATAAGCTTTACTATTTGTAACTACTATTAAGAAATAACTAAACTTTCAAAATCTTCCCTTTATCTCCAGGATTAATTATTACTGTTTTCCCAACACTATCAATTTGATTGAAATTTTCTTCAATATGTCCGCAAATAACAAGCATTGGTTTTACCTCTTTAATTAATTTCAATGCAGATTTACTTCCAACATGTCCTGCCCACTCAATATAATCTGTTTTCGTCCCATATATTGGAGCATGGGTAACAAAAATAACTTTTTTTCCCTTCGAACGTTTTTTTAAGGAAGGAATAATTTTTTCTAAATCCTTATATCTTTCTGAAAATCCGCCGTACCCATATCCAAAGAATAAGTAATCTCCAACGACAATACTTTTTTTATGAAGGAATTTAACTTTTTTATTATTTTTTAATATAGAAAAATCCTCTCCCTCTTCGTGGTTTCCAGGGATGATCAATGTTGGTTTTTTGAACTTATTAAAATCCTTAATTAGTTTATTAAAATTTTTCCCAAAGTTAGTAAAATCTCCAGCGCAGACAACAATATCTGCCTTTTTTGCCTTGGCAATTAATCTACTATTTATTGCCCCATAAAAATGAGGATCCGTAAATGCTAATATATTCATAAAAAAAGTTAAATTTAAGGTTTTTTAAAGCTTATTATGCTTCCAAAAATCCTTGCATGAACCCAGAATCATTGGGATCGATGTCTCCATCCTCTTCAAGGCGGATTACACATTCGATTTCATAGAAATTTGGATCATCCATTTTCACACCTTCAGGTGGCAAATTGCACCATTATGAATTAATTTCCAAAATTTCATTTCTAATTCTTCTTCAACAAAATCTTCCCATTGTAAATATTTAACCATTCAGCATCACCTCCATGACGTATTCAAATTATGTGAAAAATTGTTTATATACCTCACCCGCGAGTTTGGCAAGCTGTCAAGCTAAAAACCAATATGGATACCTTTATAAACAGACGATTTAGCCAAGAATTCATGGTAATGCCAAAAAGTAAAGGAAAAAAGAATAATCGTTCAAAGAAAAGTCAAACATTTGAAGAATATTCAGAAGGAAAAGATTTTTCCAAAAAAGGTTCAAGGAATTCAAAAAGTAGATCTTACGGTAGAGGAGACTCCAAAAGGGGTAATTCGGAAAGAAGAGATTCAAGAAGAAGAGATAATACTCGGATAGAGAAGACTACTGTTACATGCGATGATTGTAAGGAAAAATGCGAAGTGCCATTCAAACCAACATCTAATAAACCAATCTTTTGTGATAATTGTTTCAAAAAGAACAAAGATCAAAAAGATAATAAACACATTAAGGAATTAGAATTAATTAATGAAAAATTAGATAAAATAATGGTTGCCTTAAAAATTTAGATTTCTAATGGAAAAACATATAAATTAGAAATCTATAATTCTATCATGAGTGATAGGAAATTAGTAAAGTTAGCAAAAGACTATTGTTACAATTATCACGAGGGTCAATTAAGGAAAGGAACCAAACTTCCTTATCATACCCATCCAATTGCAGTGGCAGAAATTTTAGACGAATTTGGATACACAGATGCAACCACAAAATGCATAGCATTATTACATGATGTAATTGAGGATTCTCCAGTAATCACTGGTGAAATAAAGGAAAAATTTGGTTATGAAATCGCAAACGGAGTTTATATTCTATCAAAAAATACAATCAATAAAGAGATAATAAAACAATTAGACAATAGTTCACAAATAGACATAAAAAAATTATCCCCCGATCAAGTATACAAATTTAGATTATCTTTTGCAAGAAAAAAAGTAAAAAGAATAAAAATAGCAGATTTAATTCACAATACAAGAGATTTAAAATCATTGAGTGACAGAGGGATTAAGAAAAAACTTACTAATGCAAAAGAATTTTACATCCCATTGGGAAAAAGAATTGCCCCGTTGATGATAAAAGAATTAGAAAAAAATATAGTGAAATATAAAAAACAACAAATTTAAATACAATTAATCAAATTCAATTTTATAATGACAGATTTAATAGCATTTTTATCAACAGGAAAGGGAACATGGGGCCAAGTAAGTGCCTTAATTAATGCAGAGGGTTGGGATAAAGTTTATTTATTAACAAATGATTTTGGAAAAGAAAAATTCACTGCTGAAGAAAATACCGAATTAATAGTTGTAAATTCATCCGCCCCCGAAGGGGAATTGAGAGATGAGATTGCAGAAATTCTAAAAGAAAAAGTAAATGGTGAAATTGCAATAAATTTTGTTTCTGGAACGGGAAAAGAACACATGGCCCTAATTGCAGCACTAATGAAGTCCGGGGTAGGATTTAGATTCGTAGTGCAAACCGATGAAGGTACAAAAGAACTTTAGATAACTTTATATCTTTCTTTATTTTTATTAAAATCATGAGTGGATTATTTGACAACATTTTACATGACAATGAGAGCTTATTCTTAGATGAAATTGCACTAGATTATGATTATATTCCGAAGCAAATACCCTATAGAGAAACCCAACAACAATTTATTGCAGAATGCATTTCACCTTTATTACAAAATAAAACTGGAAGAAATTTATTCATCCAGGGAGCCCCAGGAATTGGAAAAACATTAGCCGCATTATATGTAAAAAGAGAGTTAGAAGAAAAAACTAGCGATGTAAAAACAATTTACATTAATTGTTGGAAAAAAGATTCAAGCTACAAAATTTTATTAGAGATTTGTAACCAAGTTGGATACAAATGGACACAGAATAAACGAACAGATGAATTGATGGACATCGTTGCAAAAGAATTAAACAAAGGGACAGTAGTTTTATTTTTAGATGAAATCGACAAAGTAAGAGAAGTAGATATATTATATTCTTTTTGCGAGGATTTGCTAAAAAAATCATTAATTCTTATAGCAAATAATAAAGAATGGTTAAATCAATTGGATGATCGGGTAAAATCAAGGCTAATGCCCGAATTATTAGAGTTTAATGAATATAATGCGAAAGAGACCGAAGGAATTTTAAGGGAGCGAACAGATTATGCATTCGCAAAGGGAATCTGGGATCCGGATGCTTTGCAAGCAGTAATAAATAAAACAATTCAAATGGGTGATATTCGTTCAGGATTATTCATATTAAGGGAATCTGGAAATTGTGCAGAAGCAAAAGCATCTAGGAAAATAAATATCGAACACGCACATAAGGCGCTATCAAAATTAGAGGGATTCAAAATAAAAAATTCATTAGATTTTGGAGATGATGAGCAATCAATTTTGGACTTAGTAAGGGGAAATTCTGGAAAAACAGTAAAAGAATTGCATTCTCTTGTAGAAAAAAAGTTTTCATATCGAACATTTCATCGGAAAATAGATGAATTAAGAAAAAATAATATGTTGGATGTTTTAGAAGTTCCAGGGAAATCATCTATAGTAAATTATTCTAAAAAATTAACGGAATTTTAATTGCTTGACAGCTTGCCAAACGCTAAGAAACAATTTATAAACATTGATTAATAATTTCTAGCATGGCCAAAACAATTTCAAAAGATACCCCATTATCTGAGATAACGCTTAGGAGATATGAAAAACCTTCCGCGTGCTCGAAAAGGGATTTAACAAGAAAGGTCTGCCTTTCAATAGGATTGTTACAGCCAGGAGATTCAAGAGACATAATTGTAGATATTTTGCAAGTTTTGATGGAAAATAAAGAAGGCCAAGTATTCATGAATTCTGAAGAGATAAGGAGTAAAGTAATTTCTCATAGAAAAAAACAAAAACTTCCAATTAAGGGTGTAGCCCCCTCCAATGTCCGGAGACAATTAAAAAGATTAAGAGATATATATTTAGTTGAAACGATAAGAAACGAATACAGGATTGCAGAATTTGAAGAATTGCATGTAATTTTCAAAAAACAAATAAAAGATTTCTATTTAAAGAATATCTTGGAAAGAGTAGAAGATTATTTCAAGGAGATAAAATGATTTACGAACCAGCAGAAGATTCATACTTACTTCAAAAACAAGTAGAGAAATTTATAAAAAAAGAAATGGATGTTTTAGATATTGGCACAGGATCAGGAATCCAAGCATTGACCGCAAAAAAACAAGGGGCAAATGTTATTGCAGCAGACATTAACTCAGAATGTGTAACTCACGTAAACAAATTAGGAATAAAAACGCTACAATCGGATTTATTTGAAAATATAACTGGAAAATTTGATTTAATAATTTTCAATCCACCATACCTTCCAGAAGATGAAAGAGAGCCAGAAGATTCAAAACTAGTTACCACTGGTGGAAAAAAGGGTAATGAAATTCTTGCAAGATTTTTGGCAGGGGCAAAAGATTATTTGAAAGAAGATGGAAAAATTTTGATAGTATTCAGTTCATTAACTCCGGATGTAGATCAATTAGTGGAAGAGAATAAATTTACTTTTGAAAAAATTTCAGAACAAAAAATAGATTTTGAAAAATTAATAGTTTATGAATTAACCTAGTGGATAAACTTTTTTATCCATAATATCTTTAGAAATTTTAAAAGAATCAATCATCTCATTTTTTTCAACAGGGAATTCACCAAATTCATCCAAATAATAAAATGGTTTACCAAATTTAATTTTCGCACTTTCAAATTTTGGCCACAAATTGTCTTTTTTCCCATTTATTCGAATATTAACTGGAAAAATTTGAGGATTATCCAAATTAGAAACTAATCTTCCCAATCCAGGATATATCTTAGTCCCCACGCTATCCACCAGTTTAGATTTTTGTCCACTATTGCCCTCTGGAAATATTAAAACATATTCATTCTTTTCTAAATAATTTCTGGATGGATCTATTATCCCATATTTTGACGCAGGAATTTGCTGTAATGCTTCAAGCAATCCCTTGCGCAGTCGATTTTTATAGTGTGCCTTCGAAACAATCGCGTGAAATTTTTGATCAGAATTTAAATATGCCGCAATTAATAGTTGATCTACTGAATGTGTATGTAAAATAATTTTGCCCTCTTTATCTTTTTTATATATCCAATCTTCCTGAGGAGTATCATGATTGGAAACAATGATTCCGCCCTTTTTATCATTAATTATATTTTCTAATCCCTCGATCTCAACATCATAATAATTTTCAAAAATAAAATTGCAGGCCCCACTAATGAAATCATAATTCCAATTTCTTATTACATCCCTCATTTTAAATTAAACTCTCCAACGTATGCACCTTTTCTTCCATAATATGTTTTGAGATTTCTATCATCTCTTTCCTACCAGGCTCATTAAAAAGATATTTTTCAATATTTTTCATATCTTTAAAAAAATAATAAGGTTCTCCTATTGAAACACTCGCTTTATTATAATCTGGGATAATGAAGTTTCCGCCATCAATAGAATTCACATCTACCCTAACTGGAATAATTGGTTTTGTTGGAGAATCAATTACTAATTTTCCCAAACCAGGATAATATTTTTTCCCATTTTGTTTTCGTTTCAAAATATTGCTACTCATCCCTTCCGGAAATATTGCGACACAATCATCTCTGCTCAAATACTCTTTTGCGAGTTTAAAACATTCCTTATTTATCTTAGAAGCAAAAGATCCTGGATTAACAGGGATTTGTTTAGTTTGATTTAAAACAAATCTTAAAGCAGGATTTCGATAAATTCCGCTATAAACAAAAAAGTGTAATGGGATATCAATTCCAAATGCAGAGCATACCAGTAGATGGTCTTTTGATCTCTCTCCTGCCCCAGAATGATTTATTGCAACAATGCCACCATCAATATTTTCTAGATTTTCTTGTCCAAAAACATTTATATCTACATGATGATTTATGTATTTATTACTTAAATTACATATGTTTTTATACACTTTTGATGATTTCATATAAATGTGGAGTCACGAAACATTTATAAATCTTACAATTCGACTTATTTCATACCCAATATCACTACATGATGTAGGAGGGAGTTCAAATGAATAAAAAAATAATATTAGATTCTATAAAAAAACTAAGGGAAATCTCTAAACAGAGGAAATTCCCACAAACATTGGACGTTTCAGTTAATTTGACTAAGCTTAATTTTAAAAAAAATCCTGATCAAAAAATAGATTTATTCCACAAACTGCCACATAACACTGGAAAAAAACCAAAAATATGTGCTTTAGTTGGAAAAGAATTAGAAACAAAAGCAAAAATTTTCGATAAAGTTATTCTAAATGAAGAATTTGGAAATTTAGTAAAAGATAAAAAAGCATTAAAGAAATTAGCAAGAGAATATGATTATTTTGTAGCACAAGCAAATTTGATGGCAGATATTGGAGCAAAATTCGGTAGAGTTTTAGCACCAATTGGAAAAATGCCAAATCCAAAAGCTGGATGCATTGTACCTCCAACTGCAAATTTAGAACCATTATTGGAAAGGTTAGAAAGCACATCAAGGTTACAAACAAGGGATCAAGCTAGCATAAAGGCTATTGCTGGATCAGAAACAATGTCTGATGATACTTTAGCAGACAACATAAATTCAATATTCAATACAGTTTTACATGAATTGCCACAAGAAAAAGCAAACATAAAATCATTGATAATTAAATTTACAATGAGTAAACCAATAGAAGTAACTGATAAAGGCCCAATATTCAAGGCGGAGGCAAAGGAAGAATGAAAGCTCACGTTTCCGATAAGAAAAAGAAAAAGGTAACTGAATTAGTTAAAGATTTACAATCAGAACCAATTATTGGAATAATTGATTTAACAAGTTTGCCTTCTGCACAATTTCAAAAGATCAAACACAAATTAAGAAAAGATTTCAAAGTTGTTGTAGCAAAAAAATCATTAATAAAAATTGCAATTGAAAAGGTAAAAGATTCGAAAAAAGGAATCGAAAAATTAGATGCATATTTAGAAAATGCTATGCCTGCAATCCTATTCACAAAACAAGACGCTTTCAAGGTAGCAAAATCTCTATCGAAAAACAAATCTTCAACAGCTGCAAAACCAGGGCAAATTGCTCCAAAAGATTTAAACGTTCCTGAAGGGCCAACTGCATTCGCACCAGGACCAATTATTGGAGAATTAGGTGCAGCAGGGATTAAAGCATCAATAGAAAATGGAAAAGTTATTATCAAGGAAGAATCGACAATTGTGAAAAAAGGTGAAGAGATAACCCAATCTCAAGCAGACATGCTTGCCAAATTCGGCATTGAGCCAATGGAAATTGGATTAAATATCACTGCAATTTATCAAGATGGAAACATTTTTGATAGCGAAGTATTATCTATTGATGATGCTGAATATTTGAATAGAATCAAATTGGCAGCTACTGAAGCATTGAATCTTGCAGTTTTTGTAGTATATCCAACAAAAGAAACTGTTGAAATATTGTTACAAAAAGCTGAAAGAGAAAAGCTATCGATAGAATCAAAACTTCCAGCAGAGGAAACTCTAAAAGAAGAGCCAAAAACTGAAGAACAACCAGTGGAACAAAAAACAGAAGATAAAGTTGAAGAAAAATCAACTCAAGATTCTGATAAAGAACCAGAAGTTAAAGACGAAGCTCCAAAAACACAGGGGAAAGAAGAAGATCAAAAATCAGAAGAAAAGCCATTAGAAACAAAAGATCAAAGTGGCTATTCTGAAGATTCGGCCAAAAAAGCTGAACAACTTTTAGATCAATTAAAACAGGATAATATATAGGAGGACAAAATGGAATTAATATATGCAGCATTACTTATTCACAAAGCTGGCAATGAGGTCAATGAAGAAAACTTGAAAAAGGTTTTAGCATCCGCTGGAGCAAAAGCAGATGATTCAAAGATTAAAGCTTTAGTTGCAGCACTTGATGGCGTAGACATTGAGCAAGCAATAAAAGAAGCAGCTACAGTTAGTGCAGCTCCAGTAGCTACAGCAACTGAAGAAGCACCAGCTAAAGAAGAAGAAAAGAAAGAAGAAAAGAAAGTAGATGGCGGACAAGCAGCAGCAGGTCTAGGCGCACTTTTCGGATAAATTTTTCTTTTCTTTTTATTTTTTTTATTTTTAAAACAGACGTAGGACAAACAATGACATCAGAAAAAGAACTAAAAAAAGGAATTACAGAGTTAAAAGAAACTCTCAATATTTTGAATGTAGAAAAAGAAGAGTGGTTTACAAAAAAAGAGAGCTTAAAAAAAGAAGTTTCTAATCTAATTTCACAAATTAAAAAAATTAAATTTCCAAAAGATTCCGAAAGTGCAGAAGTAAAAAAATTAAAATCAAAAAGAGATAAATGCAATAAGGAAGTTCAAAAATTAATCAAGCAATTCAAAAAATTAAATTCTGAAAAATTAAAAATTATGAAGGATAAGAAAATAACATTTAATCCTGCAGAGATATCAAAACAAATTGAAACACTAGATTATTCTATTCAAACTGAAGCATTATCTTTCGATAAAGAAAAGAAGATAATGATTCAAATTAAACATTTAAAAAAACAAATGGCAAATGCGGGAGATGCGCAAGGAGTATTTAAAGAGTTAAAAGAAGTTTCAGACAAGATAAAAAAAGCAAAAGATATTGCAGAAGAACACCATAAGAAGTTACAAAAAGAAATAAAAGATAATAAACCTGATTATGAAGAATTCAGAAAGTTAACAAAACAAATTAATGAATTAAAGAAAAAACAAGAGAAAGCATTTGCAAATTTTATAGATTCAAAAAATAAATTTTCAGAAATTAATTCTCAATTAAAGGGAAAATTAAAAAATACAAAAGGCATGAGAACTGAATCAGATTTCAAGTACAAAAAAGAAAATGCAAAATTACTTGAAGAAAAAACAAAAGAAGTAGAAGAAAAATTAAAGAAAAAGAAAAAATTAACAACAGAAGATCTTCTAATCTTTCAAGGTTCTAAAAAATAATTTTACCACAAACTAATTAAATACTTTATTCGATTAAGTTTTATGAATAATTTAATCTATGGCATAATTTTAAGTGCATTGCCAATTGCAGAATTAAGAGGGGGAGTGCCACTTGCAATGTCCTCTGGTGCACCGATCTGGATGGTATTCATATTATGTGTTTTAGCAAATATTTTAATTATTCCAGTAGTATTTTTCTTTTTAGATTTTTTGCATGAGAGATTTATGGGCAGAAGATTTTACAGGGTTTTATTTTCAAAAATAGTAAATAGGACAAGAAAGAAAATAGAGCACAGAATTGGGACAAAATGGGAATATCCAGCATTACTTTTATTGGTTGCAATCCCATTTCCAGGGACAGGGGCATATGCCGGGTCTTTGGCAGCATGGCTGTTCAAATTAAATCGGAAAAAATCATTAATTACAATTGCATTGGGAGTTTTAATCGCAGGGGTATTGGTAACATTTGCATCATTAGGAATTTATTCTCTTATATAATTCTTTAATATCCGAAATGAGGGGTATATTCTCCACTTTGAATTTTTTAACCAAATAAATCCATACTATTGCAACATAAACACCCGAAACAAAATTCCAAAAAATCATGTGTGTTTTTTCAAAAAGATCAGAACCAAATTCCATTAGAATAAAGATTAACAAATCAATTCTTAAAATATTCATTGCTAGAATTAATCCTGCCCCAATAAAAAACATTTTAAAACTTTCATTTAATGAAATTCCCCTAGTAAACAATATTAGGAATAATAGCAAAGAATATGCCATTCCGGCAACACATGCAGGAATTATATTGACCATATTTCCACCAATGAATATAGCATCATTGATCATATTAGCAGGATATCCCAATTTAATAAAGAAGTAAGCAGGATATGCAGTTAAAGGGAAAATAATTTTATGGAAAAATCCATACAAATTAACAAAGAGGATGGCAAAGGCCAACCTCAGTATAATATTCTTATAATATTTCATTGTTGTTGTTTGTTTTAACAAATTTATAAGCTTTAGTAACACTTATAAAGCGATTTACAACTCCAGAAGTGTAACAAAATCATGATTTTGGAGGATATACAAAAATGAATAAAAAATTATCAATTATTGGAATGTTATTAATATTAGTTTTCTCAGCTGGGGCAGCGATAATACCTGGCACGATGGATACAACTTTAAATCCTGGAGAAGAATTCAATGGAGCATTTACAATAAATAATACACATGGTACAAATTTAACAAATATCACATTCGAATTAAATGTTTTCAATGGAGTTATTGTAGAGGCATTCACACCAAGCCTAATAGAACAATTAAATAATTCAGAAATTAGTGATGAAATAACTTTCAAGTTTACAGTTCCAGCAGGAACTGAACAAAACAATTATACTGGGACATATTCATACTCTGCTGATCAATTAAATTCAACACAATTTGAATCTTTCAATTTCACAGTTAATGAAGTCAAAGATATTGCTATTGATTTCAATCAAGCAAATCTTAATGATTTATTGCCGGGGGAAAGTAGAAATACTACTT
>Ga0209249_1000315_pt1 | contig 62552 bp, 41 predicted proteins | sample SaaInlV_200m_DNA_4_FD_184653 | JGI IMG/M metagenome (GOLD analysis project Ga0209249, IMG submission 184653) | Marine microbial communities from expanding oxygen minimum zones in the Saanich Inlet - SI037_S3LV_200m_DNA (SPAdes) (version 2) | ecosystem: Environmental > Aquatic > Marine >...
TTTTGTCGGTAGAGTTCATGTTTTTATTTTTTGTTTACGCCTCTAAGATAGTAACTTATTGGAAAAAAATATACATGAACTCCATTTTTATTTAAAAAATTAATGTTTTTTATCAAAGCTTGCATTTGTCTGTATTACAGAATATTAACATCATTTTGCTTGTTTTTGTGAATTATGCAGGCTAAAAGCAGCCTTTTAAAAAGAAAATTTTCTTTTTGTCTAAAATATAGTTTAGACCAAAAGAGATTTAACAAACTTGAGAGTCTATTTTTAAGAATAAGTATGAAAGCAGTTGAGGAAAAGAAGCATGCAATGAGAATACTACTAATAGATGTGCTGACATATATATTTTTGAGACATATATTTGAAACAAATATATCCAGTGCAAATAATGTGCTTAATTCCTTGCCAAAATTAATCAGTACGTCTGACGAAAAAGAACAATCAATTTTTATTGATCGAATTAAGATTGTTTTACAACCATCAATAGAACGAAGCCAGAAAAAGATTAAAGAATATGCTGACCTCTCAAGAAAAATTCTTCAACTTAATTCTAGAGTTGGTTTTGCTATATTGAATGTAGGCATAGATATTCTTGTTAACAAGTTAAATTACGAAGATGCATATAAGGAGATTCAGAAAAAAAATTGTGAGAAAGAGAGGTTAATTAATTGTTTGGTATATGCAACAGAATTTCTAATAGATAAGAGACCTTCAAATAAAAAAACTGAACCATTAATAAATTCATTGTTCGAACTAAAAGATATTTTGTTTTCAAATAAGAATGTATCACCTGAAAATATTTTACAAATTGAAAACACTTTAAAAACATCAATGAAAGAAAGTCCCTTAAAAAAAATTCCGGGAATTTACTATTCTACAATTGTCTTTAGGCAATTATTACGCTTATTGGAAGGGGACAATTCAAACATCCATGAATTAATTGAGGATATCTCAAATAACACTGCTGTACCTAATTGGATCAAGTGGGCTGCCTGGAGAATTATTCTTCTTGAAGAAAAAAGCAGTTTAGATATTATTAACAATCTTAATAAAGAAGAAAGCTTTAGTTCAGTACTGCCCATGTTTTTAAAGATACTATGCTATAGAGAATCGTCTGTCATAAAGAACAAAAGAATTGATATTCTAAAATCAAAGTTATACAAGACTAATCAGCTACTATTTAACCTACATGGCTGGGATAATGATCTTTCTCAATATAATATGAGTTTATGTACTTCATTTAATGAAAGGTGGCAAAAAAAAATCACATATATAATCAAAGGACTACCTACATCTGTAAAAGAAGCTAGTAAAATTGACATTGAGGTAAGCCATGAACTATACAAAGCCAGGCAGAAGATTATAAAAGGTGCTTTTGAGGAAGCTAAAGACAATTTGCAACAATTATTAAAAAAAATAAGTAATTCATGCATAATCATAAAAGTATGGTGGGAACCTCTAATTATATATTGGGTTTCTGTAGCTCAAGCTCATTATGGAAATCTGAATGAAGCCATAAATGGATTTCAATCTCTCATTACAGGACCTAAAGGAGACGAAGCAAGTGGACAACTTGCATTATGTCTGATCAAGAAAAATGACTTAGAGGGAGCACAGGGCATTTTAAGTTTATCTAAAATACAGTGTCCAAGCAAATTATATGCTAAGGCTCTGTTAGCATGGAGATTAAATGATATTGAATTAGCAGAGAAACTAATAGAGGAATTTAAATCACTTTTTGGTCAAGAGCAGAAGCATTATTATAATGCATGTATTAGGCTTTTAGCTTTAATCAAAGAAACGCAGGGTGCTGCTCAAAATGCAATAGAATCATTACATTTCTTAAATGATAGCCAATCAAATATAGACATAATTGCAGCAATTCGAATGTCCAGGATAATAGTCCGGCAAGCCTTTCAGGATTATATATCTTCTAGTTCTGACAAAGCTATTTTTTCTTCAAGAAGTGAACTACTAGACTCAATCGCTTCTTTAATTCCTAATGAATTAAGAGAACATAAACTAAAATTACTTTTTGATATATTGGCGGATAATGTGTTGAACTCTAACCAATTATCAAGCCTACAAAAAAGAAGCCCTGTAAACTATGCATGGTGTCAATTATTACTGACAGAGCATATCAGAGCAAGAAACATTACATCTGCATTTCGTTTATTAAATCAACACTTAGAAACAAATTTCAAGATTGAGATGCTTCCTAATTATTTAATGAAAAGTGTCTTAACCGTTGGTTCCTATCGTTTGCTGACTCAAACATTACAGAGTCCTGCATGTAATGGTCAGAAATTAAATGTTCTAATGAATGAACCTATTTATCGTTTCTTGCATCAAAAAGAAAGAGCCCCAAACCGCTTTGATTATACAACAGAAGAAGATATTATCAATTTATTAAACGAAACGCTAAGCAATGGTTATCGAAATTACTGGAAAGAAACGGACTACTTACATGGTATAAATTGTGCCAATAAAATAGCAAAAGCAGTACTATTGTCAGATGCAAAATTGTTAGAGTCTCAATTTGATAAAAAGTCCAATCAGCTGCTATTGATAAGGAATATTATTTCTTTTTCCCATGAAGACACCAATCCCACGAAAGAAGATGTATCGAATGAAATAATCTTATTTTGTCAGGCAAATCAATCGTGCTATCAGGAAATTCAATTCGATATGGCTCGTTTGATAGCTAATTGGAACCTGAAAAATTTTGATGAAGTCCTGAATATTTCAGAATCAATTAATTTTGGAAATAATATACCAATCGTTGATGATCATTTGTGGTTAGCCAAAGCTTTCATCTGGTTTAAAAATGAGAAGTTCAATTTGATTTTTGAAAAAGATATGCCGGAGAAGATTGCTGATCTATCAAATCCTAATGCATGTATATTGATGGCCAAAGCTTCTGCCCGTCTGGCTATTAAATCATGGAGAAGAAAAAATAACCAAGAAGCGCTGAATTATATCAGACAAGCAACCAGCACACTCGATTCACTAATTCAAATTAATACAAACGAATCGGAATTAATATAATTTTTTCAAATGAATCTATCTATAAAACAAATATAAAATGGAAATTATTTCAATCAATGGACTAGAGATTAAACTTTTTGATCAAAAAGTTGCTACAATTATTGGAAATGCTCAAGACAATAACGGCTTTAAACTAATGGCCCAAGCCAAAGCCCTAGGCAGAACAAGAATTGAGTTATGTGACTGGCTATTTTGTTTAGCGAAAACCAATGGAACATCGGTATGGACTATACTTATTGATAGGTATAATATAAATCCAGAAGATTTTGTTAATACGATACATGATGCACTTGAATTTTCTTCAGCTCCAGCACCCCCAACAATAAAAAAGGTTACAAAATCAAATGTGTCCGATAATGTAACAAATATGTTGACATTGGCCTATGAATCAGCTCAAAAGACTCAAAGATTAATAGATGAAAAACTACTAACAAAAGCAATACTGATTAATTTGGATGATTCTCTACGTAGCCAGCTTAATTATTGGTTGAAAGGATCCAGTGAAATGGACAAATGGATCAATCGTTTAGAAGTGGATGATATTACGTTTCCTGAAGTGATGAGTAAAGATGGCAAGTTAGAAAGATCTTACCTTTCTAAGACAGGCATCAATTTTTTAAGGAGAGTTACTGAAGATGCAGCAAGTATTAGAGCAAAAAAAATTACGACCCGACATATTTTTTATTCAATTATTGGTAATATAACAAATTTTCTTACATCTGCATTGGTATTAAACGGAATTGATATCAATAAAGACCTCCATGTAATGTTGACCCGAGAGCTATCTCGACCCGGAAGAAAAAGATTAGACAATTTTCAACTTAATAAAGAGACAATTTTACCAACAATAGTGTCGTTACTGAAAAAGGCACAGAAGATAGCACATGAAAATAGCAAAAATTTGGTTTCAGAAAGTATTATAACCAAAGCATTTGTTGATCTTTTCCCAGAAGAAATAACCAGACTCTTGCCTCCAAGTAAATCAGTTGATATAGCACTCATCCGTAAGTTTGTTTCAGAAAGTATTGATGATGATGAAGAAGAAGAAGAAGTCCCAAAATATACGACCAAAGAAATTGAACAAAACATAAAAGATAATATAATTGGACAAGATCAGGCGATTGAAGCAATTATGCCATGGATAAAAAGATTACGTGTAGGTTTACCACGAGAAGGACGACCTGCAGGAGTATTCTTATTCACAGGACCAACTGGTACTGGCAAAACCCAATTAGCAAAGGAACTGGCAAAGTATGTTTTCGGTGATGAGGAAATGATGATCTTTCTAGAAATGGGACAATATCAATCAAAGGAATCTATGAATAATTTTGTAGGTGCATCTCCTGGTTACGTGGGTTATGGCGAGGGACGATTAACTAATGGATTAAGGGATAAACCAGAATCAATTATTCTATTTGATGAAATTGAGAAGGCAAATACAGAAGTATTTGATGCACTCTTAAGATTTGCTGATGAAGGATTAATTTCTGATCCGGCTGGTCCCATTAGGGATGGCAGGAAATGCATTATCGTGATGACTTCAAATGCCGGTCAACAATGGCTGAGGGATCATTTAACTGAAAATCCTGATGCTGTTGAGAACCCTAAACAACTATCAATTGATTTGTTTGAGGCTGCAAATGAAGAATTACGTAAAGAAGGATTCCGTCCTGAGTTTCTTGGTAGGGTAGATGATAGAATTACCTTTATGCCTTTTGAACTGAATAGCTGTAGAAAAATACTTGACATTGTATTAAAAAATGAGTTAAGTCAAATTAAAGAAATTCTGGGAGTAGAAATTAATGTTACCGATGAAGTTAAGGATTTTTTAGCACAAGTTGCTCATAATAGAAGCCTTGAGGAAGGAGCACGTACTGTCCCAAGAGCGATTAATACACACATTACAACACCAGCAATTAATTTATTAACAGATTATCAGGAAACAAACAATGGAGAGACTCCGCAAAAAATAGAGGCCAATTTGTTTGGTGTCAAAGAAACCAAAACTGTTGTCATTGAAATATTATAATTGCAATATATCATGAAAATATTTAATGATCATTCAATTATTAAAGATGAAATGTTAGCCATCCTTAATGGGATTGAAACTGAGATAGATTCCACTTTAAGTAATAATAACAGGGCTATGCAAACCCTTGGAGTAGATCGTGCTTCTGGAGGATGGTGTGAATTGTTTTATTCTAATGAAGCAGAAGAATTATGGAATAAGCAATTAAAAACAACTCCAGATGACCAGGAAACACTTCACCACCTTGCAATCCTTCATCATGCCAGAGCATTTGATCTGGAATTTAGCGATAAATCTAGTAAGTCAGATACAGATTGGTCTAAGGCTTGGAAAATATGGGAACAAATTCTTAAACAGGATGATTTCCTGGAAAGATTTTCTGGGAGTATTGTTGGAATAGATATCGAAACTTTCACGAAACCATTTATAGAAAAGATTGTAGCAATTCATTTTGCATTTGCCTATTCGTCAAATACAATTATAAGTCGTTCAAAGTTTCATCTTCAACAGGCCACTCATACGGGGGTTTCCAATGAAATTCTGAATAAAATCAGAATGGAAATTTATGAAAATATTACAAAAGATTTTCCTGATGAAATATGGGTAGGAAACTTTTCAGATATTTCAATGCTTAATCAGGCTTGCATAAAAATCAAAAAAATTATTGACATAGATAATGAATGCCTACCTGCCCTTTTTGACATTATACGGATTCAATTTCGAATTTTAGAGTATTTAGCCTCTAAAAAGCATGAAAATAAAGATGACAAAAAAGCTTTGCGAAAAATTTTGAGTGAACTTAACAATAATGCTAATGAATGGTTTCCATATTTTGATTTATGCTTAAGGAATAAAGACAAATTGGATTATGACTTGAACGATAATATAGTTTCATGGTATAGATTCATGGGTAATATCAAAATTGAACTAAAGGATTGGAAAAATGCATTGCATTATATTGAAAATACTGTGCAACTTAACTTTGATGATGAAACGTCGAAACAAGATGCTTTAGAAGCTATTCCTATCTACCACTCCGTTTATGCTCGTGAGTTATCAAAGAAAAAATCTGCTATTGCTAAATCAGAATGTAAAAAGGCGGAATTAAGAAAACATCATTCTTCAACAAGTTATTTTATTCTCTCCCAGGCATATCAAGCAATTTCTGAAATAGATCTTGCTATAGAAACATGTAAAAAGGGCATTTCTCTTTCAGAAAATGAAAACAATAAAGAGTCTTCAAAAATAGGCGAAAATGTGTTGTGGCGAGAACGGCTTGCTGAGCATCTTAAAAGTCTTGAAATGCATAATGTTATTTCTATTGTCCAAAAATATATGGAAAAGAAAGAATTCAGAAAGGCGATTAAGATACTATCTGAAGCAATTGATAATGGATGCGAAGACGTCTATCTATTCTTTTTCAGATGCAAATGCTATATGGAGGTTGACTGGAATAATAAGGCAAGAACAGATTTTCAAAAAGTTGAGGAATTAGCAAAATCGAAAGATGAAAAGCAAGCTGCTCAAAATTTAAGAAAACAATTTGACAATATAGGAACAGAAAATTACTTAAAGGAAGCATTAAAAGCAATAAAAGAAAAAAAATATACCATAGCAGTAAACAGATTGAATAAGATCATCAATATTGATACTAAAGATTGTTTTTTATATACTTTAAGATGTCAGTGTTATATGGAGCTAGATAAAAGTAATAAAGCAGAACAAGACCTTAAAAAGGCTGAAAAGTATGCAAAAACCAATGAGGAAAAAACTGCTATTAAAACCCTTAAAAAGAATTTATTTATTCAAGCTCCGGATAATTATGAACGAAATCAAATTGCGAGCGATTTAATTCAACAATTAGACACAAACTTGCCTTATGGAGTAACCTTAAAAAGGGCAAATTGTATAGGAAAATTAGAAACACTTTTAAAGTCAGAATCGAAGAAATGGTCAAAAAATTCTATTAACAAAGTTGCACAAGTATTCATGGAAGATTTTAAATATAATGTTGATTATTACTGTTATAGAGATTAGAATTTAAGTTATATATAATTATTTAGAGATATGCCATTAGAATGGAAAAAAGGGAAAAATCCCTATCGTCAAAATTATTTTAATATACTACAAAGTGGTCCTAATGCCACGCCACAACAAATTGTTCAGAAAGCAAATGAACAAATTAAGGAAGTAGTAAAGACTGGATCTGAGAGAGTACTTGATGATGTGCCGATTGATGAATATATCATACAGGAAGCAAGAACAAAGCTTTTAGATCCTCCTACTCGATTGGAGGAAATGTTAATGGCACATCCTCCTGCCTTAAAAAACCAGAAAAGAATAAAGGCGCTATTTAACAAATTGGAGAAAATATCTGACTTGCCAACGGAACAACCTGAGCTATTATTGGCCCATCCATTAGGAGCTCTTTGGTTTCTTCCCCCACCTGGCCCTGAAGACTTTGAATTGCCTGAATGGGAAGAGTTTGAGCTTGGAGTAGCCGGTGATGAAACAGATAAACTTCTTGATATAGTTTTTGATATTTAATATACAACCAATAAAAAAAGGAGAAACAAAAATGAATAATATTGTCGGAATTGACCTTGGTACGACCTACAGTGTAATAGCTGTGTATGGAGAAATTAAAACAAAGGGTGATTACCCAGATGCTCAATACATTAGTGAGTGCAATGTAACACTAATACCTGATCCTTATGGAAGTTTTGCTATTCCATCAGCCTATTGGTGTAATCCTGATAATCCCAGTGAGATAAAATTTGGAACCGACGCAAAAGAGTGTGCAAAAGAGGGAGGAACACCAATATTGTTTTCAAAGAGGAGTATTGGAACAAATGTTTTATTGAAAATTGGAGATAAGTCATATTCTGCAAAGGAAGTTGCTACAGAATACTTAAAGTATTTAAAATTATGTGCGGAGAAGGCACTCGGAATTGCAATCGGCCGGGCAGTAATAACACATCCCGCATATTTCTCTTTGAATCAAATCGAAGAAACCCGTCAAGCTGCCATTGATGCCGGTTTTGATATGTCGGATGGAGAACAGATGATGCAAGAACCTCAGGCAGCAGCTCTGTCATTTATTGCTGCTGATCCAAGAGACAGTATCAAAGCACTGGTTTATGACCTAGGAGGCGGGACATTTGATGTAACAGTAATGAAGAAAGAAGTTGGAATAATAACAAGTATCGCTTTTGAAGGGAATGCTCTATTGGGAGGATACAATTTTGACAGAAGATTTGTTAATTGGCTTTTAAGCCGTGTTCGAGATCGATTGAAGGAAAGTGGCAGGACATTTAATTTTGAGGAAAATGATACAAATGCAGAAAGCAATATGACGAACCTTCTTCAGTATGCTGAAAATATAAAATATGAATTAGTGAATAAGCCAACTCCGATGGTACCTGTATCAATTTCTGCTAAAAATATGCTATATGACACCGAAGGAAAATCAATTGATATAATTGACCGAATAACAAGGAAACAATACACTGAATTAATTCAAGATTTACTCGATGATACTATTGACAAGACAAAGAATGCGATTAGTAAATCTGGGTTCACAAAAGAAGAAATTGATGTCATAGTCCTTGTTGGGGGTTCATCGCATGGCCAATGGGTAAAAGAAACAGTCGAAAAAGCCTTCCCTGATAATGAAATTTTACATCATGGTTCACCTGATCTATGTGTTGCAATGGGTGCAGCAATTGCTGCAAATGAATTGCCCTGGGTGGGGGATGTAGCCGGAAGTACTTCTGATTATATGATCATTGTAGATATTCCAAGGGTTTCTACGCTATCTAATATTCACATATTTGGATCTGTAAGCAAGAAAAATAGTGATCCTGTTGAATCGAATTTAAGGGATAGTTTCTATTTGATGCTTGAACCTGATGATGATAACATTGGTGAAGTAAGGTTAAATGAAGACGGTAATTTTATATTCAGAAATGTTGAATTGTGTGATGAAGTAACAAATATTTCAATAAAACTATTTGATGGCAATGCAACTTTACAGGGAGAGCTTCCTTTAAGCCTTGAGTATAAGCCCTATGTTGATACTATCAATACATCTATGCAAGCAGTACCTAAATCCATTTTTATCCAGACCGGTTCAGGCCTTGTCACAATTGCAAAAGAAGGAGATGAATTGCCAGTAAAATCGCAAGAAATCCGGTTAGTTAAAATACATGATGACTCTACAGTAAATCTCGATATCTATCAGGAAAACGATTGGGTTACTACAATAGAGGTTGAAGGAGTACCTGAGGATGCAGGCGAAGGAAGTAAAGTAATTCTGAATATTGAGATTACGAAAAAGAATGTTATGCGCGGAAAAGTTGTTGTAACCAATCGGGAAAATAAAATTGTTACTGAATGGCCTGTCAATATTGCTTTTCCTCCTATACATATACCGACTATTGAAGAGCTTAAAGAAAAATTTGAGGAACTGGAGAATAAACGGCAAGAGGAAATCTATAATGAAAAAGATCCGCTGCGTAGAGCAAAACTGGGGGGGGGTGATATAATTGTAAAAGATATTAAAAAATTATTAGTGGAAGAGGGCAAAAAGGAAACTCAGGAAATTCATCAGAAAATTAAAGAACTCGAAGCATTATTTATTGTCAAAAAAGACGAGTTTGATCCACCGCCAGAGAAATTTGATGAATTGCTGGATTTATGCGAAGAAAAAATAGAAATAAAATCCAAATCAGGTGAAAATCAGTCTGAGAACCGAAAAAGGATTGAAGAAATAAAAAAAGGTCGTATCGATGCCAAATCACAAAAAGACAAACGAAAATGGAGCCATTACTATCAATTACTTGAAAATCTTTATTCAATATTAATTCGTAAGAAAAAAGATGATGATGATGATGATCTCCCTCCAACTGAGGACCTTAAGGATTCTTATCATGAAGAAATAGTAACAGATCTTAATACTAAATTATCAAATAAGATCAATTCATGTCAATCCATGGGTAAATTTGATGAAAACAAACATGGGTCTCGGGTTATAACTATCGAAAACATAATTAATAATCTATCCAATGAAATTCGAAACATTGATAATTCAACAAAACCCGAAACTGCCTTATCCAAACTTCAATCCATAATGAGAAAGAAAAAAAAGGTGGAGGAAAAGATAGAGATACTCTGCTTAGATATTGTGACTGAAAAAGGTCGATGGTAAAATACTAGTTTATTAAATTTAATAAGGCTTACAAAAATGGATATAGGTATAGATCTTGGTACAACTTACAGTGTTATTGGTGTAAATGGAAATGTTACTCTTAATCCTGAATACGGAGAAGGCATATATATTAAAGAATGTGATGTTACTATTATTCCAACACCTTATGCTGAACAATCATTCCCATCGGTGGCAATAGAAGATCCAGTATATCCGGGACAACTGCTCTTTGGAACAGATGCCTTATCAGTTGTTAATGAAGACCATTCACCTATTATGTTTTCAAAGCGCAAAGTCGGCTCTGATGAAATTCTAACATCCGGCTCCATAAAAATGACAGCAATGGATTTTGCAGCAGCTTTTCTCGAATTTTTGAAAAAATGTGCAGAACAGGCATTGGATACTGCCGTTGAAAGAGCTGTGATAACCCATCCAGCTTATTTTGACCGTGTTGCGGTTGAGCAAACCAGAGAAGCAGCAGTACTAGCTGGCTTTAAAATGGATTTGGTAGATCAAATGGTTATGGAACCAGTTGCAGCTGCCCTAGCATATACCCGAACTGACAAACGCGATCCCTTGAATATCATAACTTATGATCTTGGAGGGGGTACATTTGATGTGACTGTCTTGCAAAGGGACCATGGTATCATTGATATGAAAGCATTTGACGGGAATCATTTGTTAGGCGGCTATAACTTTGACAGGAAACTTATTGATTGGCTTCGCAAACAATTGGAAACACGGGGGCGGAAAATAGAAATTGATTTGAAAACAGATACCGGCAAAGCTGCAGTTGCTAATTTATTGAGAGCTGCTGAAGGTGTCAAAATTAAACTGGCCAAAGCTGTTGATGATGAAAAAATGATAGAGTTTAGAGCAAGGGGAGTTATTAATGATGTAAACGGTAAAGATGTTCCAATTAATGAACGACTATGCCGTAAAGACTTCGTCAAGATGATTGCTCATTATATTAATAGAACAATTGAGAGTTGTAACAGTGCATTGAAGAAAACAGAATTAAACACTGGAGACATTCATGAAGTTTTATTGGTAGGGGGGTCAAGTTATGCACCATGGATAACTGAAGCAATTAAGCCGCTTTTTCCTCATTTAACTCCAGGCTTGTTTTTACCCGATCTTTGCGTGGGTATTGGAGCAGCTATTCATGGGAATATCATTTTGCCAAAACAAAGTACTATTAATGATTATCTGATTCAACTCGATATTCCTGAAAGAACCAGTATTGAGACAGTCAATATTATTGGTGAAATAAATTGCAGTAATACTAACCAATTACAAAAAGCTTCTATCATACTTAAAAGCTCAGCAGGTAAACAGTTGGATAAGACTAATTTTGATTCTGAATTAAAATTCTTTTTTTCAAATATTGAGTTAATGGTACTTGATGGTAAAAATGAATATACTCTTCAAGTTGTTGACACAAATCAGAATATCATATTATCCCATTCATTTTGCATTGAACATGAGACTGAGGGTTCAGATACTTCAACCATATCTACTGTCCTTCCACAGCCATTGTTTATAGAAACTTATGATGGTTTGGTGGCAATTGCAAAAGAGGGAGTTGCTTTACCCGCAAGAATTACACAAACTTTTAAAAGATTAAACAACAATACGAACTTTGAAATACTTTTATACCAGAAAGACGAAAAAATAGGAGTAATCCGGGTTGAAGATATGCCTCTGGAAGGTGGCAAAGGAGCATTTCTGGATTTAGATCTTCATATCACACAAAAAAACGAAATCAAGGGAAAAGTAATAATCCGAAAAGATGACAATGGATTTAAAGCAGAAAAGATAATCTCTCTTAAATATAGTGTAATAGAAATTCCGGATACAGATGCTTTGACAGATGAAATCAATCAATTAAAAGCAAGAATCAAGGGATTGTCAGTAAATGTATTACAAACTGAAAAAAATGAACTCTCGGCTGAAACTATCAATATTGCATTAGAATTAATACAAGAAGCCGAGAAATTATTAGGTCAAATACCTTTAGAACGAAACGAGATTTACGATTTATTAAAAAAAATTGCGAATATTTTGCAACCACCACAAGATGACATGCAGCCATCCCGAAAAGAGTTTAATGCATTATTGAATCAATGCAGGGAAACTTGTACAAAATTGATTAAGTCTACAAAAGGTATAGCAGATGATGATGATAGTGGAAAGGGATTAGATAAAAGTATGGTTGAATCAGCAGGGAAATCTGTTCATCAGGCCAAAGTATTTCTTAAAAGAATTGACGAGATAGAATCAAAAGGAATTGAGGTAGCAAACAAAAAAAACAAACGCAATTGGCAAATACTAAATAATAAACTACAACGAATTAGAGCAGATATTCAAAAAAATGATAAATTACAAACTCCTCCAACTATTTATAATAAACTTTTAGCAAAGAAGAGGATTATTAGAATGTTGCAAAAGTTTTTTAATGCATGTAACAGGATTGAATCCGATGGAAAGATTAAAGATTGGGAACTTGAGTTAAAGGCGATTTATTACGATTTGATAACTGCACTACTCTCCATTCATGACTTAGATGACTTTTTACTAGATGATGAGGGACTTACATTGATCAGAAGGATATACCATGATCAGATTACCAATCGGGAAATCCCTGAAAGAATTGATAAAATCGGGTCAGTTATTTAAACTAGAAGATAATAAAAAACTTAATGATATGGATAATTTTACTGAAAATAACGATTTCTTAAAAAAAACGAATCCTAGAGATTTGATTAGCATGGGAATGAAGTTTGGCAGACAAAAAAAATTCGAAGATGCTTTACAAATGTTTGAAGCTTATCTGGCAATTGATCCATGGGATCCACTTATAATAAATAACAAAGCAGATTGTTATGTTGGAATGAAGAAATTCGACGACGCTAAAGAAATAGAACTTTATGCATTAACTTTAAATCCTAGATTAGCAATAGGATGGGTTACATTAGGTGAAATACAATCATTGACTAATGAAAAGTTCTCTGCACGTCTTAATATTGAACAAGCAGAGAAATTGTCAAAAAAAGATGATAATGTATACCCTGTTATCAAAGAACATTTAAAGAATTTAAAAAATGACAAACCGCTTAACACAAACATATACTTATAGTTGAATTTAATATTGATAGATAATAGTTTTTAATTTAAATATTTGGAGGATAAAATATGACAACAGAAATTGATCCGGAATTAAGAAGACTACCTGTTTACCTGGTATTAGACACTTCATCTTCTATGATGGGACATCCAATTGAATCGGTGAAAGAAGGTGTTAAAATGTTAGTTAACAGTTTAAGTAGAGAACCATGGGCTAAAGGTATGGTTTGGATAAGCATAATTACATTTAACAGTGAAGCTGAACAAATTATTCCTTTAACCGAGGTTACAAATTTTCCAGAGGCAAACCTGATTGCTAAAGGCATGACCGATTATGGTTATGCACTCCGAGTTCTAACAAATAGCTTGGATAAGGATTTAAGGAAACGAACCTCTGAACATCGTGGCGACTACAAGCCAGTTATATATTTCTTAACCGATGGTTACCCTACTATATCAGGATGGGAGCAAACAGTGCCCGATTTGCACGCAAGGAAATATGAGTCCTTAGTGGCTTGTGCTGCAGGAAGTAATGCTGACGAGAAGGAACTAAGAAAAATCACTGAGACGGTTATTCGATTACAAGATGCAACACCTGAAAGCTTAAGTGCATTTATTCAGTGGGTTTCCCAATCAATTTTGACAAAAAGCAGAAGTGCAGGCTTATCGCAGGAGTTAGAAAATCCTGAACTTCCAAAATGCGCTGATTATGTTGATAGTCCTGAAGGTTATTCGATTGATACTAAGGGGATATCAGAAACAGAATAAGTTTTAATTTCATAATTACAACTTTATGACAAAAAAATCAAATACATCCTGGCGAAATATTAAACCTCATAATCCATCAGATCCGGTAAGGCATTATCTTTCTTCACTGCACCGAATTATGGACTGTTATATAGTTGGTGCGAGTGTGAGAGGTAAAAAACACGCACACTTTGGAGAATGGCGTGAAGACTCATTTGCAGTTACTGAATCAGGTCGCTGGGCCATACTTACAATAGCGGATGGTGCTGGATCAGCACCATTGTCAAGAGTTGGTTCCCGGCTTGCAGTCAGACGAATGAATAGTGTCCTAAAAAGGACTTTATTGAAGATAGGATCCAAAATGGATGTGATATTGGATGAACAAGATTTTAATGAAAAAGTGTCAGGTTGTTTGAAAAAGAGCTTCTTAAAAGCATTAAGTGCAGTGAAAAAAGAATCTGAAAAAAGAAAATGTCCTCAATCTCATCTGGCAACCACATTGCTTTCAGTTCTTTATACAAAGAATAATGGTAAAGACTTGTTTTTTTGGTTGAATGTTGGTGATGGAGTTTTCGGAGTTTTTACTGATTCCAATAGTTGTGATGTCTTATGTGATGAGGATCATGGTTTATCTGCTGGAGAAACACGTTTTATTACTTCATCAGGAATAATCGAAACACTATCGTCCCGTGTTCATCATATAACATATTCCAAACCAGTTTATTCATTTGCACTTATGACAGACGGCGTTTCTGATGACTTATATCCTCTTGGAAATCGCCTGAATGACTTAATAGAAGGAAAAGTTGTTGGCAAAGGATATATGATTGAAAAAGAAAACCAACTATTACAAGGCATAAAATACATAGTGAAAAATGATAATATGGATGCTAAACGATTAGTTGAATGGCTAAAATATGAAAAAATTGGATCAACCTATGATGACCGTACACTGGTTGTTGCTTTGAAAAACAGATAGAATGCGTACAGCTCGATTAACAAATAATAATAGCGTGCAATATATAGATGAAATTATTGCCTCAGGAACAACTAAAGATGTCTATCTAACAGAGGATAAGCAATCAGTATTATTATTGTACAAGAAGCCAGAATATCAACGAGCCAGAATTAACATCGACCGATTAAGGTCAATAAGTACACAGTTTAATCTTACAATTTCAAAGGATAAAGGGGGAGCAGCAAAAGACGAAAATGAGGCATTAAGAATGAGGCAGATTTTTGTCTGGTCGGCAGGTATGACAATAACACCAGGATTGGGTTATTTATCACCTATTTTTCCTGATCGGTTTTGGTTTATGAATGATCCGTGCAACCTTCCGGTCAAGGATTCTAGCTGGGAGAAATCAGAGAAAAAGGCAGCTTGGTTTACATTAAAACGTGCCTGGAAAACACTCGCAAAAAGGGAACGTGGAGATTTTAAAGCGATGCTACAGATATGTCTCCTGTTATCACACGGTATTTCAAGGCTTCACAGGATGGGACTCGCACATTCTGACATTTCATCAAATAATGTGCTGGTTGATCCATTAATTGATAGAAATGGTACAGGTTGGCCTGGTTGCCTGATAATTGATTTGGATACAATTGTTGTACCTGGTTTTTATCCAGCTGCAGTACTGGGAACAAGAGGCTATATTGCACCTGAAGTTCTCGCCACTTCAAAATTATCTAACACCAAGGGAAAAAAAATGCCAAGTATTGGTACGGATAAACATGCTCTGGCTGTTTTAATTTATGAATTGCTTTTTAATCGTCATCCACTTGATGGGCCAAAAATGCGATCAGAGGAATCAGAGGAAGAGGATGAGTTTCTTTCATTTGGGCAGGATGCTATATTCATAGAAGATCCTATGGACACATCTAATCGTCCAAAAAACACTGGAATTCCATATTCAAATTTAGGAAAACCTTTAGCTCAGTGCATTGAATCTGCTTTTATTGCGGGTTTGCATAATCCATACAAACGTCCTCTTGCCAGTGATTGGGAAAGATCATTATGGAAAAGTCTTGACCTCCTACATCCTTGTTCTAACACAACTTGCTTGTGGCGTTGGTTTGTGTGTGAAGATGGTCCGAAATCTACTTGTCCCTGGTGTGGTTCACATCCTCCAGATAGTGTTCCTGAATTGCATTTCTTTAACCAAAAAAACCTGCCAGATAGAAATACTGGCAAATTAGTTTGTTGGCATGGGCGGTATCTTCATACATGGCATGTTGAAGAAAATATTATGCCATTGCCTTTTGAAGATAAACAATCGGTAGCTGAAATTATTTATGACCAGACTATCAAGCAATGGATACTAAAAAATCACAGCATTAGAGGATTGAGTATCTTATCTCCTAGTAAAAAAGACATTCCTAAAGGTGGCAAGGAACTTCTCTTAAACGGAGTAATCCTAAGGCTTGGAGATTTATCAACCAGTAGAATTGCAAAAATTCACTTCAATAATGGAGAATAAAATGGATTTTAATTCAAAAATTAAATTGAAGTATCGTTTTGAGAAAGTGCCGGTTAATAATCGCCCATTATCGAATCCCATTGAAAGATTCGGGATGCTCGCATCTCAAGTGGTTCAATCATCACCTTCGCTGATTCCTTATCTAAACTTTGGAAGAGCTGAAAAAATATCAGATGGAATTCTCGACCCGGGATTAATTGCTCCGCAGCAGATGATCGAATCTCAATCGGAACATGTAAGAATTAGATGCATAGAGGATGCTACAGGGCCTCTGGTTGAATATCATTACAATAATGACGGGTATATCCATGAAGTAATCTTGCTGAATTCTTTTTGTGAAAAATATCAATGGACAGATGATGGCAAATTGCTATCGGTCTCCAGTCCCAAGAATGAGATTACTGAATTTAAGTACCAAAAAGATGGGCTCCTTGCTTCTATCAATTATCCCAATGGTTCAATCTTCAGATACGAATATGATAATCAATTACGACTTTCAGCAATAACTTACCCTGATGGTTTAACTAATAAATATTTCCGCAACGATGTAGGATTATTGATACGTTCTGAGTTTCAGGATGGCACATTTGATTTTCTTTGGGATGAAAACAACCTTATGAATGAGATTCTATATAAGGATAAACTTGGAACATGGAATTTGAAAGTAAAGGAATTTAACAATAGAACACCCCTTAGATTCAGCAAATCCTCTTCTAGTTCTTCTCAATCCATATCATCAATACTTGGCAACTGGCGATACGATAAAAATGGGATCTTATTTGAGATGATTGTTCCAGGTGGTCAAAGGTTTAAAAAAAGAGGAGATGAGGAATCGGGTATAGAATTATGGACACATAATGGTCAAACATTTTATAATTTTGACAAAAGTAAAGTTTTAATGAGTATTGTGAACAATGATGGGACTAATACTATTTTTAGACGTAATATTGCTGAAAAGTTTGTAATGTTGGTATCAGTTATGGGCATCACTATCCTTAATTATGACAAACAAGGTGTTTTGTTTGCAGAACGTGAACAACAATTTGATGCTATATCGTATAAATATAACAGGCAAAAAACACTAAACCGAATTAGTACCGATGAGAAAATAATAAATTTGAATTGGACAAAAGACGGTAAAATAAAAAGAATCAATATTGATGGTAGTCTTAATTGTTCGATAAAACATTTATTAGGTATACCAGATCAGATTTCAATAAAGACTTGTGAAACAGAAGTTATGGAATGTGCCGAAATGGTTATACATATTATCTGGAACTGGGAAGCAATGAGATTGGTACGAAGACTAGATGATATTAGCTTTAAAAATTAATAAATATGGCATCTTCAACACATGAACAATCTGGAAATGGCTCTCCGTGGTATTCTCCACCTTCACCACCGAAAAGCCCGCCTGCTCAAGGAAAACCACCTGCTCAAGGAAAGCCTTCTCCATATGGAAGCCCGCCTGCTCAAGGAAAACCTCTTGCTCAAGGAAAGCCTTCTCCATATGGAAGCCCGCCTGCTCAAGGAAAACCTCTTGCTCAAGGAAAGCCTTCTCCATATGGAAGCCCGCCTGCTCAAGGAAGACCTTCTGGTTCTGGAACCATTAAACCTCCTGGTCCTAATCCGCGCTCCCCTGGAAAGCCAATAGCAAGTGTATATCGGCCAAGTTTATCGGATATTTTTAACCCATCTTCTGCTATTGATTGGTATGCTGGTCGAGCAGCAAGAAACCGTCAGGCAGGTAATCATCTATTGGCCAACTTTCAGGATGCAACCGCAGGATATGTTTCGAGTTTCTTTGGTGGAGCTAAAACGGCAGGACAACAATTGTGGGGCATAGGTTTTTCTGCGCTAATTGATAATTCTCCTCTAAAAATATTAAAAAATTTGGCATGGATTACTAATAAGGGAAGTAAGATTCATAAAATTTTTAATGGAGATATTAGCACTATTGATGCAATGGATATAGCACTGGATATTGTAAGTGATTCTCTTAAATTCGCTAATTTCAGATTACCTAAAGTAGATGTTAATTCAAAGAATATTAATAAATGGGCATTGAAAAAGGCAATTGACGGAACCCAAAAAGTATTTAAATCTGCAAAATATTTTAGCAAAGGTGCAAAAGCATTAGTAATGGACTTCGAAGAAAGTCTTGAAAAAGCAAATCAACCACAAGTTGGAGGTATACTATTAGACAAATGTGCTACAATTACAGGTAACCATCCAAAAATATCAGGAGCCTATTGGGATTCAAATAGGGGCGCTATCGTATTATATGGGCCTGCAGGTAACCAAGAGTCTTCAGAGTTAGCATTATCAGGATTGGAATTTGATCACCTTTTAGTAGCTCTTCGGGCTGCCATGGCAGGAGAACATTTGGGTGTAAGTATTGACCCTCCATCTGCATACCGTGATGGTATTCATAAAGGTACATTTCCACCAGATGGTACTCCAATGATTGTAAGTTACTTGGGCAATACCGAAGGAACACTTTTCGGGACAATAATGTTTGAGGCAGACAGGGTAATGAAATGCCTGAGCAAAGAAACAGATAACACATCGGGAAAATCGTTTCGAGCTGAAACAGTAAAAGGATATAAATCGCTATTTGAGTTATTCAATCAATATGGATCTGGAGGTTCTGGCTCATGGTTTCGTTTCTGGTTTGTAATTGACTTGGTTGAAATTGCCCATGATCCAGCAGAAAGAGCATTCCGGTTTGGTAATGTGCGAATAAAAGTTTTAAATGAAACAGAACTTATTGGAGGCGAAAAAACTAAACAAGACTCTGCTAGTACTGCCTTCGCTAATCATTTAACTGAATATTATGATCAATATGCTAAAGAATTTCCTATTCTGATACGTTTAAAAGAAATTGCAAAAATATCAGCGCTTGCACGTTTCCTTGTTAATCAGGGAATTTCAATCAACCATCAAACAATTTTTAAACAACCACCTTTACCGGTTCCCACACCCGAAAGTACTCCTGGTATTATTGCAAGTTCGAATTCTTCTACTGGCAGTACGCAATTAATTTTTGGTGGAGTTGATATGGATATTGATCCAACAATTATTAATAAAAATGATAAGGAAGCTCTACTAAACCGTGAGCTTGCCCAAGCTACGTATCCGGGAAGCTTATTTTCTTCTTGGTCTTTTAATACTCCTAAAGGGCCATTGATGGCTTCTGCGATAAAGCTAAATGGCACAAACCAACCATATAGAGCTCTTTCAAACAGTGATCATTCATTTTCCAGGTCGATGAAAGATTCAATCCGCTCTATTCGTCGATATTATGACTCCTCTGTTCCGGGTGGTGATTTCGGGCCTGGCTGGTGGCTTTTCCTACCCTACCGGCTGCAGGTTATTCCAAAGAGCATGAAAAGAAATGAAGTTCTTCTTCAATCAGAGAAAACGGAAGATATCAATCCTTCTGTTATTGTGCTTCATAACTTTGTTAATCCGGGATCTAATGTTTATCGGCGGTATAAGGATGCCGATAATCATCAGGGAAAAGCATATTGTAAGGTAACTCATCAGCAAATAATAAAAAAAGGACTTTCCTATTCGGTTAAGCAATCTGATGTAATATATTTTCACGATAATTTTTATACCTTTTCAGATAATAAATTTTCATTTCGTTTTGATGGTAAAGGGCAGCTAAGTGAAGCTAGAACAGCCAAAGGATTCATTACCAATTATAAATGGTATGATGGTAGCCTTACTGATATTGAGTTTGGTTCAGGTATAAACTATAAGATAAAATATGATAGAAATCATCTACACCCTAAGATAGACGAAATTACTGCATCCGAAGGAGTAATCCTTAAGTATAATTATCAAGATGGATTTTTGGCAGAATGCTTTGTTGGAAACTCCAAAAAAGTCAGTTATAATTATGATAATCTGAATAGAATCTCAGAAACAAGGAACAGTGAAGGCATAGTAGTTAAAAGGAATACTTATGATGACAAAGGAAATCTTATTGAAAATCAAGAATGCATATCTGATCTATCGGATGGTACGAATATGAAACGAGAAATTCTAAATGGCCGAATTGTCAAAGTAACTGATGAAAGTGGTGGGATTGCGGAATACAAATACCGAAAAGACGGAACTCTTGCAACAATACACGGTTTATCATCAGGCATGGAAACCGGAGTTTTCAGTTACGATAAACAAGGAAAGATTATAGAATTAAAAGACTACATGGGAGTAAATCACAAGTTTACATACTATCCTAGCGGTGATGTCAAACATATTGAGGGATCTGACGGATCATGGATAGAATTGCCATTGCCGGAGAACTTGAATGAAGAAATAAGTGGTTCTTATGCAAATCTAGGGGATTGGAAAATAATAAGGGATAAATCAGGATTACCACAAGCCATAATCGATTCAAAGAATAATAAGCATCGATTCAAATATAACAAGAAAGGACTTAAGTCAATCAAATCACCTGATTGTGCTGTAAATGTGACTCAAAATAATGGAATATCTAAATTTGAAATGAAATACAATACAGGTATTAAACAAAATATTTTGATTGAGCCTGATAAATCAAGTGCAAGGATTTCTACTAATAGCCCTAGAAGGAATTCAAATGAGATTTCATTAAATGACAATGGATACATACTTAATGATAGTGCGGGATCAGTTGAATGTCAATTTGATAAAGACAGATTACTCTTTGATGTTTCAATAGATTTTTAATGAGCTATGCATTATGAAATTTCATATGCTGGATATTCCAGTCATATTGACTCCTCTGAATTTTGGTTTTAAAGAACACTTTGAATAACAAATGAATAGTTTTTTTCTTAACCCAAGTTGAGAACAATATTTTATATCTGCCTACATATGAGCATATTACGTTCATAGGATTCGTTTTTCGGGTACTACGGATTTTGTAATTTCAATATTTTCAACGAACTAAATTTCAAGTTGCAAAGTTAACAAAATATTATTTAGAATAGTTCTAAAGCTATAGGTAATATACTTGAGAGAAATAGCTTAATTAAACAAGTATATCCAATAGAAACAAACATTGTAGTTGCTGAATTTCCTGAAAATATTTTAGCTGCAGATTTTGTAAATATTTTGGCTGATAAAAATATATCCTGTGTTCCTTTTGGCAAACATTTAGTTCGTTTTGTTACTCATATGGATTTCACTCAAAATGACTTAGATTATTTTGAAAAAGAGATAAAGAATATTACTTCATTATATTGAGGAATAATTAAGTTTTCAACCACCACCACTAATACTTAAGAATATAAAAAAAAGCGTAAAACTGCTGAGCCGGGCTAAGAAGTTTTTTGTTTTTTGTTGAATTAAACCCAAGTCAGCCGAAATTTTGGATAGGATTTTTCTTATACAATTTTCATTTATCGAATTTTTGAAGGATGGAGGAATTTTCGGTTTGTCTTCCAAAGTTTGGCTCAAAATTGAGTAGTGATTATTTTCAATATTTTCTCATCTTTACATCTTTATAATTTATGAGACTATTACTAAATTACTAAGTAATATAGGTTTGTGTATCCTAAATAATTGGAATGAAAAATCTTAAAAGTTTTGTTAAAGTTGCTGGTGTTGGGTCTGCATTCATAATTGGAGGATGTAATGATGATATAAAAATAAATAAGGAATCTTCAGATACTCCAAATGTTTTATTAATTGTTGTTGATGATCAGGGTTATGCAGATCTTTCATGTGCAGGTTTAACAGATGACGTTTCCACACCAAATATTGACAGGCTTAGTAAAAGTGGAGTGAGATTTACTAATGCTTATGCAAGTTCGCCTATTAGTAGTCCATCCAGAGGAGGATTACTAACCGGATGTTACCAGCAACGCTGGGGAACTAAATGGTATGGTGGACCTGGAATTGGTGATTCAACTTTCGCAACAATTCCTGAATTGCTCAAACCAAATGGATATAACACAGCCTACATAGGGAAAGTGCATTATGGTAGTCATGATTCTGATACAACGCACCGAAGCTTCCCGTTAAATCATGGTTTCGATTATTATTTTGGGCACACATCTCCAAGAAAGCATTATCTTAACCATAATGATGAAAGAGAATCCAAATTCCTGAAAGTAAAAGAAGAAAATGAAAGCTGGGGGCAAAGCCTGAGACAGGGAGCCCTTTGGGAGAATACAAGCAAACTGGATACTTTTGCTTTCTCCACCCAACTGTTTGGAACAAAAGCATGTGAATATATTGAGCAGAACAAAGGCAATAAATTTTTTCTGCAACTTTCTTTTAATGCAGTTCATAATTTCACCCATCAATTACCTAAGGAGTATCTTAAAGAAAACGGTCTCAAGGGATACCACGACTGGGATCCGTCAATGGAAGGGTACTATGAATGGTATCAGAAAGGGAGAAAACCCAACAATCCTGAAGGCAGAGAACATTATCTTGGTCAATTGTACTATCTGGATAAGGAAATTGGACGTGTTATGGATTGTCTCGAATCAAATGATATTCTTAAAAACACCATTGTTTTTTATGTCAGCGATAATGGTGGTTCAACACCCATTTATGCGAATAATTATCCATTAAGAGGATCTAAGTACTTGCTTTATGAAGGTGGAATAAGAGTACCAATGATCATTTCATATACTGGTGTTGTGAAAGAAAATCAAGTGCTGGATAACATAGTTTCCGGAATGGATATTCTTCCTACTATATGTATGGCAACTGATCTTAATATCCCTTCAAATATAAATGGTATAAGCTTATTAGACCTTGTGAGTGGGAAAGAAGTTGAAACTGCCCACGATACTTTGTATTGGTTTACCGGTCATGAATATGCTGTAAGAGCCGGAAAGTGGAAATTATTTGTTTCAACAGATGACAGAAATGCTAAGTATGAGATGGTTGAAGTTGAGCTTGGAGAATTTTTGTTTGATCTGGAGACTGATCCGGGAGAGACTACAAACTTGGCTAATGATTATCCGGAAGTTTTCGAACAGCTAAAACACTCATTTAAATACTGGAAAGAATCCCTTAAATAACAAACATGAAAAATTCAGGGAGATATACATCATTAATTTTATTATCAACATTAACATTCTCAGGATGTCAGGAAAATAATTCAAGAAGCAATGACAGACCAAATATCATTCTTATTCTTGCTGATGACCTGGGATATGGAGAACTAGGCTGTTATGGGCAAGAGAAAATTGAAACTCCTAATATTGATGCCCTTTCTGAAAAAGGAGTAAGGTTTACTCAACATTATTCAGGATCTGCTGTAAGTGCTCCTTCACGATGCTCATTACTTTCCGGACTACATCCTGGTCATATGTCAATAAGAGGGAATCACGAGTGGGGAAGCAGGGGAGATGTATGGAATTACCGGTCTATGATAAATGACTCAACTCTTGAAGGTCAGTATCCAATGCCTGATTCTGTTACTATTGCAACATTACTAAAACACGCTGGATATAAGACCGGAATGGTTGGGAAATGGGGATTAGGTGCTCCGCATTCAAACAGTGTCCCTAACAAGATGAGATTTGATTATTTCTGTGGATACAACTGCCAGAGGATTGCACATACCTATTACCCGGTTCATTTGTGGGAAAATGATCATAGAATATTGCTTGGTAATGATACTGTTAAACCGCATTTAGGATTAGCGGAAGGTTCTGATCCAAATAGTCCGGATAGCTATTCAAACTTTAGCTTATCAACTTACGCTCCTGATGTGATGCAGGAAAAGATGCTTTCATTTATAGAAGAAAACAAGTCTGAACCATTCTTCATGTATTGGGCAAGTCCGATTCCACACCTGCCATTGCAAGCCCCACAAAGATGGGTTGATTACTATCATGATAAATTTGGTGATGAGGATCCATTGATAAATGCCTCTTACTATCCTCATAGATATCCTCGTGCAGCATATGCAGCAATGATTTCCTATCTTGATGAACAAGTTGGCGAATTGCTAACTAAGCTTAAAGAACTTGGAATCTATGAAAACAGCATAATCATTTTTACCAGTGATAATGGCCCTACCTATATTGATGCTGATGTTCAATGGTTTGAAAGTGCCGGTATCCTGAAGACTGATTCAAAAACCAATAAAGGATATTTGAATGAAGGAGGAATTAGAGTTCCAATGATTGTATCATGGCCGGCAGAGATAAAAAACTCTTTTGAAAGTGATCATATTTCTGCTTTCTGGGATATTATGCCAACACTTACAGAGATAGCCGGAACAATGACTCCTGATAATAACGATGGAATAAGTTTTCTTCCGGAGCTACTTGGGCAGAAACAAAATAAGCATGATCATCTTTATTGGGAGTTTAGTGGCTATAGTGGTCAGCAAGCTCTTAGAATGGGTCCTTGGAAAGCCATCCGTAAGAATATTAAAAAAGGGAATCTGGATATTGAACTTTATAATCTTGAGACAGATATCCTTGAAGAAAATAATATTGCAAAGCAAAAGCCAGATTTAATGGATCAAATAGATTCAATATTTAGAACTGAACATACTATATCACCTATAGAGAGGTTTAGGTTTGATATTTTTGGGGAGGAGTAAACCAATTAATTTTATCAATTTCTGCAAATTTTAAATCATGCTTAAAACTTTTCAGTTTTCTTTACTAATTGATTTTCTTCATTCCAATCCTTTTTAAATATTTCTATTCCTGTCTTAAAAAAACAGCCCAGTATCCCGTAAATTCATTTTTTTTCTCCATCTTTACATATTTAATGAGATTAAAAAAGATGATTTTACAAGATTATTACTGAATTAGCTGGCTTGGGTTTAGTTCAACAATAAATAAAAATCATTGACAACGCCATTATATTAAGAACGTTAGATTTTATGAAAATAAGAATCTTAATAATACTTTTTTTAAGTGGAATTAGTTTGTATTCTCAAACACCATTTAAATATTACTATAATGATAGTTTGTTGTTTGTAAAAGATGAAAATAAACCTTTCTCTGGGACATATGAAGAATATTATAATGGTCCTGTTAAAATAAGAGCAGAATATAAAAATGGTTGTAAAAATGGTAAATATTTGGAATTCAATTACAGCAGTAAGAGATTAATAAAAGACTTTTCATACATGAATAATAAACTTCATGGTATATCAAAAACATATTACAAACATAATAAATATTGGAATTATTTAATATCAAGAGAAGAATATGAAGAAGGAAAATTAATTGATGGTTACTATTGGCATGAATCTGGTCAATTGCAAAAAATCAATATTAATGGAGAAATATCTCAATTTGATGTTGATAGTTCAATCCAAGTAATAATACCTTTTATTGAAGGTCAATATTTTGATTTACTATCAGAATATGAAAATGAAGATAATTACCATGGTTATTTTGAAAATTACATTGATAGAAAAGTCTTTAATTCACAAGATAGTATATATTTAAAAGTAGCAAAGGTTATTTGCAGTGATTGTTGGGGTCCTGAATTACTTTTGTTAGATACAATTTTAGTTCAAGAATATAAAGTAAAATCTTATGGATTTGATTTAACTGCTTACACAAATGAAAATGGGTCACATTTCCATAAGCATAAAAGTTCAATACAAAGTAATTTTTTAGATAATGAAATAGTTAATACTTTTAAAGATTGTTATAAAGGTTGGATACATTTATCAGATATTATAATTGAAGATAAATATAGGATTGAATACGAGCTGCCAAATATAAGATATTTATTTGAAAAACAACAAAATCTAATCGAGTAGGCAGCTGACGGTCAAATAACCACCAGTGCATCTCTCACACAACTAAGCGTACAATTCTCGTACTTGGCGGTTCATTAAGCAAAAGAAAGTTTGAGTTGTACCTCTGATGGCATAGTTGTTCAAGAAACTTGTAATTGAGCATGTAAGAAGCACTATAAAGAAGACATTATTATAAACTCGAAAACAAAATGATTTTTGATTTAGTTATGATGAAATAGCTATATTTGAAAAATGAAATGGAAAATATTTACTAATGATTGATTTATCAAAATACCATATTGAGTTAAACAAAATTATTGATTTTTTATTAGAAAATAGAAATCAAAGGTTTATGTATCACAAGATTAAATCTAATATATTACCTAATATTGATGACGATTTATTAATAATATTAATAAAGAAATTAATTAAAGATAATATTGTGTCAAATGAACAAGCAGTAGGTAAAGGTGGTTCATATGACCAAATATGGAAAAATGAATATACTGCTGAATTTAAAAGACAGGGTGCGTACAAGCCAATAAATAATAAATATAGCAACAGAGAGTTAATGCAAATGACCATTGATGAAATGAACAGAAGCATTCACGAACCCAGATCAGATGGTAAAGTGCCACCTAAAGTGGGAGCTATACTTTTATTTCCTGATGGCAGAATTGAGAAAGCATATAGAGGTCAGTTACGAGAAGGCGACCATGCAGAATTTACTTTATTAGAACGTAAATTGGGGGATAAAAATTTGGAAGGTTGTATTCTGTTTACCACATTAGAGCCTTGTGTAGAAAGAAATCCTCCAAAAGTACCTTGTTGCAAACGAACAACTAATGCACGTATTAGAAAAGTATTTGTTGGCATTGAAGATAAACATCCCTCTGTTGACGGAAAAGGAATTAAGCACTTGGAAGATAATGGCGTTGAGGTAAAAATGTTCGACAGGGATTTGCAAAAAGTGATTGAAAAAGAAAATGCCCAATTTTTAAAACAGTCCTTAAAGAGAAAACGAGAAAAAGAAATTGAGGATTTAAGAACACCTTTAGAAATGCCAATAGCAAGATATGATGCCTCTAAATTCTCAAATGTTGCCTTGCAAAAATTTATTGATGTAGCAAAATTGCCTTACAAAATTACAGATGAATCATTTTTGGAGTACATATCGGATTTTGGAGCAATGGAATGGAACGATAAAAGCAAGAAATTTATACCAACGGGATTTGGTGTTTTGTTATTTGGAAACAATCCTCGTTCTAAATATCCACAAGCTGTATTAAAAGCTCACGTTATTTATGGCAATAAAAAAGTAGAGCCAAAAGATTTTTCCGAACCTTTAGTTTTACTCCCTGATTTAATTGAAGAATGGTTGCATAAAGTTTTGCCATTAGCAAAAGACACAAGTAGTTTTAAAAGAAATGATGTAGCCGATTTTCCAACTGGTGTTCTTCGTGAAGCCATTGTAAATGCCCTTGTACACAGAGATTATGAAGATGCTTCTGCCAAATGTGAACTTAAAATTGATGGCAATAAAATTATTGTTAATAGTCCTGGGAAACCATTGCCTGCAATTACAATGGAAGAATTAAATTCGTTTGAAGCGCCATCACTAAGTCGTAACCCAATTCTTACTTATGCGTATAGTTTAATGCATTATGTAGAAGAAAAAGGTTTTGGCATGGCAACCTTTAAATCTATGAAAGAAGAGTTTGATTTACCAATTCCTCACTACTCATTCAAAAGTCCATTTTTATCATTGACTTTTCCAAGAAATGTAGAATCTGTTAAAGAGGTAATTAAGAAAGAGACTATTCAAGAATTAAGTAAAAAGGAATTGGTCTCGTTTGAAATTTTCAGAAGCAATAAACCCATTTCAAAATATGAGTTTGTAGAATATTCTGGTTTAGCTAATCGAACAGCTGAAAGACTATTGAAAAGGTTTGTTGATTTAGAGTTAATTAAAACTGAAGGATCTGGTCGTAGCACAAAATATATTATCAATGAATAATTTACTCGCCATTTGTTCGCCATTTTGGCGAGAAAAGAACAATGCCACATATACATATTGAAAACTCTCGCCATTTGTTCGCCATTTTGGCGAGAAAAGGAATAGTTTGTTTAAATTTGAAAATAAGCCAAAGATAAAAAAGCACGACCGCACAATAAGTAGAACCATGAGCGGTTTGAAAAACCAAGCGAGTAGTTGGTGTTGTACATAGTTCTGATTATAGAACTAATGGTAGTTTGAAATTTTGCTATGTACTTAGAAAGGTTTATGTAGTTTTAATAGAGGAGAGCATATAGATTAACATAGGGGGACGGGTAAATTCCTTGAGAGGCGTTTATTTGTAGAACATTGTGGAGTCATCTGTATTTACACGCAAAATTAGACATCTAAATTCGTAGATATATATAGAATGCTTTTTATGTCATTTTTCTGAAATTTCATTAATCGTGTGGATAGAAACTATACCTTCTTTTTAGGGGGGGTAGTCAATAAACCGAAAGTGTATCAAAACACTATTATATGTAACAGTATATTATATTCAGCGGTGCATTATATTAAGTATGTTTTTATTATCAAAAATGGTTTAATACCCCGATGCTCTGCATCGGAAAAAATAAAAGAAATCCAATTTGATACCTCGTAGCTCTGCTGCGGGGTAGTTCATTAAGTTCATTATTAATGTTTGAATTTTTTGTTATTTTTCGTTCTCCAAAATATTTTTTGCTGTAATAAAAATCAAAATGTTAGTTATTTTGTTAGTAAACGAAATACATGTTATATTAAATAATAGATGTAACTGTCTGATTTTCAAAGTGGAGATTAGGGGAGTCGAACCCCTGACCTCTTGACTGCCAGTCAAACGCTCTAGCCAACTGAGCTAAATCCCCATTAAGAAGCGCCAAAATTATTAAATCTATTTAATACTCAAAACATTTTTTTTTCATTTCTTTTAATTAAACTTTGCACCAAGTTTTAAATTATTTAATATTGGTGATTTATTAATAGAAGAATAAAAATGTTATGGCGTTGATTGAAGAATTTGACAAAACGGGGAATTGGCTTTTCAGAAGGCGTAGTTATTTGCCTCTATTTTTATATGTTTTTGCAACGATAGTTTTATTCATAGAGCAAAAAGAATTTTTGGAATTTACGAATATCTATTGGATTTTGGCATGTTATGCAGTTTCTGTTTTGGGTCTTATAATTAGGATTTTAGTTGTAGGATACACTCCAAAAGCAACTTCGGGTAGAAATACAAAAAAGCAAGTTGCAAACGAAATCAACACAAAAGGTATTTATTCGGTGGTTAGGCATCCATTATATCTTGGCAATTTTTTCATGTGGCTTGGTATTATTATTTATGTTGGAAATGGGTGGTTTATAGCTGTTTGTATCTTGCTTTTTTGGTTATATTACGAAAGAATTATGTTTGCTGAAGAAATGTTTGTTCGCAGCAAGTTTAGCAAAGAATATGAGAAATGGTCGGAAAATACTCCTGCATTTTTTCCAAAATTCAGAAAATGGGATAAAACCGATTTAAATTTTTCTATAAAAAATGTTTTGAAGCGCGAATATGGAGGTTTTTTTGCCACCATAATCTCCTTTGCCTATATCGACTTTTTAAAAAACTATTTAATCTATGATAAGTTTTATCTCGATTTTTTGTGGATGATTTTTCTAATTGCAGGTTTTGTAATTTTTATTGTTCTAAGAACTTTAAAAAAATCGACTAAAGTTTTGGATGTTTCAGGAAGATAATTGCAATTAACAATTAACAATTAACAATTAACAATTAACAGATGTATGAATCATTCATAAACTCGCTGAACGAACTCGATGGTATTGTGCTGAATTTCAGTAGCGATGGTTTGCTATTTATGAATATCACAATTGCATTTATAATGTTTGGCGTAGCTTTAGAGATAAAAATTGAAAATTTCAGGCGAATCTTGTCAAATCCAAAAAGTGCAATTATTGGAATTTTGTCTCAATTTTTGTTATTGCCTGCTGTAACTTTCCTTCTGGTTTGGCTAATTCAACCATCGTCGGCAGTTGCTCTTGGGATGATTCTTGTAGCAGCTTGTCCGGGAGGGAATATTTCAAATTTCATAAGTTCGCTGGCAAAAGGAAATATTGCACTTTCGGTTAGTTTAACAGCTTTTGCAACAACATTTTCGGGTTTTTTAACTCCCTTTAATTTTGTTTTTTGGGGTGGGCTTTACATGAAATTTTTACCTTTAGAGAAGCCAATGGAAATTCCTATTTTTCAGGTTTTTCAGACTGTTTTCATTTTGCTCGGTCTTCCATTAATTGGCGGAATCTGGTTTGCAAATAGATATCCGAAAATAACTAAACGTATTACTAAAACTGTGAAAATTGCATCAATAATTATTTTCATTGGATTTATTGTGGGTGCACTTGCTGCAAATTTCGATAATTTCATAAAATATGTTTATTTAATAATCCCGATTGTGTTGATACATAATTTGTTGGCACTTTTCACCGGATTCTCAGTGAGCAAATTGTTTCGTTTGCCAAATATTGATACAAAATCAGTTACCATAGAAACAGGAATTCAAAATTCGGGATTGGCCTTGGTACTAATTTTTAATAATAAAATATTTCCTGCTGGAATGGGAGGAATAGCTTTTATTGCTGCCTGGTGGGGAATTTGGCATATAATAAGCGGATTGTTAATTTCGTTTTTTTGGTCTAAAATGAAATGATATTTATGCTTCGATAATTATTTAAAGAAATTGAAAAGAAAATCTACGAAATAAAAATTATTTTCAAATAATTTAAGAAACATGAAGAAAAAGTCTTGGTTTTATAGCATTATAGGTAAGTATGTAGCTTTAATGTTAAGGATTTACTACAAAAAAATTGTAGCAGAAAATATTGAAAATATCCCAAAAGATGAAGCTTTTATTTTTGCACCTAATCATCAGAATGCTCTTATGGACCCGCTTGTGGTAATTTATACTTCTAAAACCCAACCATATTTTTTAGCACGAGCCGACATTTTTAAAAGATCTTTTATTTCAGCAATCCTTAACAAACTGCGAATCAGACCTGTTTATAGAATTCGCGATGGAAAAGATTCATTAAAAAAAAATAAAGACGTATTTAAGGATTCTATTAAGATATTAAAAAGTGGAATTCCATTAGGGCTTTTTCCTGAAACAACCCATAATAATAAGCGAGCAATGTTGCCAATAAAAAAAGGCGTTCAAAAAATCGCATTTCAGGCTGAAGAGGAAAATGATTTTGAATTGGGTCTGAAAATTCTACCTGTTGGAATTTGTTATAGCAACTATGAAAATTTTAGAACTGTTGTGTATGTAAGATTTGGTACTCCTTTCACGGTTACTGAATTTAAAGATATTTATTTAGAAAATCAACAGAAGGCATTGTTAAAATTTCGTGATAAAATTGCCGAAAGTCTTCGCCCTCTAATGATTGACATTCAGAATAATGAATATTACCAAACTTATGAAAATTCAATGGAAATTTGCAATTCCTCGATAAGAGAAAAACTAAATCTCCAAATAAATAATCAGCTATCAAAATTTACGGCCGACAAAAAGATTATAGAGCTTTTAGACATATATTATGAAAAATCGCCGGAGAATTTCAAAGTTTATAGCAAAAAGGTTCAAGAATATTCAAAAATATTAAAAGTTTTGAACCTTAGAGACTGGCTTGTAGAAAAGCGAATTTTTAGTTTTTCCGAAATATCCCTCGAAATTATTAGCTTGATCCTACTTTTACCAATAAATATTTTTGGCATTTTATTCAATTATTTGCCATATAAAATTCCAATGCTTGCTATAAAAAATGTAAAAGATCATCAGTTTCATAGTTCAATAAAATTTGTGGTGGGCTTGATAATTTTTCCGATTTTTTATTTGATTTATTGGATTGTTTTTTTCTTTACGACGAATTTTAATATAAGCCTATTTTTAATAATATGTTTGCCTTTCAGTGGCATACTTGCTTTTTCATCATATATTAAAGCTATAAAACTTAGTTCGAAATTTAAATTCTACAATTTATATCGAAAATCAGACAAAAAGCTTTTTCGCTCAATATGGCTCCGTGAAGAAATTATACGAGAAATGGAAGATATTTATATGTCAAATCAGTAGATAGCCCTATGTTTGTAGTTTGAAAATAATCGAACAGTTTTAATACATTGCTGTCCGAGAATTTAGAAATTATAAATATGCTAAATATTTCTGATATAATTATTTCACCTCCGAACCATTCGAAACATTCTTCGCCGGTGAAACAAAAACCAGCTCACCATCAGCATTTTCAGCCATAAGAATCATGCCTTGCGATTCGACACCACGAATTTTTCTTGCTTCAAGATTCACCAAAATGCTAACCTGCTTGCCAATAATATCTTCAGGTTTGTGATATTCGGCTATTCCTGAAATCATTGTTCGCCGGTCAATGCCGGTATCAACTTCGAGTTTCAAAAGTTTTTTGGTTTTTTTCACTTTTTCGGCACTTATAATTGTTCCTGTGCGAATATCCATTTTCATGAAATCGTCGTAAGCAATTGATTCTTTTTGTGGATTAGCTTCACAACTGTTCACAATGTTTTGCTTTTTTGTGGCAAGCAATTTTTCAATTTGAACTTCAACCTCTTTGTCTTCAATTTTTGCAAATAGTAGTTTTGCTTTGTTAATTTTATGCCCCGGACTTAGTAGAATTTCGCTTCCAATATTTTCCCAATCGGTTTTTTCAAATGCAAGAAAATCTGCAAGTTTTTTGGCCGACTTTGGCAAAAATGGTTCTAACAACATTGACAGATTTGCCGAAATTTGTAATGAGATATTTAATATAGTTTTTACTCTATCGACATCTGTTTTAAAAATTTTCCATGGTTCGGTGTCGGCAAGATATTTATTCCCCAATCTTGCTAAACTCATTGCTTCTTTCAAAGCTTCGCGAATTTTGAAATTTTCGAGATTCTCTTCAACTTTAGTTTTTATTGCAGGAATTTCCTGAAGAATGCTTTTGTCGTATTCAGTTATTTCAGAAATTTCAGGCAATATTCCATCAAAATATTTATGAGTCAAAACCAAAGCTCGGTTCACAAAATTTCCAAGAATAGCTACCAGTTCGTTGTTGTTTCTGGCCTGAAAATCTTTCCAGGTGAAATCGTTGTCTTTAGTTTCGGGGGCGTTTGCTGTGAGCACATAACGCAGCACATCTTCTTTGTCTTGAAAATCTTCGAGATATTCGTGTAGCCAGACTGCCCAGTTTTTCGATGTGGAAATTTTATCACCCTCGAGATTCAGAAATTCGTTTGCCGGAACATTATCGGTAAGAATAAAATCGCCATGACTTTTCAAAATTATTGGAAAAATTATGCAATGAAAAACTATATTGTCTTTCCCTATAAAATGTACCAGTCTGGTTTCGTCGTCTTGCCAATATTTTTTCCAGTCTTTTCCATTTTTTTCAGCCCACTCAATTGTATTCGAAATATAACCTATCGGAGCATCGAACCACACGTACAGGACTTTTCCATCGGCACCTTCCACAGGCACAGGAACTCCCCAATCGAGGTCGCGTGTAACTGCCCGCGACTCCAAACCTATGTCTTTAATCCAGGATTTGCACTGCCCGTAAACATTTGGTTTCCACTCTTTGTGGTCTTCTAAAATCCACTTTTCCAGAAAATCGGAATATTGGTCTAAAGGTAAATACCAGTGCTTTGTTTCTTTTTTCACTGGTTTGCTTCCGCTGATTGCCGATTTCGGATTTATTAAATCGTTCGGGCTTAAGGATGTCCCGCATTTCTCGCATTGGTCGCCATATGCTTCTTCGTTTTGGCAATGCGGACAGGTTCCGGTAATATAGCGATCGGCAAGAAATTGATTTGCTTCTTCGTCGAAATATTGCTCTGTTGTTTTTTCAATAAACTTGTTGTCGGTATGTAGTTTTTTGAAAATGTCGGCAGAGGTTTTATGATGAATTTTGGAGCTTGTTCGTGAATAAATATCGAAGGAAATTCCGAATTTCTCGAACGACTCTTTGTTTATTTTATGGTAGCGGTCAACGATTTCCTGAGGGGTTTTGTTTTCGTTTCTTGCTTTTATAGTAATAGGAACGCCATGTTCGTCGGAGCCGCAAACATAGATTGCTTCCTTTCCTTTCAATCGCAGATATCTTGCGTAGATATCGGCCGGAATATATACTCCTGCAAGATGCCCAATATGAACAGGCCCGTTTGCATATGGTAAAGCTGCTGTAATTAAATGCCGTTTATAATCTTTCATAATTTCAAATTTATTGTCGGCCGAAAACTAATACTTTTTTTTGAAAGTCGATGATTATCTTTTTGAGTCAAGTGTAATTTTAATGTCCTGCTCAGTCCAGAAATTAATTATTTTCTTTAGCTGCAAAATCATATAATGAGAATCAATTATAAAATCGAATTTGTGTGTTTTACCATTCGTTTTTATAATCAGATAATTGCTCAAATTATCTCCTTTCATTTCTTTATAAAACTCGGAAATATTTTCTTCCGGAAACTGATATTTTTCTTTTACAATTATTTCATCGGCATCTCTAATTGAAAAAGATTTTTCGATGGCAGCAGATTTTCCCAATATTTCAATTGAATGTTCGGAGATTTGAATATTCCTTTCGCCAACTAATTTTTCTACTTTTATTCTGGTTTTGTATAAAAATATCAGAAATACGATGAAAACTATGAAAATAATCAAACTATAAATAAAATGAAAATGCTGGCTTACAGAAACAAATCCAAGTGGTATCATTGCAAAAGTTGAGAGAATAAGCAATTTTCTCCTTAGCGAATAATATGTGGGGTTTTCTATAATTTTTGCTTTGAACATTTATTTTGGAAATTTGAGTAGTGAGTTATTCTTTAGATAATTCAGAATGCTCTAAATTTATATTATTAATCTCATATATTTTCGTGTTAATACATTCAAAATTTTCTGGATAGAAAATTGCTAAATTATAACCTTCTGGATACAATGAACTTTGATATTCTACGCCGTCAAAACCTAAAGATTTTATAAATTCTGATATGTATTGTGTCGGCAAGTAATCTAATTCTTTATCTCTTTTTCTTATTGGTAATGATATCTCTTTTTGTAGAGTTTTGATGAATGATGCATAAATCAAATATACATCTATAATTTCATTTTCAGACCAAGGGATAACATCATAATCAGGATTTCTTAAATCTAGTATTTTTATATTTTTTTTTAATCTGAATTCTCCAATAGTTACAAAATCAAATAGACTAGCTCTTGTTTCATAAAGTGAAGTTTCTAAGTTATTTGTTAAATACAAATATGAAATTCCTTTTGGATTTGCTCTGCCGCCTGAAGTAAGTTCTTTTGGAGGATTTCCCATTTCATCATGACTAAAACCGGTTCTCCCGGAAATTCTACATCTAAAATAGGTTCTCCCTCTACTAATTTCTTTAGTAAAAGCCTCATCATCTTTAAAAAACATTTTTAATTTATTTAAATCAATATGGTTCTCTTTTGTTATGTGGAAGCGATTTATAAATTTAATTTCATCTTTAAACCGATCCCAAATACTGTGGACTTCACTAGATTTAATATTTATAAGATCTTTCAATTGTAACGAAACATTATTGTTAAAAAGCTCCTGAAAATTATCAATTTCATCAGCAACAATTGATTTTAGTAATTCTTCACTTTTTATAACCTTATCACTTATTAATTGAAAATCAGATTTAATAGAATTCCAAATAGAAACTGTTGAATTTTCATCTGCTTCATAGAAATTTAAGATATTTCTAAAGAATTCTAATAACTTTTTTGAAGCATAAGTATATGTATTTTGTGTTTTACAAAAATCACAATTCCCTTTTTCTTTATTAGTTTGTATTATGTTATTTAAATACGAACTTGTAAAACAATGAGAGCAACAATTCATATCTAAATATTTTTAAGAACTATTTCTATGTGATTCATTATGGATATTTTTTTAACACTACCTAAACCTGGGAAATGACCACTTGCATAAAGGCCTTTAAAAATATCTACACCTTTTGAATCTATGTTATTTGCATTACACCAATTTACAAGTTTTTCAAGAGCTTCTGCAAACTTACCTCCAACATCGGAAGAGTCTTGATTTGAGTCAGATGTAAAATGCTGTACTTTAATTTTGTTATTATCAATGTATGAAAGGTGGATAGCAACAGCTCTTGGTAAAAATCCTGATTCGGAATAGTTGTCTCCAATAGTCAAAAAATCACTAAATCCTTTAAATCCATCTTCTACATAATATTTGTATTCTTCTGAAAAATCACTAACCGGAACATCTAAGTAATCTGCATTTTTAGCTAATCTTTTAAAATAATCGTCTAAACTAACCCTTGTGTCAAGTTTAAATTCTCTATAATATCTTCTGCTAGTTTTAGAAAAATAGATTAAATTGTATTTAATATCTAATTGTGATTCTAATTTATTTATTGTATTATTTTCAATTTCGGAATAATGTATTAAAGTAATTCCATTGTTATTGAGTTGAATATTTTTTAAAAATTCAATTATATTAGAAATATGTTGTTCAGTTTTTTTGTCCACAATAATTGCCAATTGAAAATTGGAATAAGCATTAATTTGTTCAGATAACATTTTGACAATTTTATCAAAAGGGTTTTCTATGCTGCCAACTTTTGGATTTAGGATAATATTGAAATTAATATTATTCTCTATCATTTTTTTTAAAGTACTTTTTAAAGTGCTAGATTCCTTGATAGGCTCAATTATTGGCGATATCTTATCTCTATATTTAAGCATTAGAGAGCTAAGTTCTCTTAGAGCTATTAATTCGAATTGTTTACCTCTTAAGTATGGGAAATACATTTTGAGTTTGTTTTATTTAGGAATGAATTTAATTCTTCATATTCTGCTTCAGAGAAATCTAATGAAAAGCATATATATTTTAAATAATTTGGTGCTTTTTCGCTTTTTAATAATTCAGGATTCTTTATATTTCTTTTTTTTAATATTTTTATTGCTGATTTTTGAAAATCAATAATATTAATTTGTTCACTTAGATTTAAACATTCACGAAACAATTTGGTATTAGGTACATCTGGAATTTTAATAGAGTATGCTTTTAAAACTTCTAAATATTCGTTCTGTCTTAAGATTTTAAATATTGTATAATGCTTCAAAAAAGAAGTGTTTTTATACGCTGGTTTTATTTCTTTTATCGCATTATTAGTCGTCAATTCTATAATGCCTACGGCAGTTTCTTTATATTTTTTAATTAGTTTTGAAATATGTTTTGGGCTAGAAACAATATAAACTTTAGAGGCAAAATGAAAATAATCAAATATTTGTGTTTCTAATTTTGCAAGACTATCCAATTCTGTTTTTATTTCAAAGATTTGAACCTCCCCATTTAGTAACACAAAATCGGCAATTGATTTGTTTATCTTAAGCTCGTTAATAGCCGCAGTACTTCTATGGCTATAATTTTTTATTAATTTTTTATTAATTAAGATATTCTTATAAATATATTCGCTTTTATATGAAGATAGAAGTTTATTATATATCTTATTAAATAATTCTAAGTTAGTAATATTTTCTTTATAAGAAATATGCTTGTTAACTCTGGCAAAAGTATTATTGTATTCCCTTTTTCTAATAATTCTATTAAAATTGGCAGTTGTGAATAGTTGTGATAAACTCCTAAGACTTTCAATATTATTGTTAATAGTCATTATGCAAATTTATAAAAATCTCATAAAATAACTTTAATTTATAAAAAGCAATTTAGTAACATGAGTTTGAGTGCCGTCTTCGTTTGAGCAAAAAACCATATAAACTCCTGTATGTACGCGTTCTCCTGAAAAGTTATTCCCATTCCAAATTGCCTGACCTCCAAGAGCTGTTGTTTCAAAAACTAAATTTCCACTAACGTCAGTAATTTTTACATTTGAGTTTTCGACAACACCTTTTACAGTAATATCGCCCGAATAATTTTCTCTAACCGGATTCGGAAAAACATATATATCGTTGAAGTTATCTTTTGGCTCAATAGCTGTGCCTCTATACGAAATAATACCATTCGCAGTGCCAAAAAATACTTCTCCAGAATTTTCATCTATGGCAATGCTTGTAATAGTGTTCGATAAAAGTGGGCTATTGTCTGTATTAAAATTCAGAATTTGTTCTGTGCCGTCTTCCGACATTAAAAATACTCCGGCATTTTCGGTCCCGAACCATTTTCTGTTTGCTCCATCAATTTCGATAGCCGAAACTGTTTCTGTTTCAAGGAGATATTGTGCACTACCGTCAATTTCTAATATTACTTTTTGTGCATAAAAATTGGATTGATCGAATACCGAACTTGGATTATAATACACTAAAACTCCTTTATTTGTGCCTATCCAAATTGTTCCTTCACGGTCTTCAGCAATTGAAAATATATTGTTTGAGATTATTTTTCCGTTTTCATCTACTACATCAAATTGTTTGGTTTGGTCGTCTGCAAAATTTTCAATCGTACGATTATTATCAAATGCAAAAAGCCCATATCCTCTGGCTAAAACTACCCATTTGTGCCCATATTGTGTAACTAATATTTCACTAAGAGTGGGTGCATCTACAGTATTTCCATATGGAAAGCTTATCCATTTTTCGCCATTACTCCATGTTCCACTTGCTTTTTTTACTGAAATTGGATTTGCTACTTCAGAATTTGTTGCCCAAAGATTATTGTCATCATCGAAAACTAAACCTCCAACTCTAACATATTTGCTGCCGGGAATAATATTTTGAAGAGAACTGTTTGAGTCGTTGTAAATTTCAATTAATTCGCCATTCATAAATTCCAATATTCCGCCTCCCCAAGATGCTGCAAAAAGGTGTTTGTTATTTAATGGGTCTATTTTCACTTTAATAATATCAATCGCTTGAGACATTTTTGAAATAGAATTATTGTTGTAAGTATTCCATTCATTTTCGATGAAAGAAAAAACTTCGGCTTTGTTCCAAAGGTTAGTCCATGAACCATTTTTACCTCCTGTGGCAGCCCATAAATCTCCTTCAGCTATTTCAAGGTCAACTACTTTTGAATTGTCAGGCCCATTTGGATATATTGCCGGCTCAGCATTCCAATCGTTATTGGTTTTTATCAAACCAATTGTATTATCAGCTATCCATATTGTGTTTTCGTTATCAATTATTGCATGATGTGGATTTACACTTGAATGGCCATAAGTATATATCATATTTGTTCTTTCGAAATTTTGGTTATAAGTCAATAATTTCGATGTAGATGAAATTAATAATTTATCGTAACTTACGTCAAGAGAATAAATTCGCTTATTATATTCTGGTACAAAATAATCCCAACTTAGTCCATCATAAACATATAATGTATCATCATTAGTAGCTTCGTTTCGATAATTCATTAATACTTTCCCTCCAAAATATTCCAAACAATTAAATTCGCTATTAGCATTTGGGATATTTGTTATTTTATGCCAGTAGGCATAATTTGCAAGGTTCTGATTATTAATGTCTGCCTTATAAATCCCAGATTCGGTTGCAGCATACAAATTTGCACCATCAAACGTCAAATCTAAAACATTTATTTTTGTTCCATTGTTTCCAATGTAATATGTGTCCTTTATTTCTTTTTTGTCAAGATCGATCACAACTATTCCAAAGCCACAAGAGAGGTATGCGATGTTTCCCAAAAACAAAATATTGTTTATTGTTTTATTTCCAAGATTTGGTTTTCTTTTGATATCGCTAATGTTATATATAGTATTATTTTCGATTAAATCAATATTTGTATTGGAATAAGCTATCATCAATACTTCATTTTCCTGATGGTATCTTATAGAATTTATTCCAATATCGGACAATCCGGAGATTTTTGAATATTTTTCTACGGAATTATCATTTTTGTTGAAAGAGAATAATCCAATATCGGTCGAGCAATATATTTTGTTGTCGGCTTCGGCAACACATTTCGCGTGAGAGTATGGCAAATGTTCGCGCCAGTCGCCAATTGCCAATTGCGAAAATAAATGATTCGACAAAAAAAGTGTTAGTAGAAAAACAAATGATTGAATATTTTTATACATATTTTCGTTGTTCATATAAGTTCTCAATTTAATAGATAAATAACACTCCATTAACTATTATAATTTTAATTTTAGTATTTTCAATATTTTTTACTTTTGCAAAAGTATTTATTTTTATTTGAATGAATGCTGAGTGAAATAGATTTGAACCGATGAAGATATTAATTAACTGTGATAATGCAGACGAATATGTTGGTATTGGAACAAGCCAAAGTGAAAGAAATATAAGGGGACCTATTCAAAATGGGTTTCATAATCTTAGACTTTTTGGTCGTCAATTAATCAGCGTTACTGGGTTTGAAGTTCTTAATATTCAGGATAGATTTTACGGAGGCTATTATTCATCAAATCCTTATACATTATGGTAATACGACTTTTTTCATTTATAGCGATTATACTATTAATAAGCGCAAGCTGTGAAAAAGAACTTCATAAGCTCAGTATTGCAAAAACCCCTTATACTGGGAATGAGTTAAGAATTGATGGCTACTATTATTCAAATCAAACTACAGCAAACGATATAGGTTTAGCTGTGTTTTACAGAGACGGAGTTTGTATCCATACGTTTGTACCTATTGAAGGTCAGAATATACTAGATTTTATTGAAAATGAAATTTTACTAAACGAAGTTCTTATTTCTCGTTTCTGGACTACCCCAACAAGTATAGGTGTATTCCAGATAAACGCAGAATCTATTGAATTTGAAACGTGGGAAGCTGGTAGGGACATCATTACTTTTAGCAACTTTGGTGAAATTATAAATGACACTACTTTTTTGATAACTAAGCAGGTTAATAATGACTCTGGTACATCATATTCAGAAAACTTATTATACCGGTTTAAACAGTTCAGCCCAAAACCAGATAGTACAAATACCTTTATAAAATAAAATTAACCTTGGTAAAACTAAAATATCAATAATGAAAACTAAAATCTTAATAACTTTAACAGTTTTAATAATAAATGTACCGGCATTCTCCCAAAACTACACTTTCGTTTATGACGATGCCGGAAACAGAACATATAGATGCATAACACTATCTCCTCCAAGCAAAGCTGCTTTTCAAGACACAAGTTTTGTAGATGGAGAAATAATAGAGGAAGAAGAAACCCCCGAAGAACAAAAACTCTACGACAAACTCGGTAGTTTCAATTTGGTGGTTTATCCTAATCCTACAAAAGGAGAAGTTGTTGTACAAATTTCCGGTGAGGAAAACTTTGGCAAAGTTGCTTACAAGGTTTTTGATCGCCTAGGCAGAGAAATTCTTTCCGGAGCAAAAAGTTCAAATATTTTACAAATAAACCTAAGTGGGCAAAAAACCGGAACATATTTTCTTCGTTTAGAAATAAATGGCAAAGAAAAATCTTGGAAGATTGTGAAGGAGTAAATTGAATTGATTATTGGCTATTTTAAATTGAATATTGAACATCGAATTTCTCTAATTTGCACAGATTTATTTCGTGTTAATTCGTGAAATTTGTGGAAATTCTGCAACTACAGAAAGTTTGCAACTTGTGGTTTACGATTTTTGGGAATGAAACTTCTAAATTCAAATGTTACAGTTTGTCTTGTCTATTGGGAAAGTTGCAGGTGTTTTTTGTTACTAAACATTACATGCTACAAGTTACAAATTTGCGGCAGGTGGTGGGATTTGGGATTAAGTTTTGAGCAACAGTTATTTTCAAAACAAAGAAAATTGGTACTAAAATTATAAGCATACAATATTTCATGTCCATAGTTATTTGAACTCATAATTAGAATTCTGCATCAGCACATAGTTCAATTTGTTTCAAAAATAATAAAAATTATGATATGCTAATTTACTGTTTTTCCTTTATATATCGCAAAATAATTATAGCCTATAGAACATCTGGTTGAAGACTGTAAAAAATGAAAATCAAAAATAAATTTGTTCATAGTTTTCTTATTGTTTTTCTTTGCACGCTTTTTAGAAAAGCTAACTTATAAGGATTTATTATAAATGGAAGATAATTTAGTTATTGTTGAGTCGCCGGCTAAAGCCAAAACAATAGAAAAGTTTCTTGGGAAACAATTTTTAGTAAAGTCCTGTTTTGGGCACATTCGAGATTTAGTTAAAAAGGATCTTGGAATTAGTGTTGAGGACGGATTTTCTCCTGTTTACGAAGTCTCGCCCGATAAGAAGAAAGTTGTTTCAGAACTTAAAAAACTTTCTAAGCCTGTGAAAACCGTATGGTTGGCTTCCGATGAAGACCGTGAAGGAGAAGCAATTGCCTGGCATTTGGTTGAGACATTAAAACTTGATGAGAAAAAAGTCAAAAGAATAGTTTTTCACGAGATTACAAAAGATGCCATTCAACGAGCAGTAAAAAATCCTCGTGGTATTGATTACAATTTAGTAAATGCTCAACAAGCAAGACGCGTTTTAGACAGGTTGGTAGGTTTTGAACTTTCGCCGGTATTATGGAAAAAAATAAAACCTGCTCTTTCTGCCGGCCGAGTTCAGTCGGTTGCTGTTAGATTGATTGTAGATCGCGAAAGGGAAATATCATCCTTCAAAAGCACTTCTTCTTACAGAGTTACTGCAATTTTTTCGATTAGCGACAATGGAAAAGAAACTGAATTTAAAGCTGAACTTTCGCAAAAATTCGATACAAAAGAAGAAACAATAAAATTTCTGAAAAAATGTGTCAATGCACAATATTTTGTAAAAGACGTAATTACAAAACCTGCGAAAAAATCACCTGCTCCGCCATTTATAACATCTACTCTTCAGCAGGAAGCCAGCCGAAAACTTGGATTTTCTGTTTCGCAAACAATGAGCGTTGCACAGAAATTGTACGAAGCCGGAAAAATTACATATATGCGTACTGATTCGGTAAATTTGTCTGATCTTGCAATTTCAACCATCAAAAACGAAATTGAGGAAAAATATGGAGAACAGTATTTAAAAATCAGAAAATATAAATCGAAAATAAAAGGCGCTCAAGAAGCACACGAAGCAATTCGTCCTTCGTATATAAACAAACATTCTGTGGACGGGCCTAATACTGAAAAACGTCTGTACGAATTAATTTGGAAACGTACCATAGCTTCTCAAATGAGCGATGCAAAACTCGAAAAAACTAGTGCAACAATTGATATTTCGACCACTAAGGAAGATTTTATTGCTTCGGGTGAAGTTCTAAAATTCGATGGTTTTTTGAAAGTATATTTCGAATCGAAAGATGATGAAACCGAAAATGGGGAAAATGGAAAAACAATGTTGCCAATACTAAATGTTAACGATAAGCTCACAAATATTGTCATCAATGGTACTCAGCGTTTTACACATCACCCGCCGCGTTTTACCGAAGCAAGCTTAGTGAAAAAACTCGAAGAACAAGGCATAGGACGACCTTCAACCTATGCTCCAATAATTTCTACTGTTCAAAATCGGGGATATGTTTTGAAAGATGTTCGTGAAGGAGTGAAACGAGATTATTGTGTTTTAACCATGGCTGATAAAAATTTGTCGGAAAATATAAAAACCGAAACTACCGGCATGGAAAAAGCAAAACTCTTTCCTACAGATATTGGAATGGTAGTAAATGATTTTTTGGTCGAGCATTTCAAAAATATTATGAACTATAATTTCACTGCAAAAGTTGAAAAACAGTTCGATGAAATTGCTTCTGGTAAAATGAAATGGAATAAAATGATTGAAGACTTTTATAATCCTTTTCATAAAAAAGTTGAATCGACAACCGAAACTGCTACAAAAAATAAAGGAGAACGTCTTCTAGGAGTTGACCCAAAAAGCGGGAAAAATATTTATGTAAAAATTGGCAGATACGGTCCTTTGGCTCAAATTGGCGAAATGACTGATGAAGATAAGCCAAAATTTGCCGGATTAAGAAAAGACCAATCAATAGAAACTATCACATTCGAAGAGGTGCTTGAATTATTTAAGCTTCCAAGAAATGTAGGGAAATACGAAGAAATTGATGTAACTATTGGTTTAGGACGTTTTGGACCATACATAAGGCATAAATCCTTGTTTTATTCATTGGTAAAAGACGTTGACGATCCGCTAACTATTGAGTTAGATCGAGCAATTGAACTTATTGAAGATAAAAGAGAAAAAGACCGAAAAAAAGTTATTAAGATTTTTGAAGAAGATTTAGAGTTAAAATTGCTTAATGGACGCTGGGGTCCATACGTTTCATTCGAAAAGAAAAACTATCGCGTTCCTAAAAAGATAGATGCAGCAACTTTGAGCTATCAAGATTGTTTAGACTTGATAAAAAATGCACCTCCTCCAAAAACAAAAAGGCGAAAATAAATTGGAAAGCATTTTTACTCTGATTAATCATTATTGCGAACCAGTAGAGTCGAAAATAAAAGATTCTTTCTCAAGTAATTTTAGAGATTCTATCCTGTTGAATTGTATTGATTTCGTTGAGTTAGGATCGTCAGATGAATATTTTAAAAACTGCAAATTAGCCCTGATTGGAATTCCTGAAGACAGAAATTCAAGAAATATTGGGGCAAATCTTGCTCCGAATATAATTAGAAAATACCTGTATTCTCTAAGCATAATAAATGAGAATTTGCGAATAGCCGACCTTGGAAATTTGAAAATGTCCGACAATCCGCAAGATACCTATTATGGTCTGAGAGATTTAAGTATAGAATTGATAGAAAAAGATATTGTCCTACTGATTATTGGTGGAACTCAGGATTTAACCTACGGAAACTTTCTTGCATATTCTGAATTAGAAAAAGAGGTAAATATTGTTTCAATTGACTCGAAATTCGATTTAGAATGCGACGACAATGGTATTAATTCTCAAAACTATATGAGCAAAATTGTTTCCGAAAAAGCGAAATTTCTCTACAATTTCTCAAATATTGGCTACCAAAAATACTTAGTTTCTCAAGAAGATATAAAGCTTATGGACGAACTTCTTTTCGATTCGTACAGATTGGGACATATTAGAATCGACTTGAAAGAAACCGAAACTATTTTACGAACTGCCAATTTAGTTTCGTTCGATATAGGAGCAATAAAACAGGCAGATGCACCTGCTCGGAATAATCCTTCGCCAAATGGATTTTTCAGTAATGAAGCTTGCCAGATTTCTCGCTATGCCGGACTTAGCGAAAGTGTTTCCTCGTTCGGAATATATGAAGTAAATCCGGAATTCGACAATAATTATCAAACTTCAAACCTGGCTGCACAAATTATATGGCACTTCATAGAAGGTTTCTCTTTCCGAAAAACAGAAAATTTCTCTGAATCTGATCCAAATTTCTCTAAATATTTTGTCAGCTTAAATGATATAGAAAATCAAATAATATTCTACAAAAGTAAACATACAGAACGTTGGTGGATGAAAATTCCATTTCCCGAAGAAACAAAAATTTCGAGCCAAGAAGTGAAAATAATTCCATGCTCATATAAAGATTACATTCTTGCCAGTAATAATGAAATCCCCGACAGGCTATGGAAATTTATCCAAAAACTGGATTAAATAAAAAAGGAATAAGCAATAATTTTGATTAGTGTTTTTGTTAAATAATCGTTGTAAAATTTGAAATAATAAAGGCAATTTATAATAAATATATTCAATCTAATGTTTAGATATTTGTTTGATTGATATATAATTGAAAGATTAAAAAAAAAGTTATTAACTATTTATTGTTAATAAAATTTGTGTGGGTAAATTATTTTTATTTATTTTACCGTTTTGTATATCAATATTAAGATATTTAAAAGTTTGTAATAAAGTGATTATGAGGAAAATAGTACTTGTTTTAACATTAATATTGGCAGTATCGTCTGCCTATGCACAACAAGAACCGCAATTTAGTCAGAACATGTTTAATCATCTTACTGTAAATCCTGGTTATGCCGGTAGCAACGATGCAATTTGTGCCACTTTATTTTTTCGTCAGCAATGGATGGGTTTAGAAGGTGCTCCTACTACCGAAGTTTTAAGTGCCAGTACGCCTATGAAAGGAACAAATTTCGGAGTTGGAATAATTATCATGCAAGATCAAATTGGATTTTCTGACAATAAATTAATCAACTTGGCTTTTTCATATCAGCTTGAAACAGACATTGGAAAATTTGGCTTCGGACTAAGTGGAGGATTATTCAATCATTACCTTGACGGAGATTGGATGGTAATTCCAGAAGATGGTCAAGGCGAAGGAAATGCGTTTTCAGATCCTTTAATCCCTAATGCAGAAAGTGTTATGGCACTTGATTTAAATTTCGGAGTGTTTTTAAATAGCGATAACTATTATTTTGGAATTTCTTCAACACACATAAATAATCCAAGCTTTGATTATAACAAAAATGCCAGTAGTTTTTTAGCCAGGCATTATTACGTTACTGGCGGCTACGTCATTCAGTTGCCAAATCCAAATTTTGAACTTACTCCATCAATTTTCATAAAATCAGACGGAACAAGCTCACAATTTGAATTCAATGCACTGGCACTATATAAGAAGCTATATTGGGGAGGTGTTTCATACAGGTTGGGAGATGCTTATTCAGCTATGTTTGGAATGGAATTGGCCAACAGAATAAAATTTGGAATTGCATATGATTTTACTACTTCAGAAATGGCAACATTTAATAGTGGTGGATCAATCGAAATAATGTTAGGATACTGCTTCAATGTAAACTTCAGCATGAGACCTGGAGAGCAAGGAACAGTAAGATTTTAGAAAAAGTGCTTAATAAATAAAATAACCATGAAAAAATTAATTTATTTAAGTCTGTTTTTAGCAATATTGAGTAGTTGCGGGAACTATGGAAATGGTGAACTAACCGGAGTATTGGGCCGTCAAAAATGGTGGACATCAGAACCATACGGAATGGTATTTATTGAACAAGGAACATACAATATGGGACCAAGCGATCAGGATGTCCCCTGGGCAATGACTGCACAATCAAAAACAGTTTCAATTTCTCCTTTTTGGATGGATGAGACTGAAATAACCAATAATGAATACCGACATTTTGTACATTGGGTTAGAGATTCCATTGCCAGATTGAAATTGGGTGATGAATTCGAACAATTTTTGGTTACTGAAGATCGCTATGGTGAAGAAATTGATCCTCCCACATTAAATTGGGATGAAAGGATTTTGTGGAAAGATCAAGAATTTAAGGAAGTACTTGAAGATATGTATTATTCTGAAAATGAAAGATTCTATAGAAGAAAGCAATTCGACACCAGAAAATATATGTTCGTTTATTCATGGATAGATCTTAGACAAGCTGCTGTGAAATTCCGTCATGACGATAATAAAGTACGTCATCATTACAACTTTGAAACACAAAGATATGCCGGAGAAGTAATGAATGAAAGAGGAGAAAAAGAAGATGTTAAAGATCGTTCTGCATTCATAAAAAATGAAGTAATAAATATTTATCCTGATACTTTATGCTGGATACAAGATTTTACTTACTCATATAACGAACCAATGACAAATATGTATTTTTGGCATCCAGCCTACGATCATTATCCGGTTGTTGGTGTAAGTTGGAAACAAGCATTTGCATTTACAAGATGGAGAACAGAACTTCAAAATAGTTTTCTTGCTAAAAATGGTGGTACTTTTTTGCAGGATTATAGATTACCTTTAGAATCTGAATGGGAATATGCTTCGAGAGGAGGACAAGACCTTAGCATGTATCCTTGGGGTGGTTACTACACAAGAAACAATACAGGATGTTTTATTGCGAATTTCAAACCAATGAGAGGGAACTATACTGATGACGGAGGAATTCATACTGTAACAGTAGGAAGTTTTGAACCAAACGAATTTTTGCTTTACGATATGGCAGGAAATGTAGCGGAATGGACATCAAACGCTTTCGACGAGTCAGCATATAGTTTTACTCACGATTTAAATTCTGATTATCAGTATAATGCTCTACCGGATGATCCCGATGTTTTAAAACGAAAAGTTATTAGAGGAGGATCTTGGAAAGATATTGGATATTTCCTTCAGACCGGAACAAGAACATATGAATATCAAGATACTGCTAAATCATATATTGGTTTCAGATGTGTTCGTTCATATCTTGGTCGTGATAGAAATGATGTTGGAGGCTCACAGTTTTATTAAAATTATTAATCTTTAAATTATAAAAAAATTAGCAAATTATGTTAAACATTTCTGAAATTGTACAAGGAAAGGCATGGAAAAATGGGATGGCGAAGTTATATGGTTGGGGTGCTGCAGTTGTAATCTTAGGTGCCTTATTTAAAATAAATCACTATCCATATGCCAGCGAGATGTTATTAGTTGGTTTAGGAACCGAAGCATTAATTTTCTTCTTCTCAGCTTTCGAACCACTACATGTTGAATATGATTGGAGTTTAGTATATCCTGAATTAGCAGGAATGGGATTCGATGAGGAATTTGAATCGGAAAGAGGAATGAAAGGCTCGGGAAGTTTAGCAGATGCAATCTTAGAAAAAGCCGATATTGGTCAAGATGTCTTCGAAAAACTTGGCGAAGGTTTGCGCAATTTGAGCGAAACAGCCTCAATGATGTCAGATGTGTCAGATGCTTCAGTTGCAACTAAAGAATATGTAACAAATGTTACATCTGCCTCAGAATCAATGAGTACACTATCAGAATCGTCAATACAAACAGCAGAGATTGTAACAAAATCTGGCGAATCGTATCAGCAATTGGCTGACAAAATATCTACCGATTTTTCTACTGTTACTTCAAGTGGAGAAATGTATGGACAACAAATAGAAAAAATGAACAAAAGTTTATCTTCATTAAATTCGGTTTATGAATTGCAACTTAAAGGAAGCGACGAGCATATGAAAATTTCTCAGCAGGTATATTCCGGTTTAGGTAAAATGATGACCAATTTGAATGATTCGGTAGAAAATACTCAAAAATATAAAGAAGAAATCTCAAAACTTGGTGAGAAATTAGAATCATTAAATACTGTTTATGGAAACATGCTTTCAGCAATGAACATCAAATAGTTTTTGAATATTCCAAAAGATAATAAACTACAAAATTATTTAAGAAAATAATATGGGTGCAAAAAATTGTCCGGAAACCCCCAGGCAGAGAATGATTGCAATGATGTATTTAGTGCTTACAGCATTATTGGCACTTAATGTATCAAGAGAAATTGTTGAAGCTTTTATTATTATTGAAGATGGTTTGTCAAAAACTGTTGAAAATATTGGAAAAAAGAACAACACTATATATGCAAATTTTAGGCAAGCAGAATCAGAAAATCCAAAGAAAGTTAAGGAATGGAGAGAATATGCTGATGTTGCTAAAAGAAGCTCTGATCAAATGTTTGATTATATTCAAGATATTAAAATTGAGCTAATTGAAAAAGCTGATGGAGATGATCAAATTGCCGTCAAAGGGCGACTGGTTTATCCGGATTCTATTTTGAAAAATGATAATATCACTATTGGATCTGAAATAATGATAGGAGCTACAGCTAATGGAAGAGCATATCAACTTAGAGAGGAATTCGACAAATTTAAAGAAACTATTTCTGGCTTAATTCTCGAAAAAGATGTGGAATTTAAAAACTCGATCGATAAAAATCTGTCTTTATTAGATCCTCCAAACAAAGTAACTCAGAATATTACCTGGGAAAACGCACATTTTCAGGAAAGACCTCTAATTGCAATAATAACACTCTTGTCAAAAATGCAAGGTGATGTTAGAAATGCGGAGTCTGATGTTATCAGCTATTTGTATAAACAAATTGATGCAAGCTCGTTTAAATTTAATAAACTAGATGCTGTTGTAAAAGCAAAATCGAATTATGTTTTTAAAGGTGGTGTGTACGAAGCTGAAGTTTTTCTTGCTGCCTTTGATACCACCCAAAAGCCAACTATTTACATAGGACCTATAGACTCTACCATAAATGATGATGGAACATGGAATCTAAAAATGAAGGGAGAGCTAGGTATAAATTATGATACCTTATCAATACATAATAGTATAGGTAAATATTCTGTACCCTGTAATACTTTAAACCCAAGTGTAAAATGGGGTGGATTAATATATTATAAAACACCGGAAGGTCGTATCAATAAATACAGATTTAGCAATGAATATCAAGTGGCGGAATCACAGGTTGTAGTTTCTCCAAGCAAGATGAATGTATTTTACCTTGGTGTAAAGAATCCTATAGATATTTCTGTTCCAGGTGTACCTATTGAAAATATTACACCTCGTATAAATAATGGAACAATATCAAAAGATAAAGATGGAGGATACATTGTAAAACCAAAGACCATAACCACAAAATCGAAGAAAACATTTGTTACTGTTTTTGCAACTATTGATGGAAAAGAAAGAGAAATGGGTAAAGCAGAATTCCGTGTTAAGAAGCTTCCCAATCCGGTTGCAAAAGTTGCGATGAGTAAAGGAGGACGAATAGCTAAAAACTTACTTTTGGCACAAAATGGTGTTCTTGCCGAATTAGAAAACTCCGATTTCGATGCAACATTTAAAGTAGTTGAATTTTCAGTTTCCACTGTAGTGCAAGGGTATGAACAAAAGAAATCGTCGAGAAGCAACAAATTTACAAACCAACAAAAAGAATTACTAAACAAACTTAATCGCGGGCAACGAGTATTTTTCGAAGGTATAAAAGCAAAAGGTCCTGATAAATTAACTCGAGACCTACCACCTATTGTGTTTAAAATTAAATAAAATTTTCAAATATGAAAAGAGCAATTGTTTTAATATTAGCAGTACTGACCTTGATTATTGGAAATTATTCCAAAGCATATAGTCAAGATGTACTTAATGGTATTTATGTAAAAGAAAGAGATAGGCTCAGAAAACCGATACCGTGGGTACCTCTTAGAGAAGCCGATGTTATGTGGTCGAAAACAATACAGCGAAAAATTGATTTACGAGAAAAAATAAATCATCCTCTTTATTATCCCATAAAACCAATATTAGAACGAATGAGCTTAATAGACTTGTTGCTGGTTGGCATAAAAGGAGAACTTGAAGGAGAACCAATAATTGCTTTCGACCCGGACGGTTGGGCAGGTACAGAGTTTGACAGTCCAATGACATTTACAGATATTGAGGAAAAATTTGATGCAACTGATAAGTATATGGACATAGTGGATGTAGAATCTGGCGATATGATTCTTGATACTATTAAAGGCGAAATTAACTCATCTGAAGTAAAACAATATTTAATTAAGGAAATATGGTATTTCGACAGAAAATATAGCACTCTTCAAGTTAGAATAGTAGGAATTTGTCCTATACGTGAATATCAAAAGGATATCGGCGGCGAAGGTCTTCTAATTGAAGATGAAGGAATGCAGGAAATTACATACAAAAAACTTTTCTGGGTAAACTTCGATCAGTTGCGACCGATACTTGCAAATCACGAAGTTTTTAATCCTTTTAATGATGCTGAGCGTAGGTCTTTCGATGATATTTTCTACAAAAGAAAATTTGGTAGTTACGTAGTTCAAGAATCAAATGTTTACAACGATAGAAATATTAACCAATATTCATTAGGCTCTAATTCTCAACAAGAGGCAGAAAGAGTAAAAGATTGGATAATGGAAACAGAACATGATCTTTGGAGCTATTAAGAAATAATTTAGAACCAACAAAAAAGCCTGCTATATCATAGCAGGCTTTTTTGTTTCAATACAATTGAAACTAAATATATTTTTCGTCATCAACTTTGCTTATATCATGAACAAATTTTTTGATTTGTTGCTCATCTTTCTTTTTGCAAACAAGCAAAGCATCATTAGAATCAACAACTATATAATCATCTAAACCTTGAAGTACTATTAATTTATTTTTTGGAATATTCACTATGCAATTTTTCGAATCGTAAAGGAAAACATTGTCTCCAAAAACCGCATTATTATTATCATCGAGCCTACTATGCTCGTATAACGAACCCCAAGTTCCTAAATCAGACCATCCAAAATCGGCAAGATAGACATAAACATTTTCGGCTTTTTCCATTATTCCATAATCAATGGAAATATTTTTACATTTAGGATAAATCTTATTAATAAATTCGACTTCTTTTTCAGTATTTAAATTTTGAATCCCTTCACTAAACAAGGAGTTTACTTCGTTTAGATTAATCTCGAACGATTTCATTATAGATTTTAAAGACCAAATGAATATTCCTGAATTCCAAAAGAATTCGCCACTTTCCTGAAACATTTTGGCCGTTTCTATATCTGGCTTTTCCGTAAAGGTTTTCACCTTATTTATTGAGGTTCCAATTTTTTCTTCTTTATTTATCTGAATATATCCGTAGCCAGTTTCGGGTCGGCTTGGTTTCATGCCCAATGTCAATAAAGTATCAGAATTTTTAGTGAATTCTAAGCCATTATTTATAACATCTATAAATTCGTTTTCATCTAAAATCAAATGATCTGAAGGCGCTACAATAATGTTGGCATTAGGATTTAGTTTTTGAATTTTATAGTTTGCATAAGCAATGCAAGGTGCTGTATTTCGCATAAGTGGCTCACCTAAAACCTGATTAGCTTTTATTTGAGGCAACTGCTCTAAAACCTTACTTTTATAAATCTCATTTGTTACAATAAAAATATTTTCGGCTTCGCAAATTTTGGCAAACCTTTCAAAAGTGTGTTGCAAAAATGTTTTTCCGGTACCTAAAATATCAATGAACTGTTTTGGGTAAGTTTTACGGCTTAAAGGCCAGAATCTACTACCAACACCACCAGCCATTATAACACAATAATTATTTTTATTCATAGTAATATATTTTATTTTAATGCTGAAAAATACTAAAAAAATATCTTTTATAATTATATTTTAACAATTTGAGCATCGGAATATACTCTATATAATTTTCCGCTTTCATGCTCCTTGCAAAGATATAATTTTCTAAGTTTCTTAATTTTCAAAAACTTTTTATTGTTTCTTTTTAACATGAAATTTGTTCCATTAGGCAGGTCTTCTAATTGGTCAATATGCTCATTTTCATTTTTATGCAAAATTCTATGAAGATTTTTACATTGGCTCGATGAAATGAGGCTTTGTTGAAAATAGCAATAATAAATAGCATCTTTTATTTCAGTGTCAAATTCACCACAAAGGATGTGTGAGTTTATTAATGTTCTAAACTCCTGTTTCCACTCATTGCCATGTGGCTTTACTTTTTGTTTATGCTTGTTCCAGTTAATCAGATGTGCAATTTCGTGTAGTAAAACTATTAGAAATTCGATTTCGTGCAAATCAGAATTTACAGATATTCTATGATAATTAAGTTTTTGAGGAGGTTTGTAATTTCCAAGAATGCTTTTTCTTGATTTCGATATTGTCAAATGAAAATTCAAAGATTCTATCAATTTTGTTACAGCTTTGACAGAATTATTTGGCAAATATTTGCCTAATATTTCAATATCATTTTGGTTGTGCATCAACGAAATTATAAAACATTAAGCAATTGCTCCTTCACTTTTTCCAATTCATCTTTCATTTGAATAACTATTTTCTGAATTTGACTAAAATTTGCTTTCGAGCCAATAGTGTTTATTTCTCTACCAATTTCTTGAGAAATAAAATTTAATTTCTTGCCATTCATGCCATTTTCTTTTATGGTCTGAAAAAAATAGTCGCAATGATTTTGAAGTCTGATTTTTTCTTCGGTAATATCAATTTTTTCAAGATAATAAATCAACTCTTGTTCAAAACGATTTTGATCAAAACTTTTCTTTTCAATAAATTCTTGTAGTGAAGACTCAAGTTTCGATTTGATATTTCCAATTCTTTGAGGTTCAAGCAATTCAATTTCAGGAATTTTATTCGAAATGATTTTTATCCTACTTTCAATATCTTTTCCTAAAGCTAATCCTTCTTGATTTCTAAAATTATTAAGTTCAGACAATGCTTCATCAATGCTATTTGAGATTTTTTCCCATTCCGTATCTGTAGTTTCTTCAAAATTTGCACTAAAACTTTCCGGAAGACGCAATATAGATTCAATAATAGCTTCAGATACCGAAATTCCCAACTCAGCGGCAATATCAGCAATTTGAGAATAATAATCCTTAACTACTTCTTTATTAATTTTTGATTTGCTTTCAACGGCTTTTGATTCTACATAAAAGGAAAATTCAATTTTCCCTCTTGTAAGTGTAGTAGAGATTTTTTTCCTTATTTCTAAGTCTTTTTCTTTATATCTGGATGGAATTTTAGTGAAAATGTCAAGCTGTTTGCTGTTTAAAGATTTAATCTCTAAAGTAATTTTTTTAGCTTCGAGTTCGCAAATGCTTTTCCCAAAACCAGTCATCGATACTATCATATTTTCATTTTTAAATGGCAAATATAAAAACAATTCATTTAGATTTAGATTTAAAATTTTCATTGATAGACAAGCTTTTAAAAGTTTGAAAAAATCTAAGTCTATATAATTTGTAAATATTATTTTTGCTTAAATTTAATTTAGAAAAAATGAATATAGAAATTGCAGATCGAATCAACGATACCTTATTAGAGATTAATAAAGAAAATTTAGTTTCAAAATTTGTTATTCGGCAGGCTGAGGCTTTATACAAAGCAGGTCAATGCCTTATGCTCACACAAGCTAAAGATATGTTTGAGTTTTCTGTCGATGACGAATTTAATGATTATAAGGTAATTATTGAGCTTAATGGAATTGTGCAACTAAGTTGTACTTGCCGTGGTTCAGAAATTTGTCATCATAAGATTGCATCATTAAAACAACTGAAAGACGATTTGTTGATTTACGAAAATGAAAAATTAGAAGACGGCAAAAAATTCACAAAGTCGGGGATGATAAAACGTGTAATTGATGAAAGAAGAGAAAAAGCCCGGAAAGCTGAGTATCGTTTTCATTTTTCTGACAATATGTTTGGCGAGCATATTCTCTATAACGAAAAAACAATTGAATATAAACTTACTTTCAGGAACTTTGAAAAAGAAATTGGATACTGCTCATGCCCCGATTATCAAACCAATAAACTTGGCACCTGCAAACATTTGATGTTCGGATTTGATTATTTTAAAAATGCACCTTCATATTTCAAAAACAAACGCAAACAACATTATCCATTTGTCGAAATTTTTCTGGATCCATTGAAAAATTATCAAATTTCATGGTATTATCCTCATCCTCTGGTGAAGCCAATTCACGATTTAATTAAGCAACATTTTGGTGAACTCAAACATATCGAAGAAAACACAATTCCTGATTTTTTGAATTTCGTGAAGAAAGCAGAAAATTATAAACAAATATTAATACGGCCTGAAGTATTACAAAAAATAGAGAATGTTTTCAATAAAAAAGCACTTGTTGAAATTCAAAAATCTACAAAACTTGATTTTTCATTCCTCAAAGCCGAACTTTTCGATTATCAAAAACAAGGGATTGAATTTGCTACTTTTCGTGAAGGAGCAATAATTGCCGATGAAATGGGCTTAGGAAAAACCATTCAGGCAATTGCAATTGCCATTTTAAAGAAAAATTTGTTTGGCTTCGAGAAAACTTTGATAGTTTGTCCGGCTTCTTTAAAAGACCAGTGGAGAAAGGAAATTGAGAAGTTTACAAACGAAAAAGCCGAAATTGTACAAGGATTTCCCGAAGAAAGAAAAAAACAGTATGAAAATTGGGAAAACTATTTCCTCATTGTAAATTACGAAACTGTATTAAGAGATTCGGTGGCAATTAACAATAACAGCCCCGATTTTATCATTTTAGATGAAGCCCAGCGAATTAAAAATTATAATACGCAAACAGCTTCATCAATAAAATCTTTAAACAAAAAACATTCGTTGGTTATCACCGGAACACCTATAGAAAATCGGCTAATTGACTTATACTCAATAGCAAACTTTACAGACCCTACATTTTTGTCTCCTTTATGGGAATTTTCTTATCAGCATTGTTTTTTCGATTTAAAATTGAAAAATAAAATTACCGGATATTTCAATCTACAAGAATTGAAAACTCGAATGCAGACAATTTTGATAAGACGAGAAAAAGCTGATGTTATCAAAGAACTTCCAAACATTAGCGAAATGGATGTGCCGGTTGAAATGCACCCAAAGCAAGCAGAATATCATTCTGGTTTTAGTTCAGGAGTTGCTCAAATACTTTCGAAAAAAATTATTACGCCATTCGACATGCAACGTTTAATTCTACTCTTGAACAGTATGCGAATGGTTTGCGATTCTACTTATTTAATCGATCGTGAAACAAACTTTTCGCCCAAACTCGCAGAACTTGAACATATTCTTCTCGAAAAAATTGATTTAAAAAATTCAGACAAAAAGATAATTATTTTCTCTGAATGGAAACGGATGAACAGTATTATTGGCAAAATGCTTAGAAACAATAATATTGCTTTTGTTGAACTAAATGGAAGTGTACCGGTAAATAAACGCGGTAAATTGATAGAAAAATTTGAGAATGACCAAAACATTAAAGTTTTTATTTCTACCGAAGCCGGCGGAGTTGGCTTAAATCTTCAGGTGGCAGATACAGTAATTAATTTCGAATTGCCATGGAATCCTGCAAAGAAAAATCAACGGATTGGAAGAATTGATAGAATTGGGCAATTAAACAAAAATTTATCAATAATTAATTTCATCACTAAAAAATCTATCGAAGAAAACATTGCTGCCGGATTATTGCTGAAACAGAATTTATTCGACAGTGTTTTAAGCCCCAATAACGATATAGAATTTGTCGATTTTTCTAAAAAAGGAAGGTCTCAATTTCTCGATCAATTAAAAAATGCAGTTACAGATATTAAGGAGCTGGAAAGCCAAACTGAAGACATTGAGCAAGAATTGCCCGATACAGAAAAAAGAGATATTCTTGATGTAATTATTGAACAAGAGGAATTGTTCGAAGCAAAGCATGACGAATTGCAAGAATCTGATGAAATGTCAAAAGAAGAATTTCAGGAAACAGAAATTGAAAAAATAGAAGAGATACAAACTGAAAAAAAACCTGAACCCAAACAAGAGTTAGAAGAAAGTCCTGAAAAATCGGAAAAACATTCGGTTGAAGAAACAGCCCAAGAGTTGGAAACGGTAATGAATCAAGGTTTAGGATTTATTTCTGGCTTGTTTAAAATGGCTACCGGCAAAAATATTTCAACTCAGGAACAAAGCATTTCTGTTGATAAAAAAACCGGTGAGGTTGTTATGAAATTTAAGCTGCCGGTTTAGGACGAAGAATTTCTAGCAGATTTCTACAGAACCCCAATCCGCGAAAATCTGCGCTATCAGCGGGATAAAAAATTAATTATGACAGAAACCAAAATGTAAAATTTATTTCCCGCAGAATTCGCAGAAAAACGCAGAAAAATCATCCATGTAAATCTGCGCTATCAGGGGGAGAAAGAAAATAATTATGACAGAAATCTAAATGTAAAATTTATTTCCCGCAGAATTCGCAGAAAAACGCAGAAAAATCATCCATGTAAATCTGCGTCATCAGGGGGAGAAAGAAAATAATTATGACAGAAAACTAAATGTAAAATTTATTTCCCTCAGAATTCGCAGAAAAACGCAGAAAAATCATCCATGTAAATCTGCGCTATCAGCGGGAGAAAGAAAATAATTATGACAGAAAATGAAATATCATACAAAATTAGAGGAGCAATATTCAATATTTATAGTGCACTGGGTCCTGGCCTGTTAGAGTCTGTATATGTAGCTGCATTAAAATTTGAATTGAAAAAAGTTGGCTTGAAAGTGAGAAAGGAAGTGCCTGTACCAGTTTATTACGAAAGTGAAAAATTAGAAGTAGGTTTTAGACTGGATTTGTTGATTGAAGATAAAGTAATAATTGAAGTGAAATCAGTTGAGCATATAGCAGAAGTTCACCACAAACAAGTATTAACATATTTAAAACTATCAAAACTAAAGTTAGCCATATTGGTAAATTTCAATGTTGAACTCATCAAATCTGGAATATTTCGAAAAGTTAATGGATTGTAAAATTTATTTCCCGCAGAATTCGCAGAAAAACGCAGAAAAATCATCCATGTAAATTTGCGTCATCAGTGGGAGAAAAAAATAATATCACCAGATAAGAGCAAATTTTTCAGAAATAGCCCCAAATTTTTATTTTCTTAATAAACATTTTTAAATAGATTTGTGTTTTTTGGGATTATGAGGATAAAGTTATTTTTAGTATTATTTATAATTGGTGGTTTTCTGAAAATAGTTTCAGCACAAACCGGCACAATCATAGGAGTTATTTATGATTCAAAAACCAATGAAACTCTAATTGGTGTAAGCATTATAAACGAAAGTGGCGAAGGCGTAGCAAGCAACCTTGAAGGAAAATTTGAACTAAAATCCAAGTCTGGCACAAGACTTATAAAATTCTCATATATTGGATATAAACCTCTGGAAAAGGAAGTAAAAGTAACTGAAGGTAAAACCACAACAATTGAGATTAGACTCGAACCCGAAAATACAGTTTTAGATGGGGTAGTAGTTACAGCTGGTAAATTTGAGCAAAAACTCGGCGATATTACTGTTTCTATGGAACTTATTAAGCCCAAAATTATAGAAAATACTAATACCAGAAACCTGCTCACAGCCATTGAACAAGTGCCCGGAGTAAATGTTGTTGGCGACAATGTGAATATTCGTGGAGGTAGCGGATACAGTTACGGAGCCGGCAGCCGTGTTTTGGTTTTGGTTGACGATATGCCAATGCTTTCGGCAGATGCCGGCGATGCAAAATGGAATTTTTTACCTACAGAAAATATTTCGCAGGTAGAAATACTGAAAGGTGCTGCCTCGGCTTTATATGGCTCGTCTGCACTGAACGGAATAATAAATATCCGTACAGCTTTTCCGAAAAGTGAGTCAATTACAAAAGTTAGCTTTTACAGTGGAATTTATCTCGAACCAAAAAGAAAAGAGTTGAAATGGTGGGGAAATAAAAAGCAAATCTTCAATGGTTCAAGCTTTTTTCATTCACGAAAGATTGATAATTTCGATTTGGTTGCAAGCGGCAATTTGTTTCATGATGCCGGATACCGGACCTATAATCATGAAGATAGAGTTAGGTTTAATTTGAATATGAGATATCGCTCAAAAAAAATTAGCGGTTTGTCATATGGCTTAAATTCAGGAATCATGTATCAGGATAAATCTGATTTTTTTCTTTGGAAAAGTGCAGATTCAGCTTATGTTCAAAATATGGATGGTGTGAATACTGCCAGCGGATATAGAATAAATATCGACCCTCAAATAAAATATTTCGACAAAAAAGGAAACAAACATAGTTTGCAAACCCGATTTTTTGGTGTAACAAATATTATTGAAGGAGATAACAAAAACAGTTCGGCAAATTATTTTTATGCCGAATATCAATATCATAAACAGTTCGTCAATAATGTGCATTTAACAAGCGGAATAACCGGCAATTATGCAAAATCGGTAGCCGAACTTTTTGGCAACCATATTAGCTCAAATTTTGCAGTTTTTTCTCAATTAGATAAGAAATTCTTCGATAGATTGTCGCTTTCTCTCGGAATGCGATGGGAATTTTTCCGCTTAGATAATGAAATAGAAGACTCAAAACCCATTTTCAGAACAGGATTGAATTATCAGTTGGCTGAATATACATTTCTGCGAGCATCCTACGGTATGGGCTATCGTTTCCCGACAATTGCCGAAAAATATACCAGTACAAATTTAAGTAGCATTAAAATATTTCCAAATCCTGATTTAGAATCCGAAACAGGATGGAGCAGCGAAATTGGAATTAAGCAAGGAGTAAGTTTTAGTAACTGGAACGGTTATATTGATATTGCAGCATTTTGGACAGAATATCAAAATATGATGGAATTTACTTTCGGATTTTACGATACTCTTACTTTTCAAACCATCCCAGCTGATGTTATTCCGGCAATTTACAATATGGGTTTTAAATCTGTAAATATTGGAAATGCGCAAATTACAGGAGTAGATATGACCTTTACAGGACAAGGCTCAATTTGGGGAATTCCTGCTACAATTCTTGCCGGATATACTTATACGAATCCAGTGGATTTAAATGCAAAAGCCGATTCGAGCCGAACCACCGAAGGCAATATTTTGAAATACAGATTTTATCATTCAGCAAAAGCCGATTTAGAATTAAGGTTTGCGATGGTGTCCACGGGCATAAGTTTTGTTTACCATAGCAATATGATAAATATCGACAAGGCTTTCGAGGAACCACTAATCCCGTTTCCCGAGGGAACACCACAAAATGTGCTTGATGAGTTTACAATTTTGCCAGGGTTAAAAAAATATCGGGAAGAAAACAACCAAGGAAGTGTTTTTTTCGACTATAGAATAATATATCATTTGTCTGAAAAGGCAGAATTGGGATTATTTTTAAAAAATATTTTTAATGCCGAAAACATGAGTCGTCCGGGCGACATTTCTCCACCCCGAAACATTGCTGTAAAATTAAACTTCTTATTTTAGATAATAAAAGATCAATGAAAATAATAAAGAATCTGCCAACATTAATCATTGTCTTCATTTTATCTGTTTTGATATTATTTTCATGTAAAAATGAAAACAAAAAAGCAGATAATTTGTTAAGAAAGGGAAAAGAGTTGCACGAACAAGGAAGATGTGTTGATGCATTAAAACTCTATAACAAAGCCTTATTGGCAGAAAACAGCCTGCCCGAAATTAGAAAGGAAAAACTGATTAAACTTCATATTGCAAAAGGTGAAAGTTACAAAGAATTTAGTATTAATGATACTGCATTGGTAGAATTCGAACAGGCACTTAAAATTTCTGAAGAAATAAATGATACTCTAAATATTGCAATTTGCTACAAAAAATATGGCGAGACAAATAGAAAATTAAAAAAATATAAAGAAGCAATAGAGAATTACAATATTTCATTACAGTTGTTTGAAAAAATTGATAAAAAGGATAAGATTATTCAAGTATTAATGTTGCAAAGTATAACTAAACGTTTTGTTGATACAACATATATTGAATGTCATAATATTGCAAATAAGGCATTCCAATTTGCCAAACAATATGATGATCCTCAGCTCATATATGATGCATTGTTCAACATTGGGGATATACATTTTAAAATAAATCAAATTGATTCATGCTTAATTTATTTTAATAAAGCCATTGATTTTGCAAAAGAGTCGAAAGAAACTGTACTACATTCATATGGGATTTTTAGGTTAGGACAAATATATTATAAACAATTTAAGGACTATTCGAAAGCTATTCAAATTTTTAAAGAATCGATTGAACAAGAGAAAAAAGAAAGAAATAATCAAATCCTCATAGCAAAGAGTATGAGCAATATATCAACAATTTATGATTATCTTAAAAATTTTGATATTGCAATTACCTACGGAAAGGAAACCATTAAAATATTCAATGAAATTGGTAATAAAAAATTAGAAAGCGATGTCTTAGGAAATTTAATTAATACTTTAGTGAGTGACAGGAAGTTCGAGTCTGCTTTGTCATATGTCAATGATTTTAAAGAACTTAAACTCTCATTAAACGATAGTCTTGGCTATGCAATGTCATTATATAAATTAGGACAAATATATTTTATGTTGGACAGCCTTGAGAGAGCAATTAATGTTTTAAATAGTTCGAAAGCTGTGTATGAAAAATGGGGAAATGAAGAAGACCTTATTATCATTTCTAGCGGCATTGCATCGGCTTATGCTGACATGGGAGAAGCTGAATTGGCTTTACCGAATTATTTGAAAGTAAAAGCCTATTATGAGAATAAAAATGGCATAGTCAAATTAATTGCAATTTATCATAATTTAGGTACAATTTATTCTTTGTTAGAAAATTTTAGTGAGGCAAAAAAATATTTTCATAAATCAATTAACCTCATTGAAAAAATTATGAATAGAATTAGTGTGAAATATCAAATTGATTTTTATTCCCAGTTAATTAGAAATTATCATCGTTTAATCTTAGCTTATTACATGTCTGACGACATTGAGAGTACATTTTCAACTA
>Ga0209249_1000319_pt1 | contig 62196 bp, 50 predicted proteins | sample SaaInlV_200m_DNA_4_FD_184653 | JGI IMG/M metagenome (GOLD analysis project Ga0209249, IMG submission 184653) | Marine microbial communities from expanding oxygen minimum zones in the Saanich Inlet - SI037_S3LV_200m_DNA (SPAdes) (version 2) | ecosystem: Environmental > Aquatic > Marine >...
AATAAAAATGCTTCCGCAAAAACCTGACCCTATTTTATTTGAGCAGATTTTTGGACATCTAACTGCATTTAGTTCCATTCACTCTGCCAAACTGCCGCTTGCTTCGCCATAATTGGCGAAGGTATTGATGAAGTCTATATTTTATGTTTACTCAAAATGTAAATATTAACCGTTATTGTAAAGTTTTTATACTAAGATGCCCCCTGATATAAGTCACTCTAAGTACGTGATAAACGTCTTTTGCAATAAAAAGATTACAAAAAGGCGTATTTTAAGTGTTTCGTAATTTATTCTAAGTAGTTTTTTATGGATATGTCTGTAATAAACAGTTTTTCAGATTTTTCGATTTAGCACGATAAAATGCCAAAAACTTTGTGTGCTTTGTCTTTCTTCATATGTTGTGATTGGGCAATTTCGCTTAATTCTAGGAGCGTTAAATAAAAACATCCGAAGTAGTTTTTACTACTTCGGATGTTTTTTCTTTAGTTAGATGTTTGGCAGCTTAGTACTCGTCATTTACCGTGTTATAAACGTTGAACTTGCCGGTGGGGGTGATTAGATCAGGGATGCGCGCGAGTTCTTCCAAAGTCGCGTCATCGTAGACCACAATCTCACCGGTTTCGCCAGGTTTATCAGCACTGCCCCAGACACTGATCCAAACTTCGGTTCCTTGTTTGTTGTATTCCATATGGACAGCGCGTCCGTAGGTTGATATTTCCCAACATTTGGCAACTTCGGTGGGGTTGGATTTTGCAATCACACAAACGGTACGAGATAGCGTGGGGTCGGAGTTTAAAACCATATCTACCCATATCCACTGGCTGTTTGGATGCGTCTTAATGAACAAGCTACCGGCACTGGGCATTGGCGTGGTACGTACTACCTTCCAGGCAGATTCAGGATGCCCTTCTGGATCGGTGCCAATTGTGCTCACCAAAGGATCACCCAGGTGAGATGTGCTCCAGACGGGACCAAATTCAGGGTCGATCCAGTTTGAGCCACGTCCAGGATGCGGAATTGCAGGCGTTTCGACGAGAGCGGCTAATTTCCCTTCTTCCAGATCAACCACAGCTACTTTGTTGGCTTGGTTTGCAGCAACCATAAAGTAACGCTTGGATGAATCCAAGCCACCATCGTGCAGGAAGCGCTCGGCTTCGATCATCTTAATAGTCGGGTTGAGGATATCAACATAGTTCACCAGCCAAACTTGCCCAGTTTCTTTGATGTTGACGACCCACTCCGGTTTATGGTGAGAAGCCAAGATACTCGCTACGCGCGGTTCGGGGTGATATTCTTCTGTATCATAGGTATAGCTACGCGTGCTGACAATTTTGGATGGCTCAAGCGTTTGCCCATCCAAAATAGCAAAGTGCGGGGGCCAATAACAACCAACAATGGCGTATTTATCGGTGAAATCGCCTTCTTCACCTACGTATTTACTGACTTCTACAGAACGAGCATCGTAACAAATTTGTACTTCAGCAACTTTATCCGGTACTTCCATCCACAGGTCAACGAGGGCCAGTCTTCCATCACGTCCAATTACATAGGCGTAACGCCCAGTAGCAGACATGCGAGTGATGTGAACAGCATATCCGGTATCAACTGTGTTGACGACTTCATAGGTATCGCCATCAATAACAGCTACTTGCCCAGCATCTCTTAGCGTGACAACGAAGTAGTTTTCCCAATCACGGCTCGTTTGTGGTTCAGTTGGACGATCTTCCGGCTCAACGAATACTTTCCAGGTATCAAGCATTTGATCTAGCGATAGTTCTGGCGGAACAGGCGGTTCGTTTTGCAAGTACTTCGCCATGGTCTCAGTTTCTTCTGCGGTTAGTGCACCTTGCTTGCCCCAATCTGGCATACCGCGTGGTGTCCCGTTGAAGATGATCGAAGAAAGTGCTACGGTTCCCATTGGCTGGGTTATATCGGGGGTTAGTGCAGGTCCTGTGGCACCTTTGCGTAAAGTGCCATGACAGCCAGCGCAACGATCAAAGAATTCCTGTTTTGCCCATGAATATTCTTCATCTGTGAGTTCTGGGCCTGCATCTACGCTTATTGAAGCCTCTTCGGCTTCCACAGGAGCAACAAGAGCACCATCAGGCAAAGCTGCCAAATAACTTACAACTGCCTCCGACTCTTGTGCGCTAAGCGTTCCTGAGAAGGAAGGCATTAAGCCTTCGGCACATGGGCCTGAGGGGCAATCTGGGGCAACAAAAGCATTTGGGCTGTCAAGAGCTTCAGCCATATATTCATCGACTGTTGTTGCGCTTCCTGTGTATTCACCATTCTGGATGCGAGCATCAGCCTCTTTTCCTATTTCACTAAGATCAGGACCAAGAGTACCCACAGCATTTTCTACACCAGGGATAGTATGACAAGCTCCGCATCCACCTTTTTTAAAGGCTTGCGCTACTAATTCGTCATTATATAAGCCTGGTTCTTCATCGGATCCTTCACTTGCTTCCGCTTCTGGAACTCCTGCTACTTCTGGAGCATTCTCTTCGTAAGCACGAATGAAGTCTACAATTGCGTGAATATCTTCATCTGTTAACGCACCACCATAAGCCTGCCCCCAAGCTGGCATGGTCGTGTTCGGGCGTCCTGTCTGGATCGTAGCAAAAAGGACACCATCACTGGCTTCTTCAAGAAGAGCTTTATCGTTTAGTGCAGGACCAACAAGTCCTTCACCATTCTCTCCATGACAAGCCACACAATTTTCAACGTATAGAGCACTTCCATGCTCAAAGCTTTCTTCTGCATGATGCTCTGTCGCGTCAATCAAGCGAGTGCTTTCATCAAACATCAAGAAAGAAAAGCTGGCAAGGAGAACAAGGGTAATAACTAACCCAATGAGAATCTGTTTACTATAATTTTCGTTTTTTAACATTAGTTCTCCTTACGCGCTGGTCGTCTGGGAAGAGTCGAATGCTTTGCGCTCGAGTGCTTCCTCTGTATTTACAAGAACTTCACCATTTTCAATGATGACAGGGAAGTAGTCCATTGGACGTGGTGCAGGTCCACCTTGGACTTCACCCATTTTGTCAAATAAGGAGCCATGGCAAGGGCAATGGTATTGATCTTCTCCTTCTTCCCACGGGACACTGCATCCCAAGTGGGTGCAACGTTGCCATAAAGCGATAAAACTACCATCTTCAAGACGAGAGAGGAAGAAGCGACCCTCTTTGACAAGCGTAATACTCCCGGGAGCGAAGTCGTCTACCATGCCAGCTTTGACAATTCCACCAAAGCCTCCATCACTTACAGGTTGGATAAATCTGAATAATGCAGCCAGTGTTTGGCCAGCAAAGGCGGTGACAGAGGCTAACCAGGCAATTCCTAGAAATTGTCTGCGGTCGATTTTATTTCCGTTATTTTTAGTCATTTGCATTCTCCTCTTTCTCTGGTTTACAGACCATCAAAGGGATTGTATCCATTAGGCATTGCCCAAGGCAGGTATAGTTCAAATCCAGGACCGCGGAATAAGAAACCTGTGAGTGTTAGGACAACTGCGGTGAAGAAGAGAACGGTGAACAAAACAAGCATCATCTCTCTCGCATTTGAGCCGTCTTTAGACTTCCACAAGAAAATAGCGGGCAAGATCACCAAAAGAGCCATCACAGTTCCTGGGATAACGGATTGCGTGACGAGGTTTGGCAATACATCACGGAATAATTCTCGAGGTGGAAAGGCGTTGTCCAGGAGGACAAAACCCGACATCACAATTGTTGTGTATAGCGCAGTCCAACCGACGATGCGCTTGCCGCGCTTTGATGTAAACCAGACACCTGCTCCCTCACGACTGTAATCAATATAAGGGATCGAGATGAGGAAAAGCACTGCAAAGGCAGGTAAAATAATGCCGGCCAGTGTTGGGTGCATATGCTCAAGCATTTCTTGCAAGCCCATGAAATACCAAGGGGCTTTGGCTGGATCTGTTGTAATCAGCGGGTTTGCTAATTCCTCAAGTGGTGCATCTTTCAGTAGTGAAAAAAGAACCAAGAGTAGAGTAGAGCCTATAGCCAGGCTTAATTCAAGAATTGCCACGATGGGAAAGGCAAAAATCGTGTCTTCCGGGCCTTTGTCCACCATTGTGGTGGGTGCTTTTACGACTTCGACAAGGCTATAGGTTTTTTGGGATGATCTTGAAAAGCTTTTATTTTCTTCAGGAATCTTATTATCAGGCATTTTCCACCTCCGTTTCTATCTCGTCTTTGACTTCATTGGCTGCTAATCCGCCGTCCTTGCGTACGCGCCAAATATGAAGCGAAATGAGCAAGAGTAAAATACCCGGAACAACCATGACATGCAAGCCGTAAAAACGAGTTAGCGCAGCTTGACCAACTTCCGGGCCGCCAAGTAGTAGCTTTTGAATTGTCTTGCCCATTAGCGGCTCATAAGCAGCAACGCTTGTGCCTACCGTAATCGCCCAGAAGGCGAGCTGATCCCACGGGAGGAGGTAGCCAGTAAAGCTACCTACAAGTGTCAGAATAAGCAGAAAGACACCGATCACCCAGTTAAATTCGCGCGGGCGTTTATAAGCACCTGTGTAGAAGACGCGTGCCATATGCAACACAGCACTCAAGACCATCATATGTGCGCCCCAGCGGTGCATATTGCGTAGCAACTGTCCAAAGGGAACTTTAGTTTGTAGTTTGATGACGTCGAAATAAGCTGTTTCGGTAGAGGGTACATAGTAGAACATCAGCAAGATGCCGGTGAGGGCAAGCAAGATATACATCACGGTTGTGATGATCCCTAACCCCATAGAATAGGCAGCTTTGATACTCTTCTTATTCACTCGCACTGGGTGCAAGTGGAAAAAAATATTGGTCGTCATGATCAGAGAGCGATCAAGCGGATTATCAGGCCATCCGTGACGGAAGAAAGATCTCCAGACACGAGAATTGATAATAAAATCTTTAAGTTTATTCATAGCTTTTCTATTACTCCTATCCTAATCTTCAAAAGATAAAACTTCTTCAAATCGAAATGCTTCCATTGTAATGGCGTCGGTTGGACAGCGAACAGCACATAAGGCGCAACGGGTGCAAGCTTCGTCGTCTTTGAGCATGACAGCCATTTGAGTGTTTATTTCATGATCTTCAGTGATCTCGTTCAGTGGAACACCTGTATGGTCTTCAATAACCCTATGGAGCGTCTCATCACCAGCGAGCTTATCAAGGCTTACAATCTTCAAGCAATCCCACGGACAAACATCAACGCAGCCATTGCAAAGAATGCATAAACTACCATCAAAAACAGTATTGACGCTGCATTCCAGGCAGCGACTACCTTGCTCTGCGGCTTCTGCTTCAGAATAACCGACTTCGACTACCGAAATTCCAGTACGTCGATCGACGGGCAGGGTAGGCGGTTTGCGGTGTTCGAGCTTTGTCCAGTTTTCAAACATGACGTGATTTGAAAGCACCGTCCACTCAGTTTTGACTTCAGTTATAAGTTTCTTGCTTTGAATATACTCTTCAATACCAAGAGCAGCTAAATGACCATGTAATACAGCGTCGATGATTAGTTTGGGGCCGTATGCCACATCGCCACCAGCAAATACATCTGAGGCAGTTGTTTGTCCTGTTTCGTAATTAATCTCTACTAGACCGCGCGGTGTCAAATTGACATCATCTGCTCCGCCAAGCACATCAAGATCGGCTTGCTGACCAATTGCCAGAATTACGGTATCACAATCCCATACACGTTCGCTATCGGGCTTGAATTTGGGACTAAAGCGACCCTCTCCGTCAAATACCGATTCGACGTCGATTACTTCCAACCCGCTGACTTTTCCATCTTCTCCGATAATTCGCTTGGGGCCCACACGTGGGGAGAGTTGAATCCCTTCCTCGAGCGCCTCTTCAACTTCAAAGTCGGATGCCGGTAACTCATCCCAATCTTCCAGTGAGATCATCTTGACATCGGCGACGCCTAAACGGAGGGCTACACGGGCAACATCCAATGCTGTACTAACGGTTTCAGATTCTTCCTCCACACGTGCTTCGGTATCATCCAAAGCCGCTTGCTGTTCATCGGTCACCTGCCCTAAACGCAAGGCTGTGCGAGCGGCATCCATTGCGACATCGCCACCGCCAACCACAAGTACCCGCTTGCCAAGATCAACTTTATAACCAAGGTTGTAGTTGAGTAGCATATCAACGGCGATGATGACGCCATCAAGGTCATGTCCTTCAATATCCAGAGCGCGCCCTTTCATTAAACCAATACCCAAAAAGACTGCATCGTAGTCGCGACGTAAATCGTCAAGGGTAATATCTTTACCAATGGGGGTATCAAAATGGATTTCAACACCAAGATCGAGTATTGCCTGAATTTCTAAATCCATTGCTTCTTGGTCAATCCGATAAATTGGGACACCGTAGCGCAACATACCACCTGTTTTTGGTCCAGCTTCATAGAGCGTCACCTTATATCCAAGCAAGGTCAAATCATGGGCAACTGTTAAGCTTGCGGGGCCAGCACCGATAAGCGCGACAGTGCCTTTTTTGCGATTAGGCTGTGACCCCAAACGTTTCAACTCTTGGCGCGACCAGCGTGCTGTTGAATATGCGCTAGAAGTTCCTGTGCCAGGTATAGTAATTTTTTCTCCAATTTTACTCTGGTCAGAAGAGAAAGTAGGAAAACCTTGGTCTGGCACGATGACTTCTAAAGGAAATAAGTTGTCTAATTCAACGCGACTAGGCACAATATTTTTAGCTTCTGGACCATGGCGTTCGGTTAATACGCGCTTGATTGGACGAATGGCTACAGGCTCTGCATCTGGACCAACAATATCTTGACGGCGGCAGGCAACTTCGCATGGCGCGCCGCAAATTCGACCGCAGATTGTCGAGAGGGGGTTTGGGTCATGGGAGATTTTAAATCCCAATTCTGTTTCACCACGAGCCATTGCCAGAACATATCCGCGTGAATCAGTATTGACTGGGCAAGCAGCCTGACATGAAATCATATCTCGCCAGTCGCTAATTTCAGGAACGTGTACTTGAAACTTTTTACTCATAAATTGCTCCTCTGTTGCGTTGCCTTATATAAGTATCAAAGACAAATAAATTATAAGTTAGAGACAGGATTAATTATGCAACCTATCTCGTAATTAGGACATCTTTGCTCAACTTGATATATTATCATAATATCGAGTAATACAGGTAATTTTGCTTGTAGGAGTTTCTATATTGCAAGTTCAGATGCGTTGTAGCAACATGCTACAAGGTACTGATGTAACGCACCAGTGATTATAACTTAAGTTTAGGTAGTTTTTGAAAAAAAAGCCTAAAGATAAGGCGAGTGTATCAAAAATCAGTGTGAATGCTTAAAGTCAGTCATTGGTACGGGCTAAAACCCTGCCTTAATACATGAAATCTGGATAAATCCTACACTTTCTAAATACACAGGGGAGGTGGCTTTAGCCGCATGAAAGCATAAATTCACGCCTGTTTTTGAGTTAGATGCGATTGCCCTAATATTTCCTGATCGAAGCTTACAAACTTCATCGTAGCGTGGTATAGTTTTGCTCTTCAATAAGGAGATTAAAAGACTATGCCCCAGAATCTTGACGTGCAGCCTCACGAAGAAAGCGGCTTTCAATCAGGAGAAGTTTTTCTCATTGCAAGCGGACATTTTATCCACGATGTTTATTCTGCTTTTTTAGCACCATTATTACCTCTCCTAAGAGATAGACTCTCACTTTCATTAACAATGGCCGGCTCCTTAAGTGCTTTTATGCAATTCCCGGCGTTGCTAAACCCGTTGATCGGTCGTTTAGCAGATAAATCTAAAGCACGCTATTTTGTTGTTTTTGCCCCTGCTATCACCGCGACTTTGATGAGTGTAATGGGGTTGGCTCCCAATTATTATGCATTATTAACGCTTCTCATCGTTGCTGGGATTAGTGTCGCTTCGTTTCATTCACCAGCTCCTGCAATGATCGCGCGAGTCGCGGGGAAACGTGTTGGTAAGGCAATGGGATGGTTTATGGCGGGCGGTGAACTTGGTCGCACGCTGGGCCCTATCATCGCTGTTTGGGCAGCCACTACCTGGACACTTGAAGGAATGTGGCGCATTATGGTCCTTGGCTGGGTGACTTCCGTAATCCTTTTTTTTCGGCTCGAAGAAATTCCCATTGAAAGAAGAAAAACGGGCAGTATTCGAAAGATTTTACCGAAATTAAAAGCTGTTTTTTTGCCACTAACAATTATTCTCCTTTTTCGTACTTTTATGGCAGTTAGTATGACGACCTACTTGCCTCTTTTTATGAATATGAAAGGAGCCAGCATTTGGCTGGCAGGTGCATCGCTTTCAATCATGGAAAGCGCAGGTGTGGTTGGTGCATTGAGTGTTGGTGCTATTTCTGATCGTGTTGGCAGAAAGTCCGTTTTTCTCTTCTCGGCAGCTTTATCCCCTCTTTTAGTAATAGCATTCTTGAATTCAAGTGGGTGGTTACTCGTTCCGATCCTGTTGGCAATAGGGTTTACTGTGCTCTCTATCGGACCCGTTTTCCTTGCCCTAATTCAAGATCATTTCCCTGAAAACCGTGCTACAGCGAACGGTGCTTATATGTTTCTTGCTTTTCTAACCCGTTTCCCCGCAACAATTCTCGTTGGTATATTAGGAGATAAATTTGGGTTGGAAACCGCATTTTTATGGAGTGCTCTGCTCGCCTTCCTTGTAGTCCCCAGCATTTTTCTGCTGCCTCCTGAACCCAAATCTGAATTAGCATAATTCGTGTAAAAATATGACAAACTCACCTCTATCTCTAAATCGTATTTTCAAAGTCTGGCTTCCCCTTGCCGCAAGTTGGCTCCTTATGGGCATGGAAATGCCCATTCTCAGCGCGGTTGTTGCTCGCCTCGTAGATCCAGAGATTAACCTCGCAGCTTACGGTGGCATCGTCTTTCCTCTTGCGCTTATTATTGAAGCCCCTGTCATCATGCTTCTTGCCGCATCTACTGCGCTTAGTAAAGATTGGGCATCGTATAAAAAGCTTCGCAATTATATGGTGCTCGCAGGCGGCCTCCTCACTGCTCTTCACCTTCTTGTTGCTCTTACTCCTCTTTACTATTCTTTTGCTGTGGGTTTGCTTGGCGCGCCCGTCGAAATTATTGAGCCTGCGCGTATCGGCTTAATCATAATGACCCCGTGGACGTGGACAATCGCCTATAGGCGTCTCAATCAGGGAGTGATGATCCGTTTTGGTCATTCGAATATTATCGGCATTGGCACAACAGTTCGCTTGGGGATGGATATCCTTGTTTTGGCGGTTGGCTATTATCTCAAATTGCCGGGGATTGTCGTTGCGACCAGTGCAGTTGCAGCGGGAGTGACAGCCGAAGCCATTTATATCGGATTTAGAGTTCAACCGGTTCTCCGCGTGGACCTGAAACCTGCTCCCGTTGTTCAACCTGCTCTTACATACCGAGGCTTTGCTTCGTTTTACCTCCCCCTTGTCATGACTTCGCTTCTCACACTTTTGATTCTACCGATGGGCAGTGCAGCCCTCAGTCGAATGCCTCTTGCCCTTGAATCGCTTGCTGTTTGGCCCGTTGTTTCTGGCTTTATCTTTATGTTGCGGAGTATGGGGGTTGCTTTCAATGAGGTCGTTGTTGCTCTTCTTGATGAACCTCTCTCAACAAAACCTCTGCGACGTTATGCGCTGCTCCTCACCGTCGGAACAACAGGTGCGTTGCTTCTCATTGCTTTAACACCGCTTTCTCGCTTTTGGCTTGTAGATGTCTCTGCTCTTTCTCCTACTCTATTTGTTTTAGCTCGCAACGGCTTGTGGATTGGCGTCTTATTGCCTGGCTTAAATAGCCTCCAAAGTTGGTATCAAGGAGCATTGCTCAATAGTGGAAAAACACGCGGCATTTCAGAAGCAGTTGCCCTCTATCTTGTCGTAACAGGGCTTTCATTATGGGGTGGTGTTGCTTGGGGTGGGATGACGGGACTTTATGTTGGCTTGATAGCATTTAGCTTTGGGATGCTTATCCAAACCTTTTGGCTTTGGGTGCGTAGCCGTCACGTTCTCCGTGCCCTCTGTGAGCGTGATAATTGCCTTGAGGAGAGTGCGTGAAAGTAAGTAACAAAACTAGCCATATGACAGTTTGCCGAAAAAGGTGGGCGATGCTTTTCGCCGTATCGAAACTAACATTAAAAAAGAAAAGTGCCACGTGGCTATTGATAAGTCTCTACTCAACAAAAAAGGTGTCTCTGATTTTTAGAGACACCTTTTAATATTTAAACCTGCAATTTTTCTAAACGCTATTCATCTGCCTCATCTTCTTCGACAATCAAAACAACCTCTTCGCCGAGATAGTGTTGGCGAACAAGTGCTTCAATTTCTTCGACCATTGCTGGGTTTTGATGCAAGAACTCTTTTGAGTTTTCACGCCCCTGTGCAAGACGGGTTTCGTTATAGGAGTAGAAAGAGCCGCGTTTTTCGACAATTTCGGCTTCAACTGCCAAATCGAGCAAATCCCCTATTTTAGAAATGCCTTCGTTGTACATAATATCGAATTCTGCTTTTTTGAAGGGCGGAGCGACTTTGTTTTTTACCACACGCACGCGAGTTCGATTACCAATAATATCGGAACCAACTTTAATGGATTGGATTCGACGCACATCCAAGCGTACAGATGCATAGAATTTGAGTGCTTGCCCGCCTGTAGTCGTTTCGGGGTTACCAAACATCACACCAATTTTCTGGCGAAGTTGATTCGTGAAAATGACAGATGTTTTAGTCTGGTGAATTGCCCCAGAAAGTTTACGTAAGGCTTGTGACATTAAGCGAGCCATCAAACCCATATGGGCATCACCCATATCGCCTTCGATCTCAGAGCGGGGAATCAGTGCAGCAACAGAGTCGATAACCAAAACCTCTATTGCGCCTGAGCGGATTAAGGTCTCGGCAATTTCAAGGGCTTGTTCACCTGTATCAGGCTGGGAGATGATTAACTCATCAATATTTACACCGCATTGTGCCGCATAGCTGGGGTCCAGAGCATGTTCCATATCAATAAAAGCTGCTGTCCCGCCCATTCTTTGCGCTTCGGCTACGATATGTTGACAAATTGTTGTCTTCCCTGAAGATTCGGGGCCATAAATTTCAGTGATTCGTCCACGTGGAATGCCGCCTACGCCGAGCGCAATATCAAGAGAAAGGGAGCCTGTTGGGATAATCTCCGTCTCTAAAGATGTTGCGTCGCCGAGTTTCATAATTGAGCCTTCACCATAACGTTTGGTTATATCTTTAAAGGCCTTGTCCAAAACTGTTTGACGAGCGGCATCGTTTTTGTTGTTTTTTGCCATTTTATTTCTCCCGAAAATCTATTTGTTGAATTTGAAGGGGTTTATATTCTATTTTATCATCCTTGATGATATGTTGAGTATAGCACAAATGTTCAGTGCGTCAAGCAACTATTCATCCTCTTCATCTACTATCGGTGTTAATACTTCTATACCAGGGCTTTCAGGCAAATCTAATTCAAACCCCTTTAATCCCTGAAAAGTGAAATAGCTGATTTGCCCAGGGAAAATTTGAATTTCCTGACGAAAATCTTCCCCCTCATTCTCAATTTGAAGCTCATACCAACCTGCAGGGAGATCGCTGAGAACAAGATTTTCCTGGTAAAAAGTATCACTGTTGACCACTTTCTCTCCATATGAGCGCACCCTGCGTGTGTACCCGGTTTCAAAAGATACAGCGCGTAGTTGATAATGGCGCAGTGGTGATCCTTTTTCGCCCATCACCCTGCCTACCAGTACGCCACGACCTTGAGGTGGAGCGATCCATAGCTCTGGGTTATAAGTATGGAAAAAATCATTCTCTCCAGCTCGAACTTCAAAATGGAGATGCGCTCCTGTCGTATGTCCGGTCGCACCGACCAAACCAATTTGCTCACCTGCTTCCACCCATTGCCCGCGCGCCACATCTATACGGCTCATATGCGCATAAACGGTATGTAAAGGCTCTCCTTGATAACCAAAATCATGGCTAATAGCTACAGCCTTCCCGTATGGATCATCTTTGTTTTCGCTCCAGCCACTGAAAAATCCCCAATCAGCCCAAACGACTGTGCCTGGGCCTGCGGCGATAATCGGCGTGCCTCTTTCAGATGGAATATCAATACCTGTATGCACCACATTGCCAAAAAAAATGCCGCCATAAAGATAACTCGCTATGGGCCAGTTGATTTCATTTGCCGCAATTGGGCGAATAAAATAAAAATGATCGTAGGGAGAAATTGCCCAAGGGACAGGATATAGCGGTGGACGCCAATCGGATATTGGCTCTGCCTCGGGTGTGGGGATAACGAATCTCAGTGGGGGGACTTTCGTCGGTGTTGGCGGTGGTGGGTCGCTCTCCTGTAGAGTTGCTTCCGTTTCGACGCGGATTACCGGTGTCGGTGTGAGACCGGTATCCGCTTTGGGGAACACCGAGCAAGCCGAAAGTGAGAGCGCAAACACGAAGCCGAAGGCTAATCCCAGAAAAGATGCTTTGCGCATAGCCAGATCGAGATGTTTGCGAGAAAAGGGAATATATCTCATGGAGAAGGTGTCGGCGTTGTGAACTCAAATAGCGAGAGCGGCGTGGGCGTGGGGATAGGGGTGCGAGGTGTACGCGTTGGTTTTGGTGTGCGGGTAGGAATTTGCGTAGGCGTGGGCGTTTTGCTCGGTGGCAAAATCGGAGTGGGTGTGAGCAAAAATTCTGGCGGGTAAAGCTCAAGCATGGCGTCATACCAGTTTAAATCATCTTTTTGAACAAATTCTGTAAAGCGTGTGCCTTTATAAAAATTACGCCAATTTGAGAGAGCAGGAAGACGCTGCCAGCCATAGTTTTGTGCAAGCGCTGTCAAATTGACCCAATACCCTGAGGGGACAGGGGCGAATGAGCCGCCTGCTTCGTAACTGGCAGGGTCGAGGTTATAACGTGTGCTTAAATCCCAAATAGGGTCATGGAGCGGGATGCCTTGCGAGCCATCTTGTGCTTGCGCGTGAAGATAAAGATTCCAGTAGGTTTGTTGCCCTGTTTCATGACGAACGGCGACCATCCAGCCTGCGGTGGCGATGAGGGGGTTTAGAGAAAAGGCGCGTCCGGTGTAGAGCCAATCTTCGTTCATGCCGGGGTCAAGGGAGATGGTGATGGGGATAAAAGCGTTTTCAAGATTGGCAAGCGCATCCCAGCCGGCACTATCGCTGATCGCTTCGCGCAAGGCTTCAAAAGATTCGTCGACAGCATCATGGATTTGGGGATAAGGAGCCTGAACATTTTCAAGCATAACGAGATTTTGACGTACTGATAATGCTTCAGGTGTGGCTACACTTTTTTCCCAAGGGGGTGCAGGAGTGAGCATGGCTGCTTCATGATAGCTTTTTGGCAGATTTTCTGGAAGAGGTTCAGGAAGCCAGAGCATGCCATTCAGCGTGCCAGGTAAAGGAGAAGGTTGGAGCAGTAGATTTCCCTCAAGGCTGTATGCCGTGAGGTAATTATCTTTATCGCTTTGAAGCATTACGAGCAGGCTATCTCCGCGCACGTTCCAGGCTGCCCAATCTCCTTCGCCGACCCACGAGGCGGGGATATTGGGCGTCTCTTCTCGCCAGCGATAAATGCCACTGGCACGGTCGTCATAGGCGTTGGATGCCCAGGCTAGCTGGCTTCCATCCCGTGACCAGATCGGGTGAGATTCGAAGGCATTTGGGGTATTACTGAGATTTTCAAAGCGGCTGCTGTTGGCATCATCCAGATCGACGAGATAGACGTCACTATCGCCTCCACGTGTGGAGATGAATGCCAATTGACGTCCCTTTGGTGCCCAGGTGGGAGAATGATCGGAAGCTGGATTGCTTGTCAGTCGAATCGCTTTTTGACTACTGTCGTTAATTGGTTGGATGAGGATTTCAAGACTGTCATCAAGATAGCTTTCAGAGGCAAGCCAGGCACCATCAGGTGACCAGGAGGGCGCACCATCGTAGGTTTTTGTATTGGTTAGACGGGTGATCGCTCCGCTTGAGATTTCGAGCAGGTAGATATCCCAGTAGCCACTGCGATTGGAGGCAAAGGCGATTTTCTCCCCATCTGGGCTGAGGGCGGGGGAAATATCGTCCCAATCGCCAGAGGTGAGTCGCAACATGGGTTGATCTATGGGTGAATAGGCGAAGAGATGTGCGTGTGCGCCTTCATTGAGAGATAGCAGAAAAATGCCAGGAAAATCAGAGAAGATAACAGGCGTGGAAGCGGTATCCGCTTCGGGGGCGAAGGGTGTTTGGGTAGCGGGAGCAAGTGGAAAGGTGGGCGAATCGGAAGAATCCGATCCACAAGCAGATAGAATAATTATGATGAGTGAAAAGATCAGGCTTAATTTTTTATTCACTCTTTTTCACTCTCGCTTATTTCAAATTCAAAACTCCGTTCATCTGTGCTTTCGACAGGAATATCGAGCCGAAAGAGTTTGGGGTCTTCTTTATCACGAGGAGGGTAGAAAAGGCGCATGAGGAGTTTGTATTTTCCAGTCTGTTTTTCAGTGCGCAAGTGGACGGTGAATTCTTGCTTCCAGGTCATTGGCTCGATGATGCTGGCTGTGGCGGTTTCTGCGCCGCTGGGGTCAAGAATAACAAGGTCAAGGTGCGGGCGGATTTGGTATGGAGTCATGGCGAGATGGATGCGCACACGTTTTCCATCGGGGTAGGGCGAAGCTTCCAATTCAAGAATGCGCACCTCTTCAGGTGGTAATTGACTTGTGTTTAGCTCTTCAAGATCGGAGAAGAAGAAGGCGTTATTAGGGTCGTTTTCTTCGGACATATTTACTCTCTACTTTTTGGATTAATGGGCATGAGCATACCATGAGATTGGCCTGCTGGTCACTGGTCTAATTGGTCTAACTTCTCAATCAAATTCTCAAAATCTTCCGGGTACGGCGCCGTAAATCTCAGCTGCTTTTTGGTGATGGGATGGATAAAGCTCAGGCTTTGCGCGTGAAGAGCTGCGCGCGTGATCAGCTCGGTTTCTTTTGCGCCATATAGGATGTCTGCGACGATGGGAAATCCCAATGCAGAAAGGTGGACACGTATCTGATGCGTGCGACCGGTTTTCGGCTGCGCTTCGACCATGCTATGAAGTTGCCACCGTTTAATGACCTTAAAATCGGTTACCGAGCGTTTTCCGCGATGCTTATCGACAACGGTTCGATGCTTTCTCCCAACATTGGGATAGAGCGAGTGCTGCGCTGTATGCTCATCCCACTCAGGGAAATCTTCGATGATAGCGTGATAAACCTTTTCTGTCTCTCGTTTCTCAAATTGCGTATTCAGATGCCGATGCGCCTCGGCTGTGCGCGCAAAAACCATCACTCCCGAAGTGATTTTATCGAGCCGATGCACAACCCAGATTTTGCCGAATTTCTTTTCCAGCATCTTTTTCAGGAATTGTGCACTCTCATCCCAACCCTCGGTGAGGACGGAAATCCCGGCAGCTTTATTGAGAACGATAATTTGTTTATCTTGGTGGATGGTATTTAACATGGGCATATTATGCCACAATTGATATAAAAAAACTTGGCTTGTCTGGCAATTTGCGCAAAAAGGCAAGATGAATCTTGCGCTACGGAGCCGTGGCGCGATATTTATATCGCCTTTGTCACTCTTTATAGATGAGCAAAAACTTTCAAAGTTTTTGCTTTTTCGTTTCAGACATCCGCTCTTAGACTGTGCGCTTTTTACCAAAAGACTGAAACAGACCTGAGCACATAATTATTAAGCCATAAAATAAAGAGCGTGATAAAATCTAGATAAATTCACCCTTATAAGGAAGGAAATAAATGAAATCAGGAAAAGCCTTTATCTTAGTTTTGATTGCCAGTGTTTTTTTGACCGCTTGTGGCAGTGTTGCTGCACCGCCTACAGATGACCCAGCTCTTTTAGCCACAATGGTCGCTGCGACTGTTCAAGCTGCGCTGGGTGAGCCCGCCGCAGCACTCACGCAGGTTTCTCCAACAGCAACTATTGCTCCTGCACCTGTCGCGCCGACGGCAGAAGCAGTACCGCCAACGGTTGTACCTCAGCCTATTTCGCCAAGTGCATTGACCGCGGCTTATATTAAGGATGGCAATATCTATGTCTGGACAGAAGGTGGCAACAAGATCGGGCTGACTAGCACGGGGGATGTGCAAGAAGTAAGCATCTCCAGCGATGGACAGCGAATTGCCTATGTGCGCGAATTGACAAGTACGCCCTTTGCCTATGAACTGTGGGTAATTAATTCGGATGGAAACATACTCAATCCACAGTTGCTTATTAGTCAGGCCGAGATGAGTGCGCTTAAGGCTGCAAGCCAATTCGACAATGGCGAAGGGCTTGGTTTCGATCAATTTGAGTTTCGTCCAGGCACGCACGATCTCTACTACAGCACGGTTCCGCGTTTTATGGGACCGGGCTATGCCCCCAGCTATGATCTGCGTGTTGTCAACGCTGATACATTGGTGAAATTCCCTCTCTTCGATTTTGGTCAGGCTGGTGCTTTTACCTTTTCGCCGGACGGAACCCAGATCGTGCTCTCCACGCCCGATCATATCAGCCTGGTCAATGCCGATGGTAGTAACTTACGCTCGAATGTGCTCACTTATCCGCTTGTTGGTACTTATAGTGAATATCAATATCATCCCTCCCCGATCTGGGCTGCAGACTCCCTTTCGTTGCGCGTAGCAATTCCACCGGAGGATACGCTTGCGGAAACGACCCAGCCGACAACCTTATGGTATCTTCCCACGGATGGTTCAACTTCAACGCAGTTGGGTAGTATCCCCGCTATTCCTTTTGATTGGCCAGATAACATCTTTTCACCAGATATGAGCTACGTGGCTTATTCAAAGAGTATTGGTGAGCCGACGGAAAACCTAAATGAAATACATGTCGCCTATGTGGATGGTTCGGGGGATATTATTTTTGCAACGGGAGATAGCCTTCGATTCCGTGGGTGGGCACCAGATGCGATTCATTTTACTTATGCGGCCAACAGCATAGAGGATTCAGGGCTTTATCTTGGTGGTATTGATGGAGGTATTTTTACGATCGCCTCTGTGCATAACACCATGCGACAGGTGGGTTGGGTTGATAACGACCGCATCATTTTTATTTATGATAACCCGACCACTGGTGCAAGCGAGTTGCGCATTAGCCATCAAGGTGGAAGCAACCATGCTTTTATTGATACAGTATCCGGTACCTATCTAAGCTACGATTTTACCCAGTAGATCAGAGTCAAAAAAATCCCCCGAGCATGGATTGCTCGGGGGATTTTTGATTCATCCAACTTTATTTGATTATCGAACACTGACCAACGTGCCCCAATCATACAAGCTTTATTTGTTTACCTCCCTAATAATTCCATCAAAATATCGGGGCGGTCAGACATAATTCCGTCTACGCCTATATCAATAAATTTCTGAATTTCTTCACGCGTATTCGGTGTCCAAACATGGACTTGCACATTGCGATTATGCGCACCGCTTATAAATCCCGGGCGCACCACCAAAATCCCGGAGCTGCTTTCTGGGACCTGAAAAGCGACTTCAGCAGGGGAATATAATCCGCCCATAAAAATATAATTCAAAATAACAAATTTGGTGATTTCATTCCGTGCCGCGGCAGTGGCTACTTCAGGGCAAATTTGACGAAATTCAGCCATGCGCTCATCAAAAAAAGAGACGACCAAGGTTTTATTTTGCATCTTATTTTCACGAATGATTTCGCATATAGGCTGGGCAATAGAGCTTTCTGTATTTTTGATTTCTATATTGACAGGATAATCAGGGAATCTTTTATAAATCTCTTCCAGCGTTGGGATTCTAATTCCTTGCCCACGATAGGGATACGTTTCTCCCTCGTTGTCTGTCCACCAGTAGCCTGCATCCAGTTCTTTGATTTCGGCGAGCGTCATTTTTTCAACAAGACCTATCCCGTTTGTGGTGCGGTCTACATCCTTATCGTGGATGATGACAAGAACGCCATCTTTGGTGATATGGGCATCCATTTCGAGAATATCCACGCCCATTTCTGCGGCACGCTCAAAAGCAAAAAGCGTATTTCCCGGCGAAAGCAGATTCCCGCCTTGATGGGCAAAAACGATTGGATACTCATTGAAATTCTCAAAAAAGGGATGATCAGGAGCAGAGCGAGAGCCTAGGCGCATCCCAATGAGCAGGGCGAGAAAAAGCAGCAATAAAACCCCAAAGATATTTTTCTTCTTCATAAAAACTTTAAACCTTCAACTTAGACCTTTGAACTCACAAGACTCATCCCATACTCTGCCAATGCCGTGATGCTTAAACTCGGGTTTACCCCCGGGTTCCCCGGCATAATTGAGCCATCGATCACATATAAACCAGGGTAATTATGCACGCCAAAATCCAGCCCAATTACGCCCTCGCTATCATCTCGCCCAATCGGCACACCGCCCATAAAATGTGCGGTGGTGGGGAAGTTGAACAAACCATCCGTAAACGCCGCCAACGGAATCCCGTTTGCCCGCTCTGCCAATTTCTTCACCACTTCATTCCCAACCAGGATTTGCTTCGGGATGGGATAATTAGCATCGGGTTTTAGCACCAAACCCTTTAAAAATAGGGTAAAGATATTTCGTCCGCGCCGTACATGCGTCAAATTATCTTCAGTTTGCATGATCAGCAAAATGGTCGTGAAACGCGCCCAATTCACCACAAATTTCTCGTAAATAAAATCAATTGGGTGTCGCAAAATCTTCCCTGCCATTTTCAAGAATCGCAACCAAATTGGGTGATCGCCTTCTACAAATGGCGCGGTCATCGAACGAATAAAAGATGCCCCCTCGGCGTATTTCACTGGCTCAATGCGGGTCACTTCATCTGCCTGAAAAATGGATGTGATCGCGATGCCCTCTGAATAATTTATATCTTTGCCTCGCATCGTCACGCCCATGATATTTTCAGAATTTGTGCGCACTTGGTCGCCTAATTTCTTGGATATTTTAGGAAGGGATCGGGATTCGTCGCGGCTTCTAAAGAGTAATTCCATTGTCCCGAGCGCGCCTGCGGAGACGATCACGTTTCGCGCGTGGACTTCGGCTTGCTTCCCTTTAATGAGCGATATCGAGGGCTGATACACGATTCGATAACGTGACCCCGTTGAATTCACGTCTGTCGCGGGCTGTATATCCACTACCTTTCTTTCAGCCATCACCTCCGCGCCATTCTTCTCGGCAAAATAGAGATAATTTTTAGTGAGCATATTTTTTGCGTTTTCTCGGCATCCCACCATACAACCGCCGCAGTGGATACATCCCGCACGGTCTGGACCCTCGCCGTCAAAATAAGGGTCAGACACAGTTTCTCCCTCCTCGCCGAAGAAAACGCCCACATCAGTAGCGTGGAAAGATTCCGCGTAGCCCAATTCCCCTGCAATTTCTCGTAAATGTTCATCTGCCGCCCAAAGTTTGGGATTCCGCGCCACGCCCAGCATTTTGCGCGCGGTGGCGTAATGGGGGGCGAGCAGCGTCTTCCAATCAGCGAATTCTTGCCAACTGGAGCTAAAAAGTTCATCGCTTGGCTCCATCAGCACATTGGCATAGGTGAGACTGCCGCCGCCCACGCCGCTCCCGTGCAAGGCGAGGAGACCGTTCATAAAGGTCATCTCAAAGAAGCCGTGCAGGCGCAATTTGGGAAGCCAGAGAAATTTTGGCAAATTCCAATTGCTCTTCGGAAAATCTTCATCGTTGAAGCGCTTTCCGCGTTCAATGACGAGCACAGAATAGCCTTTTTCGGTCAGTCGCATAGCAGAAACAGAGCCACCGAATCCAGAGCCGATGATGATATAGTCGTAAACTTTTTCGGTCATTTGAAGAACCTCAAGGTTGTTTTTGTTTGTACAAGTATTATAATAGCACCGATTTTGGAATTTAAAACTTTAGAGGTTGAAATGCATATTGCAAAAATTTTAGAAAAACCAGGTCTTCATTTTAGTTTTGAGTTTTTTCCACCCAAAACAAAGCAGGCTTCTGATGAACTTTTCCAGTCAATTAAAGAATTGGCACCTATCGGTCCGGCTTATGTCAGTGTTACTTATGGAGCGGGTGGCTCAACGCGTGATCTGACTCGTGATTTGATCATGCGCGTACAAAATGAAACAAATTTTACTGTTGTAGCCCATCTAACAACCATAGGCGCAACGCGGGGAGAACTCAGAGAGATTCTCAACCAATTTTCAGCATGCGGGATAGAGAATATCATGGCACTACGCGGTGATCCACCCAAGGGTTCGCCGGGATTCATCCAGCCGAAAGATGGTTTTCGCTATGCAGCAGAGTTGGTCTCTTTTATAAAGAAAGATTTTCCCCATATGGGCGTTGGCGTGGCGGGGTTTCCTGAAGGGCATCCTGAAACCCCAAATTGCTTGCAGGAAATGGATTATCTGAAAGCGAAAGTAGATGCCGGGGCGGATTATATCTGTACTCAGCTCTTCTTCAAAAACAGCGATTTTTACGATTATAGGGAGCGTTGCGCCTTTGCGGGAATAAAGGTTCCGATCATTGCGGGAATTATGCCTATTATTTCGCGACGCGGTATGAGGCGTATCGCCGAGTTGGCATTGGGATCACGTATCCCTGCCAAATTACAGCGGGCAGTTTCGCGTGCTCACGATGCTGATGCGGTTGCAAAGGTCGGCATCCACTGGGCGACACAGCAAGTCTTTGGTTTATTTGATCGTGACGTGGCCGGGATTCATTTTTATACCCTCAATCAATCGAAACCTACTTTGAAGATTTACGATGCATTGGGAATCAAGTCAGAGAATAAGCCAAAATAGTTCTTAGCATTCTTCTTAAACAATAGAAACTCGATTTTTTAGAAAAACCGAGTTTCTTGGTGTCTTAAATCTAGCAGTCTTTTACGTCGAACTCTTTTTTCCCGGGGTTATATATTTCGTCTCTATAAAAGGTTTAACCTGCTCCATTATATTATCCACGATCAAATGCCCCGATTCATGCATCAATGTATCGTGGTTGAAATCGTCCAATTTTGTCATGCTGGCCAAGCAAGGGAAATGATGATGAAGCAAGCCGGCTTTTTCTTCTGTTTCATCTGCAGATAAACCGACAATCCCATCTGCAACATGGCGCGCGCATCCGCAAACGGCATCGCGATTTACTTTGGCGGAGATGATTTTTTTAGTTTCGGGGTCTACTTCAACATCTAAATCAGGCAAACCGAAATAGCGTGCGAATTCAGTGATCTCGGCGCTCTCGTACGACAGCCTGTCTTTGCGGGTGATACCATAATCGTGCTCGGTGAGTGAGCAGAGGGGTTTTGGGGTGGCACAGGCTACATCCATTTTTTCGAGCCAGCCACGTAGCTGACGGGCTAATCCGCGCGGCAGCCAAGTCTCATTATCTATAGCAGCGATTACAGCTTTTGCTCCGTTTAATTCTGCGATTTCGGGCAGCAACTCTGCTACGCCTTTAATTTCTGCGAAGGAGAGGATCAAATCTGCGGGTGCAAAGCTTTCGGGAATATATTCTTCGGGGTAATCAATCACTGGGGGCAGTACAGTTGGCGCTTGCCAGATTTCAATTTCCCATGAGGCTGGTTTATGCGCTTCGATATTTTTAACATGGCGTTTGCCGTATTCACCGGAGATGATTGCTAGAATTTTCATTTTTTCCTCTTGTTGACACAGACCCGAAAGGTTTGATTAAGACGTATTTCTTATAAGATGACTTTGAAGAGATAGATTTTGGTTTGACTATAGCGTGTTTGAAACCTTTTGGGTCTGCTAGGGTGGATGCAGTGCTCGCTTCGCACGTGATTTGGGCTGGGGTGCCGCACCCAAGCAGATTCGTGAAGTGAGCAGAAAAAAGTACAGGTCACAGAGATGTTGATGAGCATCACTCAAGTTGAGGTCAAGTGCGATTCGGTTTTTCATCTACAAAATAATTAAAAATGCTTTTTATAATCTGATGAAAAATTGTATCATATAGCAATCCTAGCATCTGTAAAACTCCAATTTTAACCACAAAAAACCTAATGACAAATATCCAACTTCTTGATGACAGTAAATACTAACAGAATAAGAAAGCATCTTTTATACTTTACGCTAGCTCTAGGGGTGTCTCTTTTAAATTTGTCTGATCAACTTTGTAGCCTTTGTGCGGAAGTTAAGGTTTGAAATGAATTTATATAATAGTGTAGAAAATAAAATTTTTGACAGCTCTTTTTTGAGAATGCTTGTGTTTTGAGTAGCAGGATTTGTGTTGAATATCACGCAAATTCTGTTTTTTTTGCCCATAAAAATTGTACTAAGAAAAACAAATTGCAAGGAGGAGAAAGCCCATGACCGTAATAACCCTTGAACTACCGGCAATGTATGGTGATCACCATGTTGTCGAGGTTAAGCGACTTCTGATGGATTTGGAAGGCGTGGATGATGTATATGCCAGCAGTGGATTTCACGCGGCTGAAATCACCTACAATGCCAAAAAGGTGACGAAGAAGGATATTGTCGCCAAGCTGGATGAATCTGGCTATATTGGCGAATTGTTCATCCCTCAAGAGATGGAAATTCCTGTAAATGAAAGAAATAGTGTTCAGGATACTTATTATCGCCACACAGAAGCCTACGACCAGACTGGTGGCGTTGTCAGTTTTGAGCAGAAGGTTGGGCATGAGGGGCGTGTGCTTTGGCCCTGCCCCGGCGCAAAGCCAATGACCAGTATGGAGGAGTAATTATGGCTAAAAAAAGACGAACCCCCGAAGAAGCGAGTATTGATAGCTCTACGCAAGAAATGTTAGTTCTTGCGGAAGGTTTAGGCATTGGTACTGCTTTTACCCGTGCAGATGATATGGCGGCTTGCCCAATTGGTGCTGATGGCTTATGTTGCAAAATTTGTAGCATGGGACCGTGCAGAATTACCAAAGATGGGCAAACCGGCGTTTGTGGCGCAACTGTAGACACTATTCAGGCACGCAACTTGGTTAGAGCAATTTCTGCTGGAGCCGCTGCGCACTCTGATCATGGGCGCGATATGGCGTTTACACTCAAAGCAGTGGCAAATGACGAAACAGAGGGCTATGCTATTCGTGATATTGCTAAATTGCGCACAACTGCCGCGATTTATGATATTCCTATTGAAGATCGTGCGCCAAAAGAAATCGCGAATGATTTGGCAGACCTATATATTGCCCAATTTGGTCAACAGAAAGGTGAGCTTGCGCTCGTAAAGCGCGCCACAAAAAAACGCCAGAAACTCTGGAAAGAAAAAGGCGTTACGCCGCGTGGTATTGACCGAGAAGTAGTCGAGGCTTTACACCGCACCCATATCGGTGATGACCAAGATGCAGAGCATTTGATGCAACACGCTATCCGCACCGCATTAGCGGATGGATGGGGTGGTAGCATGATCGGTACTGATGTTTCGGATATTCTTTTCGGCACACCAGCACCAGTTTTAGGGCAGGCTAATCTTGGTGTTTTGAGAGAAGATATGGTTAACGTGGTTGTTCACGGACATGAACCAACCCTGAGCGAAATGATTGTTGCCGCTTCCCAGACCCCGGAAATTATTGAATATGCCAAAGAAGCTGGGGCGCAAGGTGTTCAGCTTTCAGGCATTTGTTGTACAGCGAACGAAATTTTGATGCGACAGGGTATTCCCGCTGCAGGAAACTTTTTACAACAGGAATTAGCGATCCTGACCGGCGCAGTTGAAGCGATGGTCGTGGATGTGCAATGCATTATGCAGGCATTGGTTGGTTTGGCAGATAATTTCCATACGGATATTATCACCACCTCAAAGAAAGTTAAAATCAAAGGGGCGACACATATAGAATTCAACGAACATAAAGCCCTAACTATTGCCAAAGATATTTTGCGCCATGCGATTGATAATTTCAAAAATCGTGGCAAAGTGCATATTCCCGATGACCGCACAGATTTGGTGCCGGGTTTCTCTCATGAATATATAAACTATATGTTGGGTGGCTCTTATCGAGCTTCCTTCCGCCCATTGAATGATGCGGTCATGTCTGGACGAATTCGCGGTATCGCTGCTGTGGTGGGATGCAATAATCCCCGCAGTCAGCACGACCAATTGCACACCTACGTCACCAAAGAATTGCTCAAGCAAGATGTGCTCGTCGTTGAAACGGGATGTGGTTCTATCGCCTGTGCCAAAGAGGGATTATTACTTGGCGAAGCAGGCTTGGATCAGGTTGGTCCTGGATTAAGAGAAATCTGCGAGACCATCGGCATCCCGCCTGTTTTACACATGGGTTCCTGCGTGGATAATACCCGGATCTTGACTGTGCTAACTCAGATTGCCCAAGAGGGTGGTTTGGGTGAAGACGTGGAAGAAATCCCTGCCGTTGGCTTAGCTCCTGAATGGATGAGTGAAAAAGCACTCTCCATCGGCACTTATTGTGTTGCTTCGGGCGCGTATGTTATTTTCGGTGGTTCTTCGCCTGTGAGCGGAAAACCCACTCGGGTTCCCGATAGCGATTTGGTTACTCGAATCATCAGCGAAGGCTGGGAAGAAGATTACGGAGGCAAGTTGGAATTCATCCCCGACGCTGACGATATGATCCAAGCCACGCTAGAGCATATTGATAAAAAACGAGCAGATTTAGGTCTGCCCGAATATGACCCCGATAAATACGGTCAAAGCGGTGACGCTCGTATGACTGAATTAGAGAGTCTCCCACTTGCAGAACGCCGAGAATCAATCTACGGCGTAGCAGCAGATTAGGAGGAGAAAAAATGTCAAAATATATTGCAACTCGCGCTATGCGCGGAGCTAACGCTCTTGTTATTGAAGCGGAATTAATGCTTCAAAGAGTACTTAAAGAAAAAGGTGCTGAGACGGTTGTAGAATTCCCCAATACAGCCTATTTCTTGCCGACCATCTACGCAATGACAGGGATGAAAGTAGAGAATTTAGGGCAACTGGATGCAGCGTTAAACCACGCTCGCTCCCTTTTGCACCCTGTACCAGCTGAGAATCATTGGACTCCCTATCTCGGCGAAACCTTGGATAGCGGTATGGCAACTTTATTAGCGGCTGAAGTAATTGAAGCGATTCGCTTTGTCTATGGCTTACAACCCGAACCTTTCCCCGGGCTTGATTTGGTCGGCAGCACCGCTTATCCTCACCTGAATGGGGATGGCGGATATCTTAATGGTCCCATTGACGATATTCAATTGCGCTCTTGGGGCATCCAACTCGTAGATGGTCGTATGCCCGGCTTCGCCGCCATTGTCGGCGCGGCGAAAGATAATAAAACAGCCGTCAAAATTGTACGCGAACTCCAACAGCGTAATATCTTGGTCTTCCTTTCTGGCAATGTGAATGGTCGCAGTATTATCCATCAACTCCAAGAAGAAGGCGTTGATCTCGGCTACGATACCTATACAATCCCCTTCGGCACCGATACGATTAGTGCCATCTACGCTTTAGGCTTTGCCGCTCGTTCAGCCCTAACCTTCGGCGGCATTGACGCTGGTCAGGCACGAGATATTTTGCTCTACAACAAGAAGCGTGTATTCGCCTTCGTCCTTGCTTTAGGCGAAGTCGATGATCTGAAATACGCCGCAGCCGCTGGTGCAATCAACTTTGGCTTCCCCGTTATCGCAGATACCGTCATCCCCGAAATTTTGCCAACTGGCGTAACCGATTATGAACATGTCATCTCCATGCCTTTTGATGAAATTGAAGGCGCAGATGATGAAGAACGTGCCGAGCGTTTGGTACAGAAATGTATAGAAGTGCGCGGCGTAAAAATCAAGATGACCGAAGTGCCGGTCCCCATTCCTTACGGCTCTGCCTTTGAAGGCGAAGTTGTCCGTAAAAATGATATGCGGGTTGAGTTTGGTGGCAAATACTCACGCTGTTTCGAGTTCTTGCAAATGAAAGATATGGATGAAGTCACCGATGGCGTTGTGCAAATTGTTGGTCCTAATTTTGATGATGTCAAAGATAAAGGAGCGATGGATTTAGGTATCGTTGTCGACGTTGCCGGACGCAAATTACAGGAAGATTTTGAACCTGTTCTCGAACGTCAAATCCACTATTTCATCAATGGCGGTTCGGGGTTACAGCATATCGGTCAACGTGACATCACATGGCTCCGCATTTCTCAGGAAGCCGTAGACAAAGGCTTCACGCTTGAGCATTTCGGCAGTATTTTGCACGCTCGTCTACATGCCGAGTTCGGGGCTATCGTTGATAAAGTAAGAGTCACGCTCTATACAAATCCCGATGATGTTACCGAATGGCTCGCAAAAGCTCGCGAAGCCTATGATTATCGCAATAAGCGCCTCGAAGACCTCACAGATTCTGCTGTAGATGATTTCTACTCCTGCACCCTCTGTCAATCCTTTGCCCCCGATCACGTCTGCATCGTCAGCCCCGAAAGGCTCGGTCTCTGCGGTGCATATAATTGGCTGGACTGCAAAGCCTCCTACAGCATCAACCCCACCGGTCCCAACCAGCCCATTCCGCTCGGCAAAATTATCGATCCCGAAATTGGCTACTGGTCTGGCACCCTCGATTATGCTAAAGTCGGCTCTCATGGCGCGATTCAAGACATCTCCATGTATTCCATCATGGAAAACCCCATGACGGCTTGTGGTTGTTTCGAATGTATTGTCATGTATATCCCCGAAGTCGAAGGTGTCTTTATCGTCAGTCGAGAAGATACTGGTATGACTCCAATGGGCATGAAATTCTCCACGCTGGCGGGTATCGCTGGCGGCGGTATGCAAACGCCTGGCGTTATGGGTATCGGCAAGTTTTATCTCATCAGTCCCAAATTTATCTCAGCGGACGGCGGTTTCAAACGTGTTGTTTGGATGAGTGCAAATCTCAAAGAGAGTATGTCGGCTGAGTTCCAAGCCGTTGCAGAGCGTGAAGGCACCCCCGATCTGATTGACCGCATCGCTGATAGCAAATCCGTCACCACCGTTGAAGAATTGGTCGAATGGGTCAAAGAGAAAGATCATCCCGTTTTGGATATGGGACCGATGGTTGCAGAATCTGCTCGTGTGGATGATGCGGACGACATCGTAGCTCAGGCAGAAGAAGTTATCGAAAAAGCGGATGAGAAAAAGGCAGTTGTGGAAGATGAAAAGCCGGATCGCCCGCCTGTGGACGTGGTTGCCCCCAAAGAACCTGATTCTGCGCCTGTAGCACCTCCTGCCCCCGTTGCCTCCACACCCATAGCAGATGGCTCGCTCGAGCAACGTGTGGACAAGCTGGAGCGTTCAGTCAAGACTCTAATTGGCTCCCTAGTTGGCGCATTGGCAGAATTGGGCGATGTGGATATGGCGCAAGTGCCAATCCCGCAGACAAAAGTGTCCACGCCCTCACCAAGCCAAATACAAGAGCGTGCCGCCGAAGTCCTTCCAGAAATTGTCTCCCTGCCTCCAGATAAAAAATGGCTGGCAGAAGGCACGCAGACGGATATCGTCAAAGAAAATTGGACAGGCTCTGTGCGTGAAGTAACGATTGGCGCAACATCCGCAGATGGCGGAACTCGCACCAGCGTTGTCAAAGTCGGTGGTGAAACCGCGATGCCCTTTATGGATTTTGAAGGTGCAACGCCCAACAAACCCGTTCTCGCCATTGAAATCAAAGATCGTAGACCCGATGAATGGTCAGAATTATTGCTCAAAGAATGGGGCGACGCGCTAAACGACCCCGGTGATTGGGCAAAAGCGGCAGAAGAAGCTGGTGCAGATTTATTGCAAATGACGCTCTCACTCACCGATGCCGATGGCAACCCGACCAAGCCCGAAGATGCCGTTGCGGCAGTTCGTAAAGTTTTGGACGCGACCGGGTTACCGTTAATGGTTTTTGGTCCTGGGCAAGTTGAAATTGATAATGAGTTGATCGTACCGATTGCAGACGCTTTCAAGGGCGAAAGATTACTCTTGGGCTTATGTGAAGATAAAAATTATCGCACCATTGTCGCTTCGGCGATGGCGAATGGGCACCTGGTCAACTCCCGTACCGCGATGGATGTGAACTTGGCGAAGCAGTTGAATATCTTGATAAACGATATGGGATTGCCGCTAGAGCGCATCGTGATGGACCCAACCACTGGCGCATTGGGCTATGGTTTTGAATATGGTTATTCCGTGATGGAGCGTCTCCGCATGGCGGCGTTGCAAGGCGATAGTATGACCCAAATGCCTATGCTGGTAACACCCGGCACCGAATGTTGGAAGACCAAAGAAGCGAAAGTCGGCGATGATGTCCCCGAATCTTGGGGCGATTGGCTAGAGCGTTCGATCACTTGGGAGACTCTCACATCGGTCATGCTGGTCGAATCCGGCGCAGATATTTTGACGCTACGCCACCCTGAAAGCCTGCGCCGCACGCGTGAGGCGATTGAGGGCTTGGCTGAATAGTAATTGGTTTCAAGTTAGAAGTTCAAGGTTGAAGGTTTACTTTCAACCTTGAACCTTAAGCCTTCAACTTAGTTTTGGAGAAAAAACATGGCAGCACTATCAGGAATTCAAATTTATAAAATGCTCCCGCAGACAAATTGTAAAGACTGCGATTTTCCAACTTGTCTTGCGTTTGCGATGAAGCTGGCGGCTAAACAGGTGGAATTATCCCTTTGCCCGCATGTTAGCGAAGAATCGGAAGCAAAACTTTCAGAAGCCTCTGCACCCCCCGTGCGCCCCTTTGCGCTCAAATCGAATGGATATGAAGCGAAAGCGGGCAATGAGATCGTTCTCTTCCGCCACGAAAAAACTTTTTATAGTCGCCCTGGGCTTTTCTTGCGAGTCTATGATTCGCAGAGCGCGGAGGAGATTAAGGCAAAAATTACGCCCGCAGATGAATATATGGTTGATTATGTCGGCATAGAACTCGAAATGGGCGGGTTTGTTGTTCAGGCTAATGGCGGAGACTTCGCCAAAGCCGTCAGTACAGTCCGTGGAATTAGCCACCGCCCGCTGATTTTGGTTGGCGGCGTGGACGAACTCAAAGCTGGTTTGGCAACGCTTAACGGCGATGAAAAAGTCATGCTGGCTCATGCCACAGCAGAAAATTGGGAAGCGATGGCGACTCTGGCTAAAGAGCATGATGCCGCACTCGCCATTGAAGCTGATTCTGTAGATGAAATGGTGGCTTTATCAGAAAAAGTGCAGGGGGCGGGAGTCAAAGACTTGGTTCTCTCACCTACTCAGCGCGGATTTAACGGCACGCTTACGGCAAATACCACCGCTCGCAGAATGGCGATTAAAAAGAATTTCCGTGCGCTCGGTTTCCCCATCATCAATTTCCCCGGCGATGTAGGGTCTGCTTCTCGCGAGGCAACCTTAGCAGCACAAGCTATCGGCAAATATAGTGGCTTTATCGTATTGGATAATTTCTCTCCAGAAGTGGCTTATGCCCTTTTGGTTTTGCGAGAAAATATCTACACCGATCCGCAAAAACCGATTCAAGTCACACCGGGCATTTACGAAGTCAACGACCCCGGACCCGATGCGCCTGTTTTGGTGACGACCAATTTCAGTATCACCTATTTCAGCGTTGCCAACGAAGTGGAAAGCTCCGGAAGTCCCTCATGGCTACTGGTCACAGATGCCGAGGGTATGAGCGTTCTCACCGCTTGGGCGGCTGGCAAATTTGATGCCGAAATCATTGCCAAGCAAGTCAAGCAATTCAATGTTGCCGACAAAGTGGATTCAATGAAAATCGTCCTCCCCGGTCATACCGCTGTACTCTCTGGCGAATTGGAAGAAGAACTCCCAGATTGGAAGGTGATGGTTGGTCCGCGAGAAGCTGTGGATCTTCCGGCGTTTTTGAAGACGGCAGTATAGAAAACAGTAATCAGTGTTCAGTAATCGGTAATCAGTCACTGACTACTGAAAACTGAACACTGAAAACTGAAACCTGAAATATGGCTGAACACATTATAAAATTCGATATAGCATCCGAGCCAGTCAGCGTGCCTACGGGTACGATGATTTCTGAAGCCGCGGAAAAAGCCGGTATAGAAATTAACCAACCTTGTGGCGGACAGGGTCGTTGTGGGCGTTGTGCGGTGCAAGTCACTAATGGCGATGAAAATATCCGGCGACGTAGCACCTTGCGTCTCTCCGCCGAAGATGTAAAATCTGGCTACGCCTTAGCGTGCCAATCGGTGATAGAAGGGGATGTTGAGATTACCATCCCGCCACAGGAAAAGATAGAGCGCAGATTAACGACCGACCGTACCGTTGGCAAAGTAGAAATCCCCGCAGGTTATGATCCAGAAAAAGGACAGACCCTTCGCCGTGTTGCACTTTCTTTGTCTCCGCCCAGCATGGACGACCAAACAGATGATTGGAGTCGTTTAAAGACCGCTTTACGCAAAGAAACAGGCATTACAGAATTGGAAGCTTCTTTAGCGTGCATGAAGAAAATCGGTCGGATTCTCCGTGAAGATGATTGGAAGGTTACAGCAACGCTAAATTCAAAAAGATGGGATTGCCCCGATTGCCCCGCACAATTATTGGCTTTGGACTCTGGTCATATCCCTGAAGATGATCCGCTTTGGGGCGTAGCCATTGATATCGGTACAACCACCGTTTCGGTTTGGATGGTTGATTTGCTCACTGGTGAAGTCAAAGCGCAAGCTGCCGAATATAACCAACAAATCTCGCGCGGCGAAGATGTGATTTCCCGCATTATTGTCGCGGGCAAAGAGGGTGGTAGCGAAAAAATGCGCGACTTGGTTGTAGATACAATCAACGAATTGCTCCAGCGCGCTAGCAAACGCGTGAAAGCAACGCCCAACAAAATCATGAAGGCGACCATTTCTGGCAATAGCACCATGATGCATCTTTTGCTAGGCATTCCCGCATCAAGTATTCGCCTATCGCCTTTTGTGACCGCAGTTAATCATATCCCCACATTAGACGCAATCGCTGTGGGCTTAATCCTTCATCCTCAAGCCATTGTAGATTGCCTCCCCGGTGTTGCCAGTTATGTCGGCGCAGATATTTCTGCTGGTGTACTTTCATCAGGCATGACCGATTCAGAAGACATCACCCTTTTCTTGGATGTCGGTACGAATGGCGAGATGGTTCTCGGTTCAAAAGATTGGCTTGTCACCTGTGCCTGTTCTGCAGGCCCCGCCTTTGAGGGCGCGGGTGTGCTTCATGGAATGCGCGCCACCAAAGGTGCCATCGAAGAAGTTTGGGTCAACGCCGAAACGTATGAGCCAAATTTCCGTGTGATTGGCAACACCAAAGCCAAAGGTTTATGCGGCAGTGGTCTTATTTCTCTCCTCGCCGAAATGTTTCTTGCGGGCGTAATCAATAAAGGTGGCAAGGTTAATCTGAAACTTGCTACCGAGCGCACTCGTGAAGGCGAACATGGTGGCGAGTATGTTATCGCTTGGGCAGACGAAACCAGCGCGGGCAAAGATATTGTGATTACCAATGTCGATATCGACAATCTCTTGCGTGCCAAAGCCGCCATTTACGCCGGTTTTGCCGTTCTCGCCGAAAATGTTGGTGTCACGCTCGATATGGCAACGCAGGTTTTGGTTGGTGGCTCGTTTGGCAAATATATCAATGTCGAAAAAGCCATCGAAATAGGCCTGCTTCCTGATTTGCCTTGGGAGCGTTTCCATTTCCTCGGCAATACTTCGGTTATGGGTTCGTATCAGGCATTGCTCGATCACGAAGCCCGCGACCGCATCACCGAAATAGCCGCCAGCATGACCTATATCGAACTCTCGGCAGATAATAAATTTTACGATGCTTTTATGTCTGCCATGTTTTTGCCGCATACGGATATGACGCTTTTCCCCTCTGTGGCGAAGATGTTGGAAGAGAAGTAGGGAGACCCGAAAGGTTTTATTAGGATTTATTTTTTATAAGATGACTTTGAAGGTATAGATTCTTGTATGGTTTTGGTGCAATAAAAACCTTTCTGGTCTTCTTATTTGGAATGAAGTGCGCCGCGACGCCCTTGATTTAGGCTGGGGTGCTGAACCCCAAGCATCCGCGTGGCGTTAGACAGTACACGTTTACGCTAAGAAAATGTTGACCGAAGGCACGCAAGTAAAAAACGCGCGCGAATCGGTTTTTGATCCTATAAAAAAGCACGAATTAAAAAAAGGAGAATCCATGTATATCATCGGAGAAAATATCCACATTATTTCACCCGCAGTAAAAGTAGCCTTAAAAGAGAGAGATGGTGAGTATTTCAAAAAAGCCGCTCTCGAACAAGTTGAGGCGGGCGCACAATGCGTTGATTTGAATCTCGGTCCGCGCAAAAAAGACTGGGAAGAAGTTTTCCCGTGGATGGTGAAAACCGTAGAAGAAGTGGTGGATGTGCCACTGTGCATTGACACGACCAACGTGAACGGCATGGAAGCAGCTCTGAAAACGATCACGAAAGCGCAACCGATTTTGAACTCGATGTCGGCGGAAGCGTTTCGTTTGGAGCATGTGCCGGTATTAGCGAAAAAATATAATGCTCAGTTGATTTCGCTCACGCTGACAAAAAGCGGCATTCCGATAAGCTCAGATGAACGTATTGGGATTGCTCTAGAGACATTAATTCCCCGTTGTGTTGAATTGGATTTCCCCATTAATGATTTGATTATTGATCCCTTGGTTCTGACCGTTTCTGGTTGTCAGGAGTATTGCCCTGAGCTGATTGAAGCGGTTCGCACCATTCCTTTCGCTTGGGATCCCGCACCACAGATTTCGATTGGGCTTTCTAATGTTTCTAACGCTGTGCCTACCAAGAACCGCCCACTTATTAATAGTGTTTATTGTGCGATGGTGATGGGCGCGGGACTGAAAATGATGATTGCCAATCCGCTCGAAGAAGAGCTGATGGAAGTCATCCGCATTGTTGAAAATCGTGATGAAAGTACCGCTCTCAGCAGACTCTATCTGAAAATCCACGACCACGTTGAAGCGATGGAAGACCCCACCCCCGATGGCGTAGATATGAGCGATCCCGAACAAGCCGCTGTTTGGAAGACGGTGCAGGTTTTGTTGAATAAAGTGATTTACGCAGATTCTTATTTGGAACAATAATGCCCCTGATGGCCCCACTGATTTTTAGGTAACAAGGAGAAAGTACCATGCCCATCTTTACCCCAGGACGTCGCTGGCAGCCCCCTTATTTGCCATTCAAAAAAGAACCAATAAATCGTCGTATGCTTGCTACTTTGGAAAAAGCCATTAAAGGACCACTTTTTGGCTGCCGGATGTGTGGCAACTGCCTTTTGCAAGAGACCGCTTTCATCTGCCCGATGGAATGTCCCAAAGGGGAACGAAATGGACCCTGTGGCGGCTCGACCCCAGATGGTTGTTATGTGGATGAGACACGTCCCTGTATCTGGTATGAAATTTATGAACGTTCTTATAAAATGGGACGCGAGGACAAACTTCTCGAGGTGCTACCCCCTCTCGATTGGGATAAAACCGGTACAGAAACTTGGGGAGATGTTTTCGGGCGAATCAAAGAAGTGGGTGCAGGAAAAGTTGCAAAAGGTCTCTTCTTCCAGCCTCCTGAAAAACGCTACAAAACCTGGGATTTAGTTTTTGAACCCATCCGTCAACCAGATTGGTGGGAGGGCGATGCCGAGTATCATCCGCCAGCTTATGATGAACCTATCTCAGAATTGGAACGCCGTTTAAAAGCGGGTGAGTTTGTGGTCACATCTGAGGTCGCTCCGCCAGTGAGCACAGCTACTGGCAAACTTTGCCGAAATGTTGAGATGATTGACCCTTATGTGGCGGCAGTCAACTTCACGGATTGCCCATCGGCAACACCGCGTATGTCTAGCCTTGCGTGTAGTAAGCTAGCTTTGGAGCATAACGCCGAACCCGTTTTGCAAATTGCTGCACGCGACCGTACCCGCACCGGCTTACAAGCCGAAGTGATTGGCGCCAGCGCGCTTGGCATTCATAATGTACTGTGTCTTTCTGGTGATAGCGCACGCATGGGGCCCACCCCAATGGGGCGTTCAGATATTTTAGACATCGACTCAGTTCAGATGCTTTGGATCTTGCGCCGTATGCGTGACGAAGGCAAATATCTCGATGGGCGTAGCATCAAATTCCGACCCAAATTTTTCCTCGGAGCTGCGGCGTCTCCCTTTGCTTCAGAGCCAAAATATCAGGCTATTCGTGAGCATAAAAAGGTTAATGCGGGTGCGCAATTCTTCCAAACCAATCTCGTTTACGACCCCGATGGCATGGAAGTCTGGCTCAACGAATTAGCCAAGCGAGATATTCTCGACAAGGTTTCTTTGCTCATCGGCATCACCCCGCTCCGGTCTCTCAAGATGGCGCAATATATGCATAACGATGTGCCGGGTGTATCCATTCCTAAAAAGCTATTAGATAGAATGGAAGCCGCGGGCAAAGATGGAGAATCCGAAGTTGGTTTTGAGATTGCTCAGGAATTGATTGAGGAGATTCGCAAAAAAGAAGGCGTTAATGGCATTCACCTGATGGCTGTTGGATGGGAATCGATTGTCCCACGGCTTATCACCGAAGCCGATTTGCTCCCCTCAGACTTTGTGATGCCCGAACCAGCATAAGCGCATCAAACGTGTTTTAGGCTTGAGTGCTGAATCCCAAACAGATTCTCGGCGAAAGCACTCAGACCTGACAGGTTTTGGAAACCTGTCAGGTCTCTCAAAAAAGAAAAAAATATGTTGAGACTGATATAATTCAAGGGACCGCAAGCAAGTGGTCCCTTGAATATTTAAGCAATTATTGAGAAAAATATATGGCTAAAAAAGATTGGCTACTCGGAGATACGCCCAACCCATTAGGAGACCGAGTTGACGAGATTCGAGAGAAACTGAAAGATAAAAATCCTGCAACTTTAGCAGAGCGAACAGGAGCTATTTATTCAGATGGTGACTTCCGCTTGCCTTTCTGGTCACGAGACGTGATTATCAGCTTCCCTGATTTTATTGGCAAATACGCTGATACTGGTGAAGAACTTAACGCCTTCGATATGACCATGCTCGCATATTATTTTGAGACTTCAGATAGCGTGCCGCTCAGCGGAGAATGGATTTCCTTCAAGCAAATCCCCGGTGGCATGTTCTACGCGCAAGCCTTTCAAAATTATTCTGGAGATAAACTTCTCGATATTTTTGGAGATGATTTGGATGCTTTTATCGAGGCAAACAAGAAAATTGATGGGCAGCGAGAGCTTTTCGGAAGTGTGGCTTTCTCATACCAGATTTTGCCCCATATCCCAATTATGGTAGTCTGCTGGTTGGGCGATGATGATTTTTCATCTTCATATCGAATTCTCTTCGATTCTACCGCTCACCACCATTTAGTCGTAGATGGCTATGCCATTTTGGGCGGCAATCTGGCACGCAAATTGATTAGAACAAAAGGATAAAAACTTTTTAATCACGGAGTTGCGCGGGTTTCACAAAAAAGGTTTTCTCTGTGAAATCCGTGTTATCCGTGTACAAAAAACGAAAGGATACTCATAAATGAAATTAGCAATTAGTGGCAAAGGCGGCGTTGGCAAAACAACGCTCTCAGCATTATTAGCCCAAGCCTACGCAGATGAAGGTCGCGATGTGCTGGCTGTTGATGCTGATCCTTCACCCTGTTTAGCAGGTGCATTAGGATTCCCCGATGAGAAATTAGAAAAACTTAATCCCATCGCTGAGATGGACGCGTTGATCGAAGAACGCACAGGTGCCAAACCCGGCACAACGGGCGGATTCTTCACCATCAACCCGCGCGTAGACGACATCCCTGAAAGGTTTAGTGTCATGCATCGTGGTGTGCGCTTACTTGAAAGTGGCTCAGTGGATTTGGGCGGCTCTGGCTGTATTTGCCCCGAAGCTGCAATTCTCAAAACTTTGTTCACACACCTATTATTCCGCGATGACGACATACTTATTTTAGATATGTACGCAGGTGTGGAACATCTTGGTCGTGCGACAGTTGATTTTGTAGATGCGATGATTGTCGTTGTAGAGCCAACGCGCCGTTCTCTTGGGACTGCGCGTCAAATCAAGAAGCTTGCCAACGATATTGGGCTAGAGCGTTTATGGCTAGTAGGGAATAAAGTCAGAAATGAAGAAGAATCGGACTTCTTGGAAAAAGAATCCCCCGGAATCCCAGTCTTAGGGTTCTTGCCCGCTGATTTGAGCGTTCAAGAAGCTGACAGACTTGGCATTCCCGTTTATGATCATGTCCCGACACTGAAAGATGCTGTTGAAGAGATGGTAAAAAAACTGAACACTGAAAACTGAATACTGGTAACTGGAGACTGAAATATGACAACAACAATAGCATTGGCAGGTAAAGGTGGTGTAGGAAAAACAACGATTGCCGGAATGGTTATCAAATATCTTGTGCAAAATCAGAAGGGCGCGATTTTGGCAATTGACGCCGATCCGAGCAGTAATTTAAATATGGTACTCGGGCTTGATCTGGAGTGGACGGTTGGCGACATCCGTGAAGGGATGTTGGCTGAAGTTCAGAAATCCTTACTCCAAAAAGGCGCGGCGATGGGAACAATGCCGGGCGGAGCCAGCAAACAAGAATATCTGGATTATGAAGTCCGCACATCCATCGAAGAAGGTGATAATTTCGACTTAATCGCAATGGGGCGACCAGAAGGGGCAGGGTGTTATTGCGCCGTAAACCACAACCTGCGTGATGTCGTTGATAGCATTAGCAAGAGCTATCGCTACGTCATCATTGATAACGAAGCCGGGATGGAGCATCTCAGCAGACGCACCACACGAAATGTGGAGCATCTCCTCATGGTCAGCGACCCCACTCAGCGCGGCATTGTTGCCACAGAGCGCATCGCCTCTATGGTGCCGGGATTGGATATTGATGTGGAGAATGTGCATTTGATTCTTAATCGCGTTATGGGCGACCTCCCCGCGCCCTTGATGGAGCGTGTCAGTGCGCTAGATGCCAACTTTTTGGGAACAGTCCCCTCGAATAATGATTTGATGGAATTTGAGTTCAACGGTCGCCCTCTCGTAGAATTGGGCGATGAATCCCCCGTCTATCAGGCTGTGGCAAAGATGATGGAGGAAATTCTGTAGTATTATTCTGTTTTGCTCACCTCAAGGTGGAGCATATTAGAAGCCATAGTTTTTCGGAGAGTGAATGAAAAAGAAAATCAGCCGACTTTGGGAAAAAGCAAAAGAGAATCGCCATTTACTCGTTGCTCTTGGTATTACCTTGACCGTTGCTATAGTCTATTATTTAGCATGGGCAATTCCCCAAACTTTCGCTGATAGCACTCATATCGGTTTTGAAAGCGGGCGAATGGATAATAATATGTGGTGGGCATCAGATGCGCGAGATTATCGTGATACGGGCGATAATCTTTTTGGCAATACAGAAGAAGAAACAGTTTTGTATCGCCGACCTTGGCTTTATCCTTTTATTATTGGTTTTTTGAGAAATTTCACCCCCTTTGACCCCGATTATAGTCTGTGGGCAGTCCAATTTGTTTTTTGGCTTGCAACAATTGGCTTCACATTTGGGGGAGTTTTGCGTGCTACCAAAAAGATGGGGCTGGCTATTTTTGCAACTGCTATTTTTTGGACTCACCCCTCTATTATTGCGCTCACTTTTCACGGGATGACAGAAGCCCTTAACACGCTTCTTTTGTCGATTTTTGCTTTTATTGTGTTGAAGCCGCGTGAGACGGGAGAAAAATGGGCAGAAAACAAAGACTATTGGCTGATTTTTTTAATGAGTCTTTTGCTTGTTACAAAACCTACCTACCAAGTTCAGTTAGCTATTCTATTGATCTATATTCTTGCTAAGTCTTTCAAAAAATGGCGTATCTTACGCTTTTGGGGAAAAATTTCCCTCGCCCTCATCCCTCTCTGGATTCAACTTCTGCTTTCATGGCAAATTTTGGGAACACCCATCGTCTCAGATGTGGCGGGACCAACACTCAAATACTGGACCGTGACACGCGTTTATGCAAAAGCTGAAGACACAACAGCAACTTTGCCAGAAATTGCCGAAATTCTAAAAGATTGGACAACAAAAGAAGAGATTGCCTACCTGTTGAACAACAAAAAAGCGACATTTAGTGTTTATTTCAACAACCTTATTAGTGAGGGGCTTTTGGCTGATTCATACTTTATTGTTAATGATAATAATTCAATGAATATTGCTATTATGACCCTTAACAAATGGCACTTTTATCTCCACTTATTAATGTTGCCATTAATGGGCTATCTTTTGCTCTTCAATTACAAGGGAAGATGGGAAGCGATTTGGATGATTTACCTCACATTTTTAATCCAAACGCTTGCCTCGGGAGTCTCCGCTGATCAAGGGGATAGATTGATCATTACCGCGATGCCCTTGTGGATCGTGGCTTATGCTACAGCGTTCAGTCATCAACTATCGTTAAAAGAATAGAACGCGAGTAAGGTATATTCGGCAGATTTTCACAGATAAACAAAAAAGTTTAAATCTGTGAAAATCTGCTAAATCGTAAAACCTGCGTTCTGTTTTCTTTTAATACTCGTAAAAACCACGCCTCGTCTTTCTCCCCAAATAACCCGCATCTACCATCTTTCTCAGCAAATAAGCAGGGCGGTATTTATCTTCGCCAAGATCACGTTGTAAAACTTCCAGTACAAAGAGAACCACATCCAGGCCAATTAAGTCTGCCAAGAAAAGGGGGCCCATTGGATGATTCATCCCCAACTTCATCACCTGATCGATGGCTTCGGGTGTCCCAATATTTTCCTGCAATGCGAAGACGGCTTCATTGATCATCGGGCAAAGGATGCGGTTGGATATAAATCCCGGCGAATCATTTGCTTCGACCGGCGTTTTGCCCATCGCTTCGCACGTGTGGACAATTGCTTCCGTTACTTCATCGCTGGTTGCGATTCCACGAATGACTTCCACCAACTTCATCAGCGGCACCGGGTTCATGAAGTGCATCCCGATCACCTTATCCGGGCGGGATGTGGCAGCTGCGATTTTGGTGATGCTAATTGAAGAAGTATTCGTTGCTAAAATTGTGCCTTCATTTGCCTTTTCGTCAATCTCTTTAAAGATTTTGAATTTCAGTTCAGGATTTTCTGTTGCAGCTTCTATCACCAAATCTGCTTCGGCAATGGTGTCCATAGTTGAGACAAAATTTATTGCGTCAGCTGCAGCTTTTTGCTCCTCCGTGATTCGTTTCTTCGAGAGCAGCTTGGCGGTAGATTTTTGAATGACAGATTCCGCTTCTTTAAGGGCAGCAGGTGCAACGTCCATGCACGTAACGGTATATCCAGAAACGGCAGCAGTTTGGGCAATCCCGCTTCCCATTGTCCCCGCACCAACGATAAAAATGTGTTTAATTGTCATGTGGTCTCCTTTTTAGGTGTAACGTTTAAAGTTTAAGGTTGAAGGGCATGAAAATAAAAACCTTCAACTTTAAACTTTCCAACTTTTTACTCTTCTATTTCAATTGTCATTGCAACCGCTTCGCCGCCGCCAAGACAGAGTGCCGCCAAACCGCGCTTAAGGCCGCGATCTTTAAGAGCATAGATCAGTGTGGCGATGATACGTGCGCCCGATGCGCCGATGGGATGACCGAGCGCAATCCCGCCGCCGTTGACGTTCACTTTATCCCAATCCCAACCTTGCTCGGCAAGTTCGTAGCCGTTGGCAAGACACTGCGCAGCAAAGGCTTCGTTGAGTTCAATTAAATCAACGTCATCGAAAGTCCAGCCAGCTTTGGCAAGGATTTTTGGCATTGCCTGTGCGGGAGCAGCAAAAAGACGTTTTGGCTGCACAGCTGCATGACCATAAGAAACGATGCGTGCCAGTGGCTTCAAATTATTGGATTCAGCATAGGCTCGGCTGGAGATAACGGCAGCGGCAGCTCCATCATTAAGTGTGGATGCGTTGCCTGCAGTTGTTCTGCCATTCTTGCTGAAAACAGGACGCAGTTTCGCAAGGCCTTCGGCGGTTGTGCCAGCACGGGGACCTTCGTCTGTGTCGAAGATCATCGCTTTACCTTTGCGCCCTGGCACTTCAACGGGAATAATTTCATCTTTGAATTTACCCGCTTCAATTGCGGCAACCGCTTTTTCTTGGCTTTTAGCAGAAAACTCGTCCATTGCCTCGCGTGTGGCTTTATATTCGGTTGCGATATAGTCGGCTGCATCGCCCATGGGCCAATCCTCGAAGGGATCCCAAAGCCCATCGTGGAGGAGGGAATCTTTCAAATCAATATGACCGTAGCGCATCTCACCAGTTCGTCCAGGGACAAGATAGGGAGCACGTGTCATAGATTCCATCCCGCCACCAACAAAGAGTTGCCCATCTCCAGCTTTGATGGCTTGTGCGCCGAAAATGATCGCTTTCAGCCCGGAACCACAAACTTTGTTGACGGTCGTCGCGCCGACGGTAGCAGGCAACCCAGCAAAAATACTTGCCTGACGCGCAGGTGCTTGCCCCTCACCAGCGGTGACAACGTTGCCCATAAAGACCTCATCAATTTCTGATAAGTCAGGGATGCCAGCGCGCTCTACAGCGGATCTAATTGCTACTGCGCCAAGTTTGGGTGCATCAATGCTTTTCAACGCACCCTCAAAGCGTGCAATCGGTGTGCGGACTGCACTGAGAATGACCACTTCTTTTTCTTTACTCATCTCTCCTCCAGAGGGGTTTAAATATCAAACGTACGACTTTAAATCTTAAGAGATTTTTGAAAGGTACGCAACTGTCAAATTGCCTTTTCGGGGAATCAAATAGTCATATCCTTGTCAATAAAAATAGCTCCCTAAACGAGGAGTTAAAAATTTGTTAATATAATGCTTTAGTTTGTACTTGGTAAAGTGAAATAAAAGGTGCTACCTACTTTGATCTCACTCTCAACTCCAACTTCTCCGCCCAGTTTTTCAACGATACGTTGAGTAATGGATAATCCCAGCCCATGCCCCTGAATTTTGGAGGGGTCAAAGCGTGTAAATTGTCTAAAGGCTTGTTCTTGTTGCCTTGCGGTCATGCCGCGCCCATAATCCTTTACCCAAAAGCGGACTTGTCCATTCGCTTCGTTTTGAGCACCTAATTCGATTTTTGGGTTTTCTCCACCATACTTGAGAGCATTGCTAATAAAATTATTCCAGACCTTTTCAACCCATGGGGCATAACCTCTGACAGGAAGCCAGGTTTCAGGTGCAATGATTTCTGCCTGTGCTTCAAAAATAAGGCTGCTCAAGTTCTCTAAACTCTCAGCTAGAATTTTCTCCATATCCAAAGGGTGAATTTCCACATCATCAATCTGGCGTAATTTTGCCATCAAGAGCATTTCCTGAATAATGGTATTCATTTTTAGACTTGTTTGCGTGATTTCTTTTCCAACCTGTTGAACACGATCATGATTGGTGTATATATCATCTTTTCCGAGCAGGTGACTGTAGCCAACAATAACGCCAAGCGGCGTTTTTAGCTCGTGTGCTATGGTTTGTGCAAAAGCATCTAGCTCTGTATTATGTTTTGTGATGTCGGTATTTATTTCCCGCAGCTCATTTGTAACCTTTTGAAGCTCACGATTTTTCTTATCCAGCAGAGTCTGATATCTGAACATCATGCTGGTAACGACATACGCCATAATAAAAGTAAGAGGAACAGCTATAAAGATTGTCGTTGAAGTAATTAGCCCCGTAAGCAACCACTCCAGAAGCAAAGAAATGCCCAGGGTAAGTGGCGTTATAGCGAATGAAACCTTTAAGGGAGTATTGAATATTTTTCGCATCAGAAATTTTTTTATATCAACTATTTGTTGATGCTATTATAGATGAAAATAGGCAAAGTTTTTAAAGTAGAACTAAACTGTAATAAATCGCAAACTATGGAGGTGGCGGGTCATGAGGCTGGGTAAATTTTATTAGCCACTCTCCCCCCTCTCCTTTAACAATAGATGCGGGTGTCATCAAATGGATCCATGTTCGACCAGGGCGTAGCGCAATAGGGTTCTTATTAATATCTTCAAAATGGATTGGGCGTCTCATTCCATTTTTTTGCTCCCAATCTCGATTATTTGTTGACCAGTATATTTTTTGCATCAGCCCATCTCTGAAGAGATAGGCAAAGCCGCGTTCACTCATTCGCAGGTCAATATCCAATTGATTGGAGCGAAAAACATCATGCATAGCTTGAACAACAATTACATTTTCAAAGATTTGCTGTCTTCCTGTCAGGCGGTCAGTAGCAGGGTGAAAGATTCCTGTATCATCAGCGTTATCAGTAAAGCGTAAATAGGATTGTGAGACTGGATCATATTCCCAATGGGATTGACTTAACCAATGATAAAAGACAGAAAGATGAGTTGCCGCTTCGCCCTTGATTTGGGCTTGGTTGCCGTCAAATAAGTTGCCACTGTAATTGGGCTTGATACCACTCCCCTCTGCTAGTTGACGCATTTCCTCAACCGTCAACAGCGCGCTATTTGGCGTGGATGTGTCTACCCCGTACATGATTTTGCATGGATTCAGTTGCGCGAGAATATCAGCCGCTGCACTGGCAAAAACCAGACAACTTTGCGAAAACATCTTATTGATATGATCATAAGTCAGTCGCCCCGAGCGGATCGGGCCCACATACGCACCAGGGGGCAGGTACCATGCTGGGGGCGTGCCGGTAACGACGGGACTTGGGGTGGCAACTGGCGTATCCAGCAGTAGCAAGCCTAAATCCAGGGAGGAATCGGTGGAGGCAATGTTGAAGATTCGCGTCCGACCGGATTCCAAATCCGCATCACTGTCTTGATCGTCATTTCCAATATCCGGAAAGGTAAATTGATATTTTTCTGTTTTTTCAAATTCGATAAAATAACTTTTTTCAAGATCGGGAATATTAAAAGCATAATACCCATTTGAGTTTGTGGATGTGCTGGCAATGAGTTCGTCATTTGCGTATAGATGAACGCAAATTCCACCGACACCTACTTCCCAATCGTTTTGAACACCATCTTCATTTTCATCCAGCCAAACACGGTTCCCAACCCAAATTTGGCTTAGACTGAAAATATCCTCGTTGACAGGGCATCCTCCTGTAATATTAAGAATACGGCGCGGATAATCGCCGTAAAATACGCCCAAAAAGCGCGTAGTTGCCTCGCCAATATAATATTCAAAAATCCAAGGAGCAAAGCCAACGCCGGCCTGTGGACGTGCTGAGACGGGGATATTGCTGATCGAGATCAAAACAGCCGGTAGATCAAGCAGGGAAGGGTCTTGAACAGCGCGTCCTGTGAGGGGATTGTAATTTGAGGGGAGATCTTCGAGTTCTATCCCGTAGCTACGTGGAGTCAATCTCGGTTGCGGCGTTGGTGTGATTGTTGCTGTAGCTGTCAACGTTGGCACAGTCGTGGGTGTCTTTGTTGGAGGGATTTCTTTTGTTGGCGTGGGTGTGTTTTCAACTATTTTCGTATTTGTGCAGCCAGATAGCGTGAATGATGCCAAAGCAAGAAGAATGCTTAAGAAATTTACTTTCGATAATTTCATGAGATACCAACTTTCAAGACTTGCTCTTATCTAGTATTCCCCAAGCCCGGGTGGGGAATATACGCGAATCTGCCAATGTCTTGTGCGTAATTCACCGACAGTGCTATAGGGTGTCGCGATTAAGATCCATATCTGACCAGGGCGTAGGGCAATGGGATTTCCTTCCAAATCCTGGAACGCAATTGGGCGACGAAAACCAGTCGATTGTTCATAATCAGTAGCGCGAGTACTCCAATTGATTGGATAGGCTTGTCCATCGCGAAAAAGATAACCATTTTCAAGTTGTCCCACCTCGAGGTGCATATCAGCGATGCGTGGTAGGACTACTTCGTGTTCCACGAAAATAACAACCAGATTTTCGAAGGAGAGTTCACGCCCTGTTAGCTTATCTGTATCGTGAGTAAACACAAGTTCTTCGCTGGCATTATCAACATAACGTGCCCAGCTTTTCGAAAGTGGTTCATAAACCCATTTTGTTTGGTTGACCGAAGATATAAAGAAATCCACCTGCTCTGCTGGAAAACCTTCACTGGGAGGCGTTTCTGAAAAAAGATTGCTGGCGTAGTTGAAATCACTTCCTTTTATCACGGCATTTTTCTCTGAAATCCTAAGAAATCGCTCAATCTCCAGCATAGAGCCGGCACCATTTTCTGTATTATGCACTTGTGCGCAGAAGGGGAGTTTGTCTACGACATAATCTGTTGCACCAGCGAAGATCAGACAACTATTTTGGAAAAAATTCTGGATATGAACATAGAGCAAACGTCCAGACCGAACAGGCCCCACTTGCCCGCTAGGCAAGTCCAAGTCCACGATTGAGCGCGGCATTAACCCCGCATCCAAAAGTAAATAATCTTCTTCGATGGTCACCAAGCCCGTCATGCCGCTTAGCGTATCGGCATCGCTGTCCGATTTTTCATCACCAATATTAGAAGGGGAGAAGTCCATCTCATCAGGGCGAATAAACTCAACCTGATAGGATTTCCCCACCTCCAGATTGAACCCATAATAACCATTTGAATCGGTGCTGGTTTCCTGAATTAGATTTCCATTTACATCGTATAGATGGACACAAACCCCGCCCACGCCAGGTTCTCCTGTACTTTGGATTCCATCCCTATCTTGGTCGTGCCAGACCAAATTGCCGAGGATTTGCTCCGTATAGACAAAAGGCTCTGTGCGAATTTCGCAGTCTCCAACGATGGGTTTCTCTTCATAGGGTTGCTCGCCGTAAAAGACGGCTAAAAATCGTGTTGTCCCCTCGCCAATTAAAAATTCAAAGACCCAGGGAGCAAAAGATAACCCCGATTGCGGTCTCGCGCTGACAGGGAAATGTGGCACCGAAAGAAGAAGAGCGGGTTGCTCCAGTAGTGAGGGATTGCGCACAGCCAACCCAGAGAGGGGATTGATTCCGGCTGGGAAATCTTCTTGATCAGGACCATAACTAACCGAAGTGCCAATTGGCTGTGGGATCGGTGTTTGTGTTGCGGTAGGTATTGGTGTAAAAGTTGCTGTGGGAGGAATTTCTTCTATAGGGGTTGGGGTGCTTTGAATTGTTATTGCCTTGGTGCATCCAGAAAGGGAAAGGATCTTCAAAGCGACGATAATAAAAAAGATTTTGGATAATTTCATTCTTTTAAGCTCCAATAAAATAAAATTAGATTTAGGTAATTGAGAAGTAAAAGGCAAATCTGAGGCTAGTAAATTTAATGGATTGTAGCAGAAAACACCTTTCATTGGGAGTTTCAAAAACCCATTTTTTGAAACTCCCAATGAAAGGTGTTTTTCACTTAAAACTTGCAAACTCGCCTAAGATAAAGTATCCTAACTCCGATGAATCAACCCTCTCTTTTCACATCCCCTCGCTGGACAGTTTCCAGCCTCACAGCCTATCTTCGCGAGTTGTTTGAATCCGATGAAATGCTGCGTGATATCTGGATTCGGGGCGAAATTTCAAATCTTTCACATCCTCGCTCTGGGCATCTCTACTTTACTCTCAAAGATGGTGGTGCAGCCATGCGCAGCGTCATGTGGCGTAGCAGTGCGGCCCGTCTTGAGCTTAGTTTGCACGATGGCATGGAAATCGAAGCACACGGCTATCTCAGCATCTACGACGTTAGTGGGCAGTATCAACTCTATGTCGATAAGATTCGTCCCGTTGGCGAAGGCGCGCTATATCAGGAATTTCTACGCCTTAAAGCCATGCTGGAAGACGAAGGTCTTTTCGACCCCGATAGCAAGCGTCCCATCCCGACTTTGCCCAAAAAGATAGGCATCGTCACATCGCCAACTGGCGCGGCTCTACGAGATATGCTCAATACCCTCCAGCGCCGACTACCTCTTGCGGAAGTGATTCTTGCGCCGACTCCCGTGCAAGGTGATGCGGCTCCGCTAAAAATTGTAGACGCATTGGATGAACTGCTCCGCACCGCCCCTGACCTCGACGTGATTCTGCTTGGACGCGGTGGTGGCTCCATCGAAGATTTGTGGGCATTTAATGATGAGTTCGTCGTGCGCATGGTGTCCGCATCCCCGGTTCCTATCATCTCTGGGGTTGGACACGAAACCGACTTCACCCTAACAGATTTTGCCGCCGATCTGCGTGCCGCAACCCCAACCGCTGCCGCAGAATTAGCGACTCCTATTACGATTAACGAGTTACAGGGTGGGGTCAATTATTATATAGAGCAACTTAATGCTAATATCAATACCGTGCTGGACCGCAAATTCATCAGCGTGGATGATCTTCGTATGCGGCTGGGGTACGCATCTCCGTTGCGGCGCATCCAGCGAGATCAGCAAACTGTTGACGGGCTGACACAGCGAATTAACGCCGAGCAAGCCCACCGTCAAGGATTGATGCGGACAAAGCTAGATGGGGTGAATCGACGGCTTAATTCACTTAATCCCCAAGCAGTTTTAGCGCGTGGTTATGCTATCGTTACGCATCAGGAAGATCAGAGAATTATCGGTAGTACGGGAGACGCAAAAGAAGGGGATGAAGTAAAAATCCGCGTGACTGATGGCGAATTTGGTGCCAAGATTATTTAATGGAGTTTTTATGGCTGAGAAGAAAATCGAAGAAATGAGTTATGAAGAGGCTTTTGCTGAATTGGAAACAATTGTTGCAAAGCTCGAAAACGAACAGTCTGCGCTAGATGAATCAATGTCGCTTTTTGAACGGGGACAAGATTTGAGTAAACGCTGCACAGATTTGCTTGAAGAAGCTGAATTAAAAGTGAAGAAACTTTCTGGTGGTGATTTGGATAATGAATAATCCCCTTGGAATTTTTCAAAACCCCGTTTTTTTGTCTTCGGTAATCGCTTGGGGGTTAGCACAAATTATCAAAGTGCCTGTGGAATATTTTCGATCAGGCAGAATGAATTGGGCGTTACTGCTCAGTTCTGGCGGGATGCCCAGCTCGCACTCTGCGCTGATGGTCGGTGCTACCTATGGCGCAGGCTTATTTGTAGGCTTTGATTCTCCCATCTTTGGGGTTATTTTCCCAATTACGATGATCGTGATCTACGATGCAACTGGCGTTCGCCGACAGGCTGGTTTTCATGCGGAAAAGATCAATTTATTAATTAGAGAATTGCTTAGTGGAGATTTTAAGGCAGAAAAAAAATTACGCGAAGTTCTTGGCCATACTCCATTGGAAGCGGTTTTTGGTGTTTTGCTTGGTTTGATAGTAGCGCAAGTTATGTGGCTTTTGTGGTGATGAGATGATAGAATCTATTATCTTATTCAACGAAGTTATCAATTATTCAAAGGAGTAAAAAGATGGAAGAATTAGTAGCGTTGGTTGTTGAAAAAACTGGCTTGAGCGAAAAACAAGCTGAGATGGCTGTGGAAGTTGTCCTTGATTTTATCAAAGATAAACTCCCTCCAGTAGTCAGTGGACAGATTGATTCTTTGCTTGAAGGCAAAGGTGATCTTGGTGCAGCAGCAGATGCTCTCGGCGGGTTGTTCGGTAAATAGTCTTGGTTGATTTTATATTCAAATAAAGAATAACTAATAGTTGTCAACTAAAAACACCTCCATTAGGAGGTGTTTTTTAAATTAATGAAAAATCTGAAGGACTAAGGACCAACAAATTTAATTAGGTTATCTCTAATATATATTTCCCATTTGTCAGGGTTATTTATTGTAAAGGGTCCTCCAGAAAGGCTAAAGTTGGTGTCTCCAGATGCCCATGCGAATACATAATAGGTGTAGCCCCCAGGGTAAGGCACTTGAACAGATGTTTCTGCGTTTTTCGATAGCGGAGTGCCATAAACTGGAATATACCCACATTGATTTTCTGCATTATTTGGTGCAAGGTATAAAGATACGCTAACAGAGTTTGTAGTTTGGTTAACAATACGTAATTTTGCTGTTGCGGCAGCTATGCCTGATAAAACCTGATCGCAGCGGTCTTTGTCAGTTGTTGCTGTAGCCAAAGGCGTTGATGTAAATAATGGCGTTGGTGAGAAGATTGGGGTTGCCGTGAAGACAGGTGTATATGTTGCTGTGGGAGGAACTGCTGTAAATGTAGATGTAGGTATAGCAGCCATTGTTTCTGCTGCCATTGTCCATGCCATAGAGATGGCTGTAGCTTGGACATCATCACCCGTTAATGGGGGAGGAGTTTCTTCGGCGGTTCCTCCGCACGCGGCAAGCAAAAAGCTTAACGTGACAAGAATAAATACTAACTTTTTCATATTATTTTCCTAAATTCTTAAATTTGTTATTTTGTAACTTTTAGACTGTCTTTTTTGATAACAATCTCAACAGAATTATTACTGTGAACACCAATATACTCAATCATAGGATCGCTGCCAACGTACACGATTATGGCGTAACGACCTTCGGGAACGGTAAGTTTTATTTGCTGCCATTGGGCAAGATCATATTCAACAATGGGATTATACCCGCCAACTGTTGAACCTTGTAGGGAAATATATACTCTTACATTTGTGTTATTTCTTACCTTGACTTTAAACCGCGGAATATAATCCGGTACTTCATTAGCATAAATCGGCGAAGTCGGTGAAGGGAAAATGCTGGTTGCAGTCGCTTCGAGCGTTGCTGTTTGAGCAGGGAGCGTTCCATCTGGCGTTTCAGTTGCTGTCTCCGCAGGAGTCCCATCTGGGGTTTCAGTCATGGTGGCAGTAAGTGTTTCGGTGGGCGATAATTCTTCTGTTGCCGTAGCAGTTGCTTTCTCTGTCGTCGGTTCTGCAGAAACATCTTCTGTTGTTGGTGTAGCAAGAGCAGCAACAGTTTGCACAGCTTGGGTGCTGGCAACTGTATCTACAGTTGCTTCAATATCAATCGATTCAACAGGCACAACCGGAGAATCAGGGTTTAGAAAATCAGGTACACACGCACTTAAGCTAAGAAGAATAATTATCCCGATAAGCACGATTTTTTTCATAGCGATCTCCCTCATAGTACGAGCGGATTATTGAGCAACTTCTAAAAACTGAGTAATTGTGTCTCTTAACATACCCTCAGGCAATGCGCCAACCTGGCGATGAATAATTTTCCCTTTTGCTACAAAAATCATGGTTGGGATGCCCTGAACGCCATATTTCTGCGCCCATTGCGGGTCTTCATCTGTGTTTACTTTAGCAATCAATACTTTTCCTGCCATTTCTTTTGCCAACTTATCTAAAATAGGACCAACCATTTTGCAGGGGCCACACCAAGGTGCCCAAAAATCGACCACTACAGGCAGTTCTGATTGCAAAACAGTTTTTTCAAAAGCGGCATCAGTGACATTTATCGGTTCGTTAATCATTTTTCTCTCCAAAAATTTTATAGTCTGAATGAATTTTTGCGGTAGATTTCAGCATAGCACTCACTGAACAATACTTATCTTCTGAGAGTTTTATCGCTTGCTCTACATCTTTTTCTTTGATTCCCTCACCCCAAATCAAATAAGTAACGTGGATATCCGTATACACTTTTGGGTGTGTATCTGCTCGTTTTCCACTCACTTTAATTTCTATATCCTTGAAGTTTACACGCTTCTTTTTCAAAATATTGACAACATCCACACCAGTACATCCCGCTAGAGAAGCCAATATCATTTGCATCGGACGGATATTTATACCACCTAATTCAGCTTTTCCGCCAGCCTCGTTTTCTGCCGAAAAAACATTCTCTTTTTTCCAAGTGACTTTAATATTTGTTGCCATAAAAACTCCAAACCTTCGATTTCAAAGCAGTATAACATAACTCGCCATGTTATAATCGCCTCCATGACAGATACCCTCTCTCGCTGGCGAAATGGACTTGCCAAAACCAGTAAATCTACCTTTGGGCGTGTTGCCAGCCTCTTGGGTGCGACCGAAATTACCGAAGAAACTTGGGATGATTTGGAAGCTCTCCTTATCCAGGCAGATTTGGGGATAGCGACCGCAACAGATATAATCGAAACCCTCCAGCGGCACACACGTGATTTAGGCTTGCTACGCTCTGATGAACTTAAGATTGCCCTTCGAGCAGAACTCCGCTCCCGTCTTGACGAAGAGCAGGAGTTCGTTTTAGCAGAATCTGCCCCAAGTGTAATTTTGCTGGTTGGCGTAAATGGGTCTGGAAAAACGACTACAGTCGCAAAGCTGGGCGCACGCTTTATATCTCAGGGTAAAAAAATACTTTTCGGAGCAGCAGATACTTTTCGGGCGGCAGCTGTTGAGCAACTCCAAGTTTGGGGGCAGAGATTGTCTATTGATGTCATAGCAGGTCAACCGGAGAGCGATCCCGGTGCGGTGGCGTATACTACTGTTCAGGCAGGAATTGCACGTAGCGCAGACGTTATCTTAATCGACACAGCTGGTCGCCTTCATACTCGATTTAATCTCATGCAAGAGTTGGAGAAAGTTGAACGAGTTGTGGGCAAGGCTTTATCTGGCGCGCCACATGCAGTCTGGTTGGTGATGGATACAACTACCGGGCAAAACGCATTACAACAAGCACGCGCATTCAAAGAATCAGTCAGTGTAACCGGTGTGATTTTAACAAAATTAGATTCATCTGCTCGCGGTGGGATGGTCTTCGCCATACGACACGAACTTGACTTACCGATTCTTTTTGCAGGTTTGGGCGAAAAGACAGAAGATTTAGAGATTTTTAACCCCGATGCCTTCATTGATGGCATTTTGGCAGAATTTTAGAAGCACTATTGCGTAAAGCTTTTTACGCAATACGTTTTACGGAGACTTTACCATGCAAGAAATTTTAGGACGTTTGAAAGCAGCAGAAGAACTCACTCAACAGCTTATGGAGCGTCTTTGACCTAGTTGCTAAGGAAGAAAAACTTAAAAAATTAGAAAAAGAAGCCGCTGCACCTGATTTTTGGAATAATTCAAATCACGCACGAAAGGTGATGAAAACAGTTACTGCTCTACAAGATGAAAGTGAATCATGGAGAAGCTTTTCTAAACAATTGCGCGATTTGCTCGAACTTGCAGAGATGGATGATGAAAGTATTTGGGAGGAATTGGAAACGGAAGTTGGTACGCTGGAAAGAGATTTAGATAAACGCGCCTTTCAGGAGATGCTCTCTGGAAAATATGATACAGAAGATGCACTTCTTGCAATTCATGCGGGTGCAGGTGGAACCGATTCTCAAGATTGGGCAGAAATGCTCCAGCGGATGTATCTACGGTGGGCGGAGCAACGTAATTATAAGGTTGAAATCCTGGATTTGACCGTTGGTGAAGAAGCCGGCATCAAAAGCACGACCCTTGCCATTTCTGGGAAATACGCTTTTGGCTACCTCCGCTCTGAAAAAGGGACTCACCGCCTTGTGCGTATTTCTCCCTTTGACTCTGCGAATCGGCGGCATACCTCCTTTGTATTGGTTGAAGTTTTGCCGCAAATTAATGACGATAATGCTGCTGATATTGTTATAAACCCCAAAGACTTGCGTGTAGATGTCTACAAGTCTTCTGGCGCAGGTGGTCAGAGTGTTCAAAAGAACTCAACAGCTGTCCGCATGACACATCTTCCAACAGGAATTGTCGTCACATGCCAAAATGAACGCTCTCAGCTACAAAATCGTGAAAATGCATTGAAAGTTTTAAAGGCACGCTTGCTTGAACTAAAAGCCGCTGAACAAAAAGAAGAGTTAGATGGTTTACGCGGTGAATATACCAAAGCGGAATGGGGGAGTCAGATTCGTTCTTATGTTTTGCACCCCTATCAATTGGTGAAAGATCATCGCACTGAACATGAGATGGGCAATACGCAAGCCGTTTTAGATGGCGATCTGGATAGTTTTATGGAAGCCTATTTGAAACAGACTTCGTCTTAGCAAGCGGCACAAAGCTTTGATCTAAAAGTCATCTATTAGAAAAGTCACCCCCATTGTTTGTTTTTTGTGTAATTCTTATTCTGCCTACGTGTCTGTTACTATCGATTGCGATTAACGCGGAGAGGACAGAGGGCATTGAAGCGGTGCGATAGGCTCACGAATATAAACAACTCTTTCATCTTTACCAAGTGCAATGACTATGAGCGCGTCAACGTATGGGTAGAGATATCCTTCAACAGGATGTTGGCAACCAACGAGAATTGCATCAGCCGTGTTGGGAAAATAGGTAGGGGAACTTACTAGAGGGAGAATATTTGCGGTCGGAGATAATCTTACTTCACCACCATACTTTTCAAACCCATAAAAATAACAATTGCTAGAGAAATAAGTAGCATTAAAAAACCTGCGCTTTGGATCTGTGGGTAGAAATATCCTCCGAAACTAAAAATTGCATAGATGGCCAAGGAAAACATGAATGTTTGGAAGGCAAGAGAGGGGAAAGATTTTTCTAGTTTATACTGAATGGTTATCCATTGTAAAATTTTCAAAATACCAGCACTAATTAGTAAAAGAGTGGGGATAAAAGCTGGAAAAGCGTAGCGTGCGTAGGGAACGAGTGGGACAAAATAAAAGACCCAATATGTGCCTCTGAAAAAAGTCGGCACCCAGATAACAAGCATAATAATAAGCATAAAGAGCATTTCAGGTCTTGTAAATAGAATTGGAGCTTTGCTTATATATAGTACGCTTCCTAAAAGAGCCAGTATGGAAATTATTTTTAAAATGTTGTAGGAAAATCCTCCTACAAGTGGAATTTCTGTGCCTGCTCCTTGCCCCCAAAAACTTTGAAATAATGTGCTGAGAGACGCTCGATAATACCATCCAAAGCCTTGAGAATCTTGGATGGTTTGCAGATACAGAGAGGGTTCGATATAAGATCGTAATTTCAGGAAATGACTGGTTTCATTAACACCTATCCAAGCATGCTCAGCAGATGGATTACGAATTATATTTGAAAAGGATTTTTCATCCCAAACCCCTGAAAGTAAATTTTCATTTTCAAACTCTGGTGGCGTTGAGGTGTATTCTCCTTCGGCAAGAACAAACCCATCATAGTAGATGTGATGTATGTTTTCAGGGAATGTTGGCAGGGGAGTTAGCCATGTATGATTTGCCTCGTGTGGAATATATAATGTTGTTGTGTAGAAAATAGGGGTTGTTCCTACCTGCACGTTTTGTAGTGGGGATGTAGCTAGACCATCGGGTGTGCGATATTGAATAATGGGTAATTCAAGCTGTGTAGGTTCATCTGCCCAGATCCAAACCCCTAGCGTAAAAGTTTTCTTACGAAGAGGCTTGATAAAACCTGGAGCAAAAGATTGCCCAAAAGATTTCATTTCTCCTTCGTTCGAAAGAGAAAAAATAAAATTTCCAAAGGGGGCTTTTGTCGTTTCAAAGCGCACTGACTGCTTACCAGCAGGATAGGAAAACCATTGTGATGCATCTTGAAATGTCACGGTTTTTATACTTAAAATTATAGTTGCTAATAAGAAAGCTGCCCCCATCACAAGGTAAGTTTTTTGTTTGAGCACTCTGAATAAAGGAACAAGTGGTGCCAGAAAAACAAATGGGACAGTAGTATCACGAGAGTAAAAGCATAAAGCAATAGATATTGCCCAACCAATAAAACTTAATACCGAAAACCCTTTTTTTATGCTCCGAACACTTAACCAAAGAAATAAAGCCGAAACTACAGCTCCAAGTACATCATCATGCACACTGGTCATATTGTCCAAATAGCCTGGTAATAACGCAAGAGAGAATGGAACCATCCACTGTAGTGGATGCCCCTTGTTAACCAACTCACCCATGAAGAGCCAGGCTAACCATATACTAATTAAAAACAACGCAAAAGATATTAGACGTCCAATATAAAGTTGTATAACTACAGGTTGATTATGGGCTAATTTTATGGGCCAGGACACTAACCAATAGTAGACCGCTTTTCTTCCGACGGGGGAACCACCTGTATCAATTGGATCGTCATCCAAACTTCCAAGAGAGACATTAAATAAATTATCCTGCCCACTAGCAAACATGGATTCTGCAATTTGTTTTCGCAAATTGTTATCGTATTCTCCTGGTTGAGGCCATTCTTCTTGATGTGCGGCTAACCAAACATATTCAAAATGACCAGGCTCTTCATGATGCCACCAAAGCGGTATCATAAAAACATAAATTAAACCATGCAGAAATCCTAATATAAGAATAGCTCTCAAAGGGTGTTTTTGAACCGATTCTATTACTGGGGAAAGCACCTGTTTCATTTTCATCAATGGTCCTTGCGTATATTGTACATATAAATGTAAACCAAATGGTCTTTCTGAGACACATCAGCTTTTTTTAGAAAGTGTGATCAACTATAAAAACTTTGTGCTATCTATGTCTTTTAGATATAAAAAATATCAAAAAAATTGCCTTTATCTGCGCTTCTTTGCTCCTCAAAATTCGCAGAACTTTCAAAAAATCTTTCTTCTATAGACATGATAAGTATTGCGTTACGCGTATACCAAATTATTTATGTTCAGATACCTACTTGAGTAGCAGAGAATGGAAAACCTGCAAATTCTACGAAGAAAAACTCGCGTTTTATCTACAATTGCGATTGCCATCACAAACTGGTTCAGGAAGTGGACATTGAAACGATGTCTCAGGTTCGCGCGTATAGATAATTTCCGGCTCTTCGCCAAGTAAGATAATCTTATAGGCATCAATATAAGGAAAAAGATATCCTTCAGTTGGATGTTGACATCCAACCAGAATTAAATCAGCGGCATTTGGGAAATATAATGGAGATTCATTAAGAGGTAGGATGACGCCTGTCTGTCCAAATTGCCCTATCATAGTAAAGGTTAGACGAGGAAAATCTTTGTCTTCAAAAGCATCTCTTCCTGTTGAGTGTTCACCATCGCCTCGAGTATAAAAACGAGGATAAAGACTACGCCCGAAATAAATCCTAGCGTCAGGTTCTTGTAGAAAGGTATTAAGTTTTTGTTCAGAAATATTGGTTTGTTTAAGAAATTCACCTTGAATAATTTTCTCCTGAATTTGAACTGATGTCAGCTTTGGGTAACGCGCTGGAATTGCTTGGTCAAGTATTGTAATCATACTTACAAAAAGAAAGAAAGGGAGGATATACAAAATTCCAGGTTGATATGAGAATGGATGGAGTTTGTTTTGTGTTTTGTTTTCCTTATTGTCGTTGCAGATATTTAATCTCAATGATGCTGTGATAAAAAATATTATTTCTACAATTCCCAAAGCATAATATAAAAAAGTAACCCAATCTACAGGAACGAGGTAACGCCCCCCTGATGTGCGTGCGAAAGCATTTGATATGTGGTAGGTCAAAAAAACAAATAATGGTAGAAGCCCAGTTACTCTCCATTTCTTCCATGCGATACCTAATCCCAAAGACAATAGAAATAAATTCCAGAGCAGTACTATTTTTGCCTCCCATATTAATTGCCCCCCCCACCCTTGTCCATTAATTTTATTCCAGTATGGATAAATGTTTTTTATAGTGTGACGCAGGTCATGAAAAGTGAAAGAAGTTGGAAGGGTTAGGACACTTGTTACAATGCTATGAAAAAAATGATTTGGGATAAAAACCAGCGCATCGCTTTGGATGTGGTTGTTTGTTTTTTTTTGTGTAAACTGTCTGGAGAGTGTGTTAACGGGGAATGCTTTTCGTCGCGCAAGGTGTTGATTTGCAATACCCATGCCCAAATTAGCGTGCGAGGCGGGCACATCGTCCACGCCTAAAGAATATCGTGTTCTGATGACTTCTGTAATGATGTCTAAGAAGAAGAGAGGGGTAGATGCTACTTTTTGGCTGCGCCACATCCACGGGGAGATTGTAAAGAAAAAGGCAAGTAGTAAAATAGTTGTTGTTTGTAGGAGCTTTTTCCAATTCGTTTTTAATTTCAATAAAAATAAGAAAAGCGCGAGGGGGATAAACAATAAGATATTTGTGCGTAGCATAATGCCTAGCCCTAGCGCTCCTCCAGCAAGGATTAAATAGCGTTCTTCCCCTCCCCCCTTTTTTTGCCAGCGAATAAACCATAACGTAAATAAGGCGAGCGTAATCGCTGTGGGAAATTCTGTTAACATATATTTCGAGTGGACAGATAATATCCATGTGCTAGAGGCAATGGCATTGATGTTCTTTAAAATGACAAAAAACGAAATGAGAATTCCTGCTGTACGGCTGTTTAACTCTTTTCCTATAAGATAGAGAATGGGCGCAAGAGATGCATAGATTGCTGTTTGAAGAGCAACCACAATAAGATAGTTTTGCCCTACAATGAGATGTAATAATGCCAAAAAGCCAGACAATAAAGGTCGATTATAAAAACCACCATTAAAAAGACCCTGTCCAATGAGGGCAAATTGTCCTCCTATATCAAAGGTGGCGGAGTCTGCGTAAGGAGAAAGTTCGTTGTTTGGCGGGTAAGGACCCGGTGCAAAAAAATTGTGTGGAAGAGGCTCGTTGATCCAGAAAATAGCGGCTATTATCCATAAGATTATGAAAATAAAAATATCCTGTTTTTTATGAATAAATGCCAAGAAAGGATGACCTTGTGTTTTTTTTGTGCGCGATGAGAAAAACAAAAAAGTAATACTAATAACTAGTGCAATAAAAACTTGCTCATTTAGCAAAGGAACGCCTGCCTCGTTCCAATAGCGGTCATCAGGGCTGATGCCAAGCCCAGACGATGCGATAAAGACCCATATAGCGATAAATGATGTCAAAAAGGTGATCACAGCTCTCTTAGGTTGATATTTGTACGGCTTGGTAAATTTCCGCCAAGATATAAGGAGAAGATTGGTTTGTAAATAGATTAGTGCAAACCAAATAATTGCTGGACGCAACCGTTCAAAATATCCGATATAAGACGAAAAACGATACTCTGGAAGAAGAAAAGCAAGAATTATAAAAGTTGTCCCCACTATATTTAAGGCAAGAAAAACTATAGATGAAATTTTACCTTGGGATAAATGAACTTCTAGTTTTTTGCTAATGCCCGGGTGTTTCCAAAAGTAGATGGCTATAAAGAAAAAAAAGAAAGCGAGAGTGATATTTCCAAGCACTAAAGCAAAGCGTTGAAGAGAAAGTCCAAAGATAAAAAGATATTCAGTTTCAGAAGGTAATTGAACAAGAAAGAGAGTCGCGATTATCCCCTCGATAAAGGCAAGTAAGAAATATATATATATCCTGAAACGTTTAAGAAATTTTGTCATTTTTATCATGTAAATGTTATTCGATTCTCGTTGAAACTTCAAAAAAAAGAATTAACAACCCACCTAGAAAAAGTATTACGGAAAATAAAAAGTTAGCGATCTGGGGGGGCAAAAACATAATAGAAAATGCTGCTAGGCATAAAATGAGCGCAACAACTTGAATAGTACGAACTGCTTGCGTAGAACTTAATCCCCTTTGAACTAAGCGATGATAAGTATGAGACCTATCTGCCTGAAATAAGGGTCTATGCCGGCGCAAACGAGAAATAACAACCAAACTTGTATCAAATATAGGAATGCCTAATAAAAGAATAGGGACAAACCAAGTAGAGCCAGGATTTAAATCTGGAGGGCGATAAATAATTGAAATAGAGGCTAAGAAAAAACCAAGTACCTGCGAACCTGAATCTCCCAAAAAAAAACGTGCGGGAGGTTTGTTATAAATATATAAACCGATACTAAGTCCAATTAAGGTAGCTGTCAACTGAGCTAAGGTTGCTTGCCCAGCTACTAAGGCTGCAAATGTGAAAAAACTGGCGATGATAATTGTAAGCCCCGCGACCAAACCATCCATGCTATCAATAAGATTAAAGGCATTGGTAATCCCAACAACCCAAAATAAAGTCAATCCCCAATTTATAACAACAATTACAGGCAGCTCCAATGAGAGATTCGCTGTTTCGAGAAACCTAATAGTCGTGCCAGAATACGCTAATATCGTTGCAGCAAGAAATTGCCCTAAAAATTTTTTAGGAGCAGATAAACCATATATATCATCCAGCATCCCAAAGAAAAAAATTATGCCACTCCCTGCAAATAAAGCCAAAAGAGATGACTCGTTTTTCAAACCAGAAAAGAAAATCAGGATAGACAAAACAAGAAAAAGTACCAATCCTCCAGCTAAAGGGGTCGGGTTATTATGCTTCTTATGAGTAGCACTTCCTGGCATATCAATAGCACCCAACCTTTTTGCCAACGTGATAGCTAAAGGCCCGACAAAAACAGAAAGTGCAAATGCGAGAAAAACGAAAATAAGAATTTTCATTACAGTTTTTTGAATGAAGATAATAATTCCCCTGTATGTTTGGTCTCACGTAGCAAAAAAGCACAAAACTTGTTGGGGATGAAGAAAGCGCACGTGAGTTTCGACTTGCTCCCCCTTAATTAATGTTGTTTTGACAAAAGGAAAACTCCGTTAAATAAGAAAGCGGACATAAGTTTACCACGCAACGAATCTAGGTAGTGCTTAAATAATAAATGGTCTCTCGCTGGATTTTTCTGGATAAAGCAAATATTATAAATCCTCTATGAGGTTTTTTCACTAGCTTTTATGCACTATTTGAATTTGCTTACCTATCTTTTTAAATCTTTGTAAATTTTTGATTTAAAGAACCGAGCTGCACTTTGTATATGCCATAATAGATAGCGAATTTTTTTTCGACTAGAGCGCTGAGCATCATGCTGAATGTATAGATTTGTGTCTATAAGCGGGAACAAGCCTAAAACACGTGCGCGTGCGCATAGATCGACATCTTCAAAATAGAGGTGATAGCGCTCATCAAACCCCCCTAGCTGTTGATAATCTTCGCTTCGCATGAGCATGTACATTCCCGCAATCCAATCGGGGTAAATAAGCCCTGCTTTATCTGGTGGTAGATGTGAAAAACTATATCCGGGAAGTTTGCGTTTAAGAATGCCTACGGGTGAGGGGAACTTACGAAAAGAATCTTGAAGGATATTTTTTTCATCACCGATAAGTGGAGAAATTATTGCGGGATCTTTTTCTAAATGCTCAATTAGTGTCGAAAAGATGGGTTCTGTAAAAAGAATATCTGGGTTTAGCACACAGAAATATTTTCCTGTAGCAATTTGAAAGGCTTGATTGTGATTATGAGCAAATCCCCTTTTTTTTGTATTGCGGAGAATGGTGAAATCTGCCCAAGAAGAGTCATCCATGTCAGGCAATTCGTGACCGAGATTGTCAGTGATGATGATTTGCAGACGATGCGCTTCTTCATGGCGTTGGATGCTTTTTAGAAGCTTGGGGAGCTTTTCCACGTCTCCATGGCTGACGATTGAAAGGGTAATGAGGGGGGATGATGGAAGAGAGGGCATTTTTTATTCACAAAGAATTTGAGTTTTTAGTGATGTGAAAAACCCAGCGGAGTTATTTTTGGAAAACACACAAATTAATAACACGCGAGGTGCGTTTTAATTATCCTGAAAAAGCATTTTTCTATATTGCTTACTGACTTCTCCGGCATGCCCTAGTGCTATCAATTTTCCATGCTCCAAAAGGGCGGCTCTTTGGCATAAGTCTTCAACCATATCTACATCATGAGAAACGAGCAGAACGGTAGCTCCACTTTCACGAAATTCTTTCATGCGATTGGCACATTTTTCGACGAAGGCAGCATCTCCGACGGATAGCGTTTCATCAAGAATTAAAATATCTGGTGTCCACGCGGTTGCGACTGCAAAACCTAAGCGCGCCGTCATGCCAGATGAGAAAGTGCGCAGAGGGGAATAGATAAAATCGCCTATTTCGGCAAAATCTATTATTTCGGGAAGTTTTTCTTCAACTTCTTGCTTGCTATGCCCTAGTAATGTACCGTTAAGGTAAACATTTTCTATACCAGTTAGCTCTGGATGAAACCCCGCCCCAAGTTGAAGGAGGGGGTAAACTTGTCCTTTTACCCAAACTTGCCCTTCGGTAGGATATAGGACGCGGGCAAGTACCTTGAGGAGGGTTGATTTTCCTGCCCCATTTCTGCCCAAAATACCGAGTATTTCCCCCTCCTTAACTGCGAGATTTATTTTATCTAGTGCAAGGAAGGAATTATATTTAATTTTTCCCTGCACTAAACGAATCGCATATTCTTTGAAAGTGTGGATTCTTTCATTAGGAAGCTGGTAAGATACTGAAACGTCTTTGAGAAAAAACGCAGTATCATCTTTTACTTTAGACATAGTAGGCAAATTTTTTGGCTTGTCTGGTAAAGAATGTCCAACCAATAATCAATACTCCAAAAGATAAAACCAAAGCGATGATAAATTCTTGCGTGGTTGGGTAAAGCCCATCAAATGTAACTAGGCGAAAAAATTTAATCAAATGATAAAGTGGGTTTAGGTACAATAACCAACCATTTAAGACATCTGCGATCATTTCTTCTGGGTAAATAATAGGAGTAAGGTACATCCATGCAGTTAAGACAATGGGGTACATTTCAGAAACATCCGGAAAAAAAACACCTATCGCAGAAAGAATAAGGCTAAATCCTAATGCAAAGGCAGCTAAAAATAAAATTGCAATGGGCAAAAGGATGAATGTTTCACTAATAGGGGTTTTTGTAAATAAATAAATTACAGCAAGCGGTACTAGAGAAAAAAGAATATTGATTATTCCCGTCCCAATGGTTGAAATAACTATAGATGTTCGTGGCAAGTAGATTCGCTGGAAAAGATCACTTCCCCATATCATATTGCTAAGAGTTGCAGCCGTTGTTTGTGCGAAGAAATTCCAGGCAACCAGGTTTGTAATTATAAAAGCGGGGTAGGCTCCACGCAAATCAAAGAGGCGTGAAAAAACAATAGACATGATGATCATTGTGCCTAAAGGATTTAGCATTGTCCAGATTATGCCTAAAGATGAACGCTTGTATCTTGTAACGATATCTCTGCGAACTAGTTGGGCGATTAGATCCTTAAACTTTAGTATCTCTTTTATTTCATCTAAAGCAGGATTTTTACTTTTGGTACTATCGTAAAATTGAGTGTTTTGGGACATAGGATATTTTTTATTGGATAAGTGTGCCTCACGCACGTTTTAGGCTTGGTTGCCCTTCTCTAGGCAGATGCTTATCGTGGACAGTTTCATCGCAAGCATCCAAGTATGCCATAAAAAGTATTGTATGCCAAAGAAAAGGGAAAAACAATGCCTTTCTTCCTCATTATTTATTCAATCTTGGCACGCCTGCGCCGAAATGATACTTTTAGGGGCAGAAAGAAGTTATGCTCAAGGGCCTGATTGATATCTCCTGTGGATGCAATGCGATTAGTTTGAATTTTTTTTCTCTTGCGCCACATTTTTCCAAGTCTCTTTATGGCATCAATCTTAGCTTTCCAAATGATCTTGCCACGTCCTTTTACTGAAAAAGATAATAAAAAATATAGATTGATCAGAAAATGTGAGGGGAGATATAGCCAAAAGAGTGGCGAGGGCATATTTTTAAAATAAGTCCACACCAAATTTCGATGTCCGTGATATACCGCAAAATCACTCAATTTACCTGTACTAGCAGAGCCAATATGGTGTACTGTTGCTTGAGGCACATAATAAGCGTCTAAACCATGCAAACGAAGACGAAAGCTTAAATCAACATCTTCATGATAAGCAAAATAGTCTTCGTCAAAACCGCCCACATCTAAGAAAGCCCGACGTGGGTATAAAGCTGCCGCCGCACAAGGGCTAAAAATTTCTTCAGTTTTAGCTTTTGCTCGAAGAGGATAACCATAATTTCGCCGCCAAGCTAAGCCGCTGATATGGTAGATATCCCCTTCTCCATCTAATAAATCAGGGGTGTTAGCCTGAATTTGCTGAGACGCAAAAAAAGCATTAGGATACTGTTTTGCTGCTTCAAGCAGGTTTTCTAACCAATCTGATTCAGGGAAGGCGTCTGCATTAAGAAGGGCAAGCCATTTCCCACGTGCCATACGCGCACCAATATTATTGGCTATGGCGAAGCCAGTGTTTTTATCTAATTTTTTGATGCGGATATGGAGACAGGAATATTTATCCTTGATATCATCTATACCACCATCAGAAGAGCCATTATCTATAATAATAATTTCGGAGTTTTTGTAACTTTGTTCCAGCAAAGAATCTAAACAACGCGAGAGATGTAATGCGCTGTTCCAGATTACTATAAGAATAGATACTAGAGATGTTTTGTTATTCATTCAGATAAGGACGTTGATAAAGTGATAATTCAGAAATTTCAACATTTGACGTGTGTTTTATAATTATTGACTCCACCGCA
>Ga0209249_1000325_pt1 | contig 61213 bp, 66 predicted proteins | sample SaaInlV_200m_DNA_4_FD_184653 | JGI IMG/M metagenome (GOLD analysis project Ga0209249, IMG submission 184653) | Marine microbial communities from expanding oxygen minimum zones in the Saanich Inlet - SI037_S3LV_200m_DNA (SPAdes) (version 2) | ecosystem: Environmental > Aquatic > Marine >...
CAAACTTGATTTCCATCCATTAAAAGAACACAAGGGTCATTTGTTTCGGTATAATTATATGCTAACAACAAATCATTATTCAATCTATCAATATAAGATTCATCAACAGAACTAATTTCAACACAACCTTCTCCAATTAAAATATAATCTTCATCTTGATATACTACTGGGAATTCACTCATAAAACTTTCATTGAACATATACTCAGGTTCTCTAGCATCATATTTGAACAACATATAATATCCTTCATCAATATAATAAGAGACTAATTCTTTTCTTGGAAATACTTCTGCAGCTCTTTCATTATAATTAAAGCTTACCCATAGATTTGTTTTCAAAGCACAATTCTCATCAATACTTAAATCATCATAATCAGTATTAACAAATTTTCCAGAAGAAAAAACAAAAGCAGTACTAACTAAAGTCAAAATAATAAAAGCAAGAAGAATAAATTTCTTCCATTTAATTTTTTTCAAAGCATAACTTGCAAATATAGCTCCTGGGATTGTAAAAATCATAAAGTATCTAACTATATTTGATTTCAGATTATACACAGAATAAAATGACAGAGCTACAAATCCAAAGATCAGCAAATATTTCCTATCTATTCTTTCTTTCCAAACAAAATAAATTAAACCAATTACAACCAAAGGAATTAAAAAATTCCAAGCATAAGCAAAATTCATATAATCAATACTGCTTTTAATATAATCTCTATAAACAACATTCAATGCTACTGAACTCGCAATACTATAAAAAATATTTCCATAAGCCATTTTATTGTAAATAAACCATGGAACAAATACTAAACAATAACTTAAACAACTCAAAATAAAACTTCTAATTTTTTTATGGAATAACAAGAGAGGTATAAATATTACAAATGTGTATCTTGTCAAACATGCTAATCCTAAGAACAAACCTGCTTTCCAATCATTCTTCAACAAATAGACTAAAAACAGTCCTAACAAGCTCAAAGCTAATAAATCACTTCCTTCAATTAAACCATAAACTAAAACAAAAGAATTCAAACTAAACAAATAAAAAACAAACTTGTCTACTCTAAAAACTTCAGCTAATTTTACAGAGGAAAAAAAGAATAAACTAGACACTAATATAATATACAGATACTCAGCAACTTTCCAACTAAACATACTAAACAAACCAATAATCAAACTCATCAATGGTGCTCTTTCAATTTCAAAATACATTCCATTTCCAAACCAATATTGAGCATTCAGGACATAAACTGAAAAGTCCCATCCCATATATTTAAAATGCCAAATAAGAAAAATAATTGTAGATACAATATACAAGCTTAATAATTTATACGAACTCCGCATCGATCAATTCCTTCAACTCTTCATAGCTAACATATCCTTCTCTTTTAATATCATCATTAATAATCATTGTAGGTGTATCTGTAACATCATAAAACATTTTCATAGTTTCAATTGCTATATCATCTTCTAGATCATAATTAATAGAAAAGACATCTACTGTACTATTACTTCTTGAAACGATCATATCTAAAACATAACCTTGTCTTTCAGATTCAGAATCATCTTCTCCATAAAAGAATAATATATAGTTCAAATCCATTTCACATTCTTCATTCATATGATTTACTAAAATATAAGTTTGAATTTCTAAAAGAAAATATCTTCTTGCTAAATATTCATATTCTGCTTCTTCAAAAATACTTTTATCTGTATAACTATTCAGGTACTGTCCAAGTTCAACTAGTTCTGTAGATAAAGAATTTAATCTTTGTTCAGCAAATTGACAATTATCTCCTCCAAATTCATCCCAGAAAGCTTGTTCAATAGATAAACTTTCAGCATCTAATTCATTTCCTTTCAAATCGTCTAATATTGAATCAGTCCTAATATTATCTAAATTCCATCCTAAAAATAAACCTGCGATAAAAACCATTAACGTAATTAACAAACTTGTTACAAATGCCTTTCTTGAAAATTTTCTTACCATTTTTTCTTTGCTCTTATTACTTCTTTATAAAATGCTGTCATCCAATGCATTCCTCTAACAAACGGATACAGTGTTAAATATACTACCAATGCTTCTGGATATCTCCATCTCTCTTTTAAGTTTTTATGTGCTTGATGATAGATAAATAATGCTACACCAAAGGAAATAGCTATAGGGAATAACAAAGTAACATTCAAACTTAATATTATATCTTTAATACTTGGCCAAGTCCATGCAAAATAGTCCATTCCTACAATAGCAAATTTATCTACAAAATATATAGCTTTTTTGATTAGTGCATATGATAACAAACTAAACATCAACAAAACAGTAACAACTGATAAAATATTTAATGGGTATTGAAAGGTCCCTAATAGTCCATATTTTTTATTCATTACCATTCCCTTGTATTTATTTGTATTGTACAAAAAACCTCTAAACCATCTCACTCTCTGTCCCCATAACATTTTAAATGAATCTGGAACTTTTGTAAAACTCACACACTCCTTTGCAATTTTAATTTTATAACCTTTATACCTTAATCTCATAGCAATCTCTAAATCCTCAGTAAAATTACCTTCATCAAAACCACCAAACTTATCCAAGAGATCTTTTCTATAGATACTCAATGCACCTTGACTAATATGTAAAGTATCAATCTTTGACATTAAAGTTCTTGTAAAAGTAGCAAACATATATTCTAAGTGTTGGAGTTTTTCATAAATATTTGTAGGCTTTGTAACTTTTATTGTACTAATCACAGCTCCTACATCTTTATCATCAAAAAATGGAATAATTCCTCTAATAGCATCTTCCATTACAATAGAATCAGCATCAACACAAGCAACATATTTTCCTGTAGCAAATTTTAATCCTTCATTGAAAGCATGCGACTTCATATGTCCTTTTTCATGTTTCATATTTACTAACTTAATATTATGTTCCGAAAAACATCTAATTAATTTATTTGCAACTTTTTCAGTTTTATCTATTGATCCATGATTTACAATAACAATTTGTATTTTTTCTTTAGGATAATCTGACATTGCTATAGAATGGACTGTTTTCCACAAACCTTTTTCTTCATTTCTTGCAGGTACAACAACAGATACATTTGGAAATTTTTCTGAAAGAACTTTCCTAGGTTCTTCTTTAAAGAATACAACATGCAACCAAAAAACACCAATATACAAACTAACAAAAGATACGATCCAAATAATCCAATTCATCATTAGCCTTCAATCCTCCAGATATCTACTCCTTTTTCTTCATAGATCTTATTAAAGTCTTTCGTATATTGAGCTACAAATAGGAGTCCTTCTGTCTCATAATCCCATATTTCATCCCTATACCAGTCATCTACCCAAATATAGCTAACATTATATTTTTCTAAAATTTCTTCAGAATCTTCTAAATTTCTTAGATAAAATACATTTTCAATATCTTGATATCTTTCTTCTGCATCACTTACAAACAAATAATTTTCATCAATAACATTTTTGTGTCCAGCATAATTAATCCAAACTCCTCTACTATAATCTGATAAGATAACAACTTCATTATGTTGTGATAATAAATCTACAGCTTCCATAATCTCTGTATTAGGTAATGCTTCAATTATTTGTATTTCTTGTGAAGCTCCTGAAAAAACAACACCTATTAAAATTAACAATAAAGTAACTCTTCTAAAATATTGTGAGCTCCATCTTCTTTTAATTAAACTTAAAAATCCTAATGCTGCAAAAAATATCAAAAATATATTGAAAAAGATTAAAGCAGTTTGAAAAAAGTAAGACAGTACAAATAAGATTAAAACTGAAAAGAAGACAAATAGGTTTTCATATTTTTTACTCCATAAATAAATAAATCCCATTATTGCCAAAACAAATGTAAATATTGCTACGCCTAAATTACTTCCAAAGTCAAACAATAATTCTTGAAATAAACTAAAATTAACTTCTTTATTAATTTCAAATAAATTAGGCAATCCTGTATTATAAACTATAACTGAGAAATATATAAGACTAACAAAAGCTCCTACATAAAATAATCTTAAAAAATCTTTTTTCCTATCTTTCTTCCATGCAAAGGAATATAGTCCTAATATTAATAACAAGAAAATACTAAAGCTAATACTAAATAGGGGCATAACTGCAATTAATACATAATTTAGTTTTTTCCATTTATTCTTTACAAATAAATAAAAGATGCTTAAAGAGATAAAGAAAGGCATAAAAATTGTATTTGCTGAGCTAAAAAGATAAATATAAATTGGTGAAAATATAAAAAAGATTGATGCAATATTAACTAAAGCTTTTTCTTCAACAAATTCCTTTACAATATTTCTAAATACAAAAATACTCAATACTCCTAATATAATAGGCAATACTAAAGCTAAAAATTCTGGTGCTGGGCTTAATACTAAAGGTGTTCCCCAAGAATAAGCTGCAAACCTTCCACCAAAACTCAATGGATCAAATAAACTTAACAATCCTGCCAATCTAATATTCAAATAATGTTCTGTTCCAAAAGGTACTTCTCTCAAGAGTTGTATAACTAACAAAATTAGAAATCCTATTACATAGGTTCCATTTTCAACATAAGACTTTGTAAATACTTGCTTCTTCATTTTCAAACATTAATTCAAAACAGGTTTCATCATTGATATAAACCAGTTCTTCAACATCAAACATCTCCTTACTTTTTTCTGAAAAATATAAATAATCTACACTATATTTATTCAAAACTGTACCTGCATTAATTAAAGATTCTGTAGTATATATCTTTTCTACATCTAAAAGTCTATCTTCTGCATAGAAAAATTGTGTATCTATTACATTGGCTCTATTTGCTATATATGCAATCAAGTTTCCTTCATACACATTTCCTAAAATAACACTATCTTCTTCTGCATATATACTTGCCCAAGTTAAAACATCAACTTCTCCTTGACTAACTCCTTCATTAATAACCACTTCTGCATTACTTATTGAAGGCACAATTAAACTAACTAGACTAATCAAAATTAATCCCCATACAATATAACTTGTATACTTTGAAATTTTTGTTAAATTTAAATAATCTATAAACCAATTTATACTAATTGCTGAAGTTATACAAAAGACTACAGCTAAAATAATCAATCCATATTCAAATGCTATTAATTTCAATAATAACAAAGTAAACGAAGATAAAATAATTGCACTAACTATATTTATTGCTGTATTTCTCCTCGGTGCTAAAATCATTCCAGTAACTCCTAATAATAACGGGATAAACCCAATTATTGATACTGTTTCAAAAACATTAAAATTTTGGAATAATGATCCATATAATTCAATTGGAAAATTTCCCCAAACAGTAGCCAAACCAATATCCAAATAAATATTTTTAAAGAAAATCAAATTTACTAAAACAAATAAAACCATATGCATACCAATAGCTTCTTTTATTTCTGTTTTTAGTGACATGGATTCTGCTATCATAATTATTGCAAATATTACTAATGTAAACAACATTAACAAGTTCAATGGTTCAATCATAATATATACAAATGATAAAAACATAAACAATCCTTTTCTATTTTTTATATCTAAGAAAGTATAAATTAAAAGGAAAAACAAGGGTACTGACAAACTTAAAATAGAAATTTGATTTAATGTATTTTTTATAAAAATTGGAATAAATGCTGCTAAGATCGCTGCAAACAAAGCTGTTTTTTTATTCTTTGTTATATCCTTTGCTAATAAATATACAATAAAAATTATACTACTTGCAAAAATTGCCGGAATTACTTTGTAAGCAAATCCTTGACTTAAAAAAAGATCCCAAACTGCTATAAAATAATTAAAAACATTTGTATTCAAAATAACATTTCCTCCATAACTTAGAGGATCATAAACTAAAGGAACAAAATTACTTACAATATATTCAGAATGTCTCAAACTAAAATATGCATCATCACTACTAAAAAATGGAATTTTATATTCATAAAAAAGTCTAAAACCTAGACTAAGTAAAAATACAAAAGGCAGTAATAATTTTTCTAATTTGAATTTCATAGGATTATTAGGATCCAAAATCTTCAGGGTCTAACTCTTCTAAATTTGAACTTTTTGAAACATCTTCTTTTTTCTCATCTCTTAATTCAACAACTGCTTCAACTTTCTCTTCTTTTTTATTCTCTATTTCAAATCTTTCATCTTTAGCAATTTTATCAAGAATTTCTTCTTTAGCATCTTCTTTAATTTTATTCTCTAATTTCTCTTCTTGTTTCTCAGCAATCTCTTTAAATTTCTTTTTCAATGCTTCTTGTTCTACAATATCAAAGTAATCATAAAATTTAGAAGTTAATTTCAACATTCTTGTTCTTCCGAATCTTTCGGAGGTTACAAAATCTTGTTCTTTCAATGCTTTAATATGATCATAAGCTGTATTTCCTCTCATTTTTATTATTTCTGATTGTACAGCTGGTTGTTTATATGCAATCAAAGCTAATGTTGCTTGTGATGGTGCATCTAATTCTGAACCTGAAACTAATTTTGTTGACAAATGATTATATTCTTTTTTAATATTTAATTTATAACTATTATCTTCTTCGTAAACTTCTAATCCGCCCTCTTTATTTTTGTAATCTAAATGTAAGGCTTTCATTGCTTCTTTTACAACACCTACACTTTTAATTCCACAGTATTCTGCAATTTCATCAACCTTCATAAGTCGACCAGTCATAAACAATACTGCTTCAATTTTATTCTTAATATCTTGCATACTCTCGATAAAAGAAATCTAGATTTAAAAAGATTATGCTTATTTTCATTTATAAAAGGATCATAAATTATAATCATCAAAACAATTATATACTCTTTATATTAATTTAATATTATGAAAAAACAAGAGATCTTACAAATCTTAATGATTTTATCAATTTTAATTCTTCTATCTATTGCAGTTTACCAATTTTCAAATGCTCCTATTGAGTGTTGGGATGGTACAGAAACAGATTCTGATACTGGAGAATTAATTCCTATTGGTGGCTGTAATGCTTCATATACTTTAGTTCTTTCTAGTCTAATCTTACCTTCTCTAATTATTTTACTAATCTTTGGAACTCTTTTATTTTTTTATTATAAAAAGAATTAATTCAAAGCAAACCTTAGAATAGCAGCAATTCTACCAATATCTTTTAACTGTGCTCCTTCAGAAGTTTCTGTACTAATTAATATTACTTCGGCACCTGTTTCTTCAGCTTTATCTTCATATCTTTCAACCATATCATCATCTAAAGCTTCTGATAATAATAATTTATCCACAGCACCCATTTCTAAAGCCTTATCCACTTCTGTTTCACCATAAACAACTTTATTAGCTTCTTGAGACAACAATCTAAAAAATTCAGCCATAATTTTTCTCTCTGTAATAATAGCTTCATCTGATAAAATATCTGCACTTTTTTCAACTAACTCTTTCAGACCCCAACTTCCAGTATAACTTAAATCCTGAACAGAAATTACTTTTCTTTTCAATTGTTCATTCAAATGTCCTTTATCTACAAAAGTATTTTTAGTCATTCCTGGTCCACCTACTAAAATTCCTTTCATATCTTTTAATCCTAAGAAAGCTTTATTTGCAGCATCTGCAATTCTACCAAAAAAATCTTTAGCTGCTTCTTCTCTTATTCTTGCAAATCTTTGTGCAGAATTATGAACAACTAATCCTTCGACGACAAAATTCTTTTTTTCAACTTCAATATCAATTAAAGGAATTTCTTTTTCTTCAATATTAATGCTATTAATAACTACTCCTGTACCTTTATCACTTAACAATTCCATTCCTTCTTCTAAATCTTTAGCAGCTTTTTCTTCTTTATTACTTAAGAAAAATACATGGTCTTCAGAACTTTCAATAACTCTCTCTCCTGCTTTTATTTTGTAAATTCTATTTTTTTTCTCTTCCCATTTCTTTAAAACTTTTGAACCAACAAAATCTTCAGTATCAAAATCATAACTTAAAACTTCATCACCTTCTTGAATTTCTTCAATTGGAATAAATTGTCCATCTGCTAAATGTACTGAACTATCTGGATGTAAACATTGTCCTCCAGCTTTTGTTTTTCCTGGTACTGCTGAGTGCATACTTTTTAATTCAATAATTGATGTACCTTTTAATAATCCAACATCTGCATCTCTTTTATCTAAAACTAAAAGTCCATAGCTCTCTCTTAATTCAACCATCTCTTTCAAAACATCAAGAACAAATTTTTGATCACACCTATATAATCTCATTTTCATAGGCTGTGGAGGTTCTACACTAAAAACTTGAATATCCACTTTGCCTTCTTTATCTGAAACATTTCCTGAAAAAATAGCTAATCCATTTTTTGGATTTTTCTTAAATGTTCTCAGGTGTCTAATCATTTTTTCTAAAGAATCAACAACATGTGTTTGTGTAGTTTTATCTTTAATATTAGAAGCTGTTCCTTGTTCTTGTTGTAAATGTTGAATAATTTTTATAAGATCATAACCTGCTGGCACATAAACAGAGACTAATTCAGTATGTCTACCTCGAATTTTTTCAAGACTTCTTACAAATCTCTTTAACTTCTGTTTTTCTTTTTTATTGTCAGCCATATTCTATATATTACTCTCTTTTTATCTTTTAAAAGTATTATTGTTACAGTTTTACTTCGATTTTTTTACCAAAACTAATCTTTTCAGCTTTTGTAACTGATTTAAGATCTTCAAGGAAAGGTTTTACTTCCTCTTCACTTAAATCTAAAACTATTTCTTTAACTGCCTCTTTTAGTGATAAACTATTTTCAGATTTTACTTTTCTTACTAATCCAATAACTTCAATTAATTTATCTCCAATTTCTTCAGCTTTTTCATCTATTAACTTAGAATTATACTCTGGCCATGAACTAATATGTACAGATTTTATTTTTTCTTTCTTTGCAAAATACAATTGATAAATTTCTTCAGTAATGTGTGGCATAATTGGCGCCATCATTTTAATAATTCCATTAAGACTTTGTTCTAAACATTCTTGTCCACTTTCTCTTCCTTCTTTACTTCTTTTTTCAGGATTATACAATCTATCTTTAGCTATTTCTAAATAATTATCACAGAAATTTTGCCAGAAAAAATTATCTGCTTTAGATTTTGCATTGAAAAAATTATAATTATCTAAACTTTCTGTAGCTTCTTTTATTGTTTTATGTAATTTTGTAATTAACCATTTATCAAAAGCTTCACTAACTTTACTCTCTTTATAATCTTCAAGGTGCATTTGACAAAACTTTGAAGCATTCCATAATTTTGTAACTGTTTTCTTTCCTGTAACTAACTCTTTTTCTTGGAAAGGCAAATCATCTCCTAGTTTCGCACTTCCTGCCATAAATCTTAAAGCATCTGCAGAATATTTATCAATCATCCCTTGAGGTTCAATAATATTCCCTTTTGATTTTGCCATTTTTTTACCATAAGGATCTAAGATCCATCCATTGATGAAACAATCTTTCCAAGGTAACATATCAAAATGTAATTTACTCTTTGCAACTGTATTAAATAACCAGAATGAAATAATATCATGACCTTGTGGTCTATAGTCCATTGGTCTTTCAATTAAATAATCATAAACTTTTTTCCCTTTAAACAATTCTTTAACAATTGTTGGGGTCAATGAAGAAGTAGCCCATGTATTAATTATATCTTTCTCTCCAATAATTTTTTCACTTTGACATTTAGGACATTTATCGACTGGTGCTTTATCTTCAGTAGGGTCTACAGGTAAATCTTTTTCTTTTGCTAGAATAACTTCATCACAATCTTCACAGTACCAAACTGGGAACGGAATTCCAAAATGAATTTGTCTAGATATACACCAATCCCATTGTAAACCTTTAACCCAATTATCATATCTATTTTTCATATGTTTTGGGAACCAATTTAATTCTCCACCTAATTTCAAAAAATCTTCTTTTAAATCTAAATATTTAATGAACCATTGTTTAGAATGAATAAATTCAATTGCAGTTCCACATCTCTCATGAACATTTACAGCATGAGTAATTGGTTCTTGTTTTAATAACAATCCTTCTTTTTTCATTTCTTCTAAAATTTCTTTTCTAGCTTCAACAATTTTTAATCCTTCATACTTTCCTGCTATAGAAGTCATTTTTCCATTCTTTCCAATTGCTTCTTTGATAGGTAGATTGTGTGCTTTTTGCCATTCCATATCGACTGTATCTCCGAATGTACAACACATTACTAAACCTGTTCCTTTTTCAGGGTCTGCTCTTTCATCTTCTAGAATTGGAACTTCGAAATCAAACAAAGGAACTTTTGCTTTTTTACCTTTTAATTCTTGATATCTTTTATCTTTTTTATTATAAAATACAGCAACACAAGCAGGTAAAAGTTCTGGTCTTGTTGTTGCAACAACTAATTCTTTTTTTCCAGACTTAAACACAATATCATTAAATGAAGAACTCATCTCTTTATCTTCACATTCTACTTGTGAAATTGCAGTTTGGCATTTTGGACAATACATTGCTGCAGCTTCTTTTCTATATTGTCTTCCTGAATTATATAAATCAATGAAAGATTTTTGAGAAATCCTTTGAGAATGTTTATCAATTGTTGAATAATTAACTTCAAAATCACAACTTATTCCTAAGTCTTTCCAATCTTGAATATATTTTGGTTTTAATTCATTATTTATTGTATCTAAACACAATTTTCTAAACTCTTTCCTATCCATTTTATTAGCATTAACTTTTTTCAATTTTTGGACTAGAATTTGTGTTGGTAATCCATTATCATCAGTACCTAAAGGTTGCAAAACATTGAATCCTTTCATTCTTTTATATCTTGCAATAAAATCTTGTTGGCTATTTCCAAAAGCATGTCCCATGTGCATTCTACCTGAAACTGTAGGTGGTGGAGTATCAATAGAAAATATCTTTTTATCACTATTAGAATCAAATTTGTAAATACTTTCTTTTTCCCAATACTCTTGCCATTTCTTTTCTGAAACTTTAGGGTCATATTTCTTTGGAATTTCACTCATATAAAGCTTTTATTCGACGGAATTTAAATACTTTTCTAATAGAAACTTTTATAAATAAAACCTTTGGTTTCAGAACTTAATATGACAGAAAGAACTGAATTAGAAGCGTATCTAAATGTATTCTTAGAAGAGCCTAGTATGGCTACTTTTGAAGCAATTTCAGAAGTGCTTGATCCTTCAGTTTTACCAGAATTATTAGATTTTACTTATTCATTTATCCTTGAACAAAGAGATCCTCAATATTTTGATTTGCTTATTGAATTAAATAACAAAAAAGATGAGATGCGTAAAGCTAAATTTGAAGATTTAAGACAACTTTCAACTTTAGATCCATTAACTGGTTTACCTAATAGAAGAGGTTTATATCAAAGATTAGACTCCTTAATGTCTATTGCTTCAAGAAAAAGTTCTCCTCTATCAATCAGTATTTTAGATATTGACCACTTCAAAAGATTTAATGATACTCATGGTCACCTAGTAGGTGATGAAGCTTTAACTTATTTTGGAAATTTTTTCAAAGAGAGACTTAGAGGTTCTGATTTAATTTCAAGGTTTGGGGGGGAGGAATTTGTTGTATGTCTTTATGGCCCTTCATATGCTAGTGCAATTGATAAAATTAAAGATCTAGGTAGAAGTATTCAAACAGAATCTTTAAGATGGGAATATTCTGCTTCTGGTGTTAATCCTATTAGTTTTAGTGCAGGCTTATCTTGGTTATCTTCACCTTCTTCTCCAGGTTCTAATTTTACAGAAAAAATAACTGAACTTCTAAATTTTGCAGATAGAAATCTGTATAAAGCAAAAGAATCTGGAAGAAATGCTTTAGTCTCTTCAAAAGTGGGTTTCAGAAATAGTGAGAGTTTACACCATTTTGCATAAATCTAACCAAAATCTTTAATAACTAAGTTCTCATTAATCATTATATGTCAACTGTAACACCTTGGGAAGTTAAAGGGAATCTTAATTATGGTAAACTGATAAAAAAATTCGGATTAAAACCTTTGAAGAAACTTCCAAAAATATTTGATGACAATCTTTTATTTAGAAGGTATCTTATTTTTGCTCACAGAGACTTTGACAGAATCCTAAAATCTATAAAAGAAAAAAAACCATTTGTAATGATGACTGGCCTTATGCCTTCAGGAAAATTTCACTTTGGTCATAAAATGGTTGCAGATCAAATTATTTTTTATCAAAAACTAGGTGCAAAAATTTATCTTACTGTAGCAGATGTTGAAGCTTACAATTCTAGAAATCCTAATTTGGAAGAATTAAGAAAAACTGCAATAGAAGAATATCTAACAAATTATGTTGCTTTAGGTTTAGACTTAAAAAAGTGTGATTTTTATTTTCAATCTTCAAGATCAAAAGATGGAAAAAAATCAAATGCATATTATAGTTTAGCTAACATGTTATCAAGACATGCAACTTACAATGAGTTCAAAGCAATTTATGGAGAGATTTCTCCTGGAAAAATGGCTTCTTCACTTTTACAAGCTGCTGACATGCTTCATCCTCAATTAAAGGAATTTGAAGGTATTATTCCTGTAGTAATTCCTGTTGGTTCAGATCAGGATCCTCACATCAGATTAGCAAGAGATCTTTCACAAAGAATTAAACTTTTCAAGTTCATGCAATTAAGTTCAACTTATCATAAATTTTTACCTGGGTTAAAAGGTGATAAAATGTCTTCTTCAGATGCAACAAGTTTTATTGCATTAACAGATTCTCCTAAAGAGGCAACAAGAAAAATAATGAAGTATGCTTTTTCTGGTGGTCAAGCTACTTTAGAAGAACATAGAAAAAAAGGTGGTAACCCAGATGTTGATGTTGCTTTCCAAATGTTACTTTATGGTTTAGAAGAAGATGATAAACAATTAAAAAATATCTTTAACGATTACAAATCTGGAAAATTACTTTCTGGTGAACTAAAAAAATATACTGCAGAAAAAATTTCTAAATTTTTAGAAGAGCATCAAAAGAAAAGAATCAAAGCAAAAAAAGAAGTTGAAAAATTCTTAAAAAATCTATAAACTTATAAATATTATTTACTACTATACACTTTATGAAAAAGGGGCTCATATTTATTATCTTAATTTTATTAGTCGTACCATGTGTTTTTGCACAAGAAACTGTTAACGAACAAATCGAAGTTCTCACTGATACTGCATTGGAGTATGAGAGAGGAAATCTTAACTATGCACAACTTATGATGTTGTCAAATTTAATTAAAGAAGAGATAAATTCTAATCTTGGTGAATTTAAATTTGAAGAACATGGTCCAAGTGGAATTACTGCTGAAGCTGCAGAAGATTTCTTTGGCAGACCTCAACATTATACTAAACATGCTTGGAGTATGAATGAAGAAAGAGATGTTTTTCTGGATGAAGCTCTACCTTCTTTTGAAAAAGTCCTTTTTGATGGACACAAAATAAAAATCACTTTTAATGCTTGGCCCCATGTATTAACTGCTGATGAAGAAATCACTGTTTTTTATTGGACAGATTTTAGAGTAATTTTCAAAAATGATTTTGATTTAGATCCTTCTGAAATGGTATCAGCTGTAAAAAGTATAGGTACAGATTTTTCTAATGGTCAAGCTTCTGCATCTGATGTTGCAAGTACAATCCAAGAATATCAAAGTGTTTTAAATTCTTATCTTGAAGAGAATAGAGATAATTGTGAATCTTCAATTTCAAGTTTATTTTCAGAAGCAGTTTATGAAGAAGAACGAGACAGTTACACTTCAACTATTTATGAAGGTGATAACTTAAATTTTATTATTGGAGTTCAAACTCCAAATTGTGATAATGGCTGTGAATGGCCTTGGATTAATTTATGGGGCAGAGAGGAATTTTTTGGTGGAATGTATCCAGAAGACGAACAAAATTATTATGAACCTAATTATGAAGAATATGAATTTAAAGATTATACTATTGAGGAACTAGAAACAAGGTTAGGTGATTTACTAAATGATATTTATAGAAATGCAAATCAAGTTGATGAAGGCAGAGGTTCTATGTCATCAGTTTATGCTTCTGTAGAAGAATTAAGATTTGTAGTTGAACATATGTTAGAAAAAAGTGTTTGGCAAGAAAATGGAAACATTGATTCATACAACGATATATTATCTAGACTTATTAATTCTCTTTCAGAATATGACAGTCCTGAAAAAGAAACTGTAACTGAAAAAAGATGGGAAAATAAATTAGTTGAAAATACTGTTTCTAACCAAGATGCTTGGTGTAGAGAAATATCTTATGAAAAATGTGACATTACTCAAGATGCTTGTATTGAAGGAGGGTGTACAAATGCTTTAGGTGGTGCTGAAATTTGTGATGATGGTCTAGACAATGATGGAGACACAGTTACAGATTGTGATGATCCTGATTGTGCAAATGAATGTGGAAGAATTTGTGAACCTGTTTGTGAAGAATCTTGTTGGTCTTGTCATAGTGAAAATTGTCAATCTACTTGTAACGAATGTTGGGATTGTGATTGGGAGACTGAAGACTGTAATGTAATTTGTGATAGTACTGGTTGTAATGAATGTATAAATAATTGTAAATCTCAAGATTTTTGTTCAGCTTGTGTAGAGTGTGAAGGCTCTCAACAATCTAAATCTGATTGTTCTTTTGAGTGTGATCCTTGTGAAGAATGTAAAGTAACTTATTCTGATGACCCCGAAGCTTGTATTGATGAATGTCAAACTTGTTCAGATTGTTTAACTCCTTACAATGCACAATGTTATTCTGTTTGTGAAAGTATTTCTGAAACTGGTTCTCAAGAAGAAATTTGTAAAAGTCTTTGTGATCAAAATGTAAATTTTTATTGTGGTGGTGGAAAGCAAGATTATCCTTGTGAAGATACAACTTACATTTGTGATGGAACATCACAACCTTTCCCATGTACAATTTACACTTGTCAATTTAATGGTGAAGAAGTAAAACAAACTGTTCCTTGTGATGAATCTTCTATTTGTGGAGAGAATCAAATATTAAAAGATGAAATTTGTGTTTGTCAATCTGGTTATTATGATTGTGATGGTGATGCAACTTGTGAATCTCAAGAATCTTGTGGTGGAGCATCTGAAATTTGTGATGACGGTATTGACAATGATGATGACTATTTAGCTGACTGTAGTGATTTAGCTGATTGTAGATTGCAATCTTGTGGTGAATCTTTAATTTGTTATGAGGGTGAATGTCAAGATGAAAGTATAACTTCTATTTGTGAAGAGAATCAAAAACTTCTTGAAGGTGAGTGTGTAGGTGTTTGTGAATTTAATGAAGATTGTTCAGAAGGATATTTTTGTGAATATGGTCTTTGTACTTTGCAAAGTGAATGTGAAATAGATTCGGAATGTTCTTATGGTGAAATTTGTGTAGACAATTATTGTGTAACAGATAATCCTAGTACTGGTGAAACTTGTACATTAGCATCTGATTGTACAAACCCAAGTGAAGTTTGTGCTAATGGTGTTTGTGTAGATTTAGAAGTAGAAATGTACTGTGGAGATAATATTTGTGATGAAAGTGAAATAGGTATTTGTTTTGAAGATTGTTTTTACGATATAGTTTGTGGTGATAATGTTTGTGACTCTGGTGAAGAAGGTACTTGTCCTGAAGATTGTGGTGAAGAAGAAAAGATTCCAGAAACTGAACCTATAGAAGAAGTTGTTGAAGAAGAAGTTATTGAAGAAGAAGTTATTGAAGAAGAAGTTATTGAAGAAGAAATTGTTGTAGAAGAACCTGTACAAGAAGAAGTAGTTGAAGAAGTTCAAGAAGAAACTGCAGAACCTGCTCAAGACGAAATCACTGGAATGTTTTCAGCAATCACTGGATATTTTTTCAAAGTAACTGGAAATTATTATCAAGAAGGAGATTTTTGTGAATCTGATGATGCTTGTAATGCAAATCAAAATTGTGATACTTTCCAAGGTAATTGTTATTGTGAATATGGTTATACTGATTGTAACAGTAATAATGGTCAAGGTTATGATGAAGATGGTTGTGAATCTTCTGACGCTACTTGTGGTGGTGAAAGAGAAATTTGTGGTGGAGGCTGTGGAGAAAACCAATACTGTGATGACATTAATGGGGGTTGTGAATGTGAAGAAGGTTATTACAACTGTGATGGTGTTTGGTGGACTTGTGAATCAACAGAACAATGTCAAGCTTGTACTTCCAACGATGATTGTGCAGAACCAATTTGTGATCAAAACAATCCTTCTGTAGTATTAAACTATGGATGTTTCCAAGGTGGTTCTTGGACTGAAGAAAAAGGAGCAATATCTTTTTCTGGTGGGTGTACTAAACATGCAGATGGACAAGTTGATAGTTACTTAAGTTTTAACACTTGGGGTGAACCTTTTGATGAAATCAATCAATACCAAAATGGATTTGGTCATAACTCTTGGTGTGAATGGGAATTAGAAAATGCATTAAAACAAAGAGAAGAACTTGAAGCTTCATTAAATACTGAATTATTTGATTGGTACTTTACAAATTATGTAAATCCTAATTCTGAAGAATGGCAAAAATATATTTCTAGTGTTTATGAAATTTATTGGGTAGCTTTAGTTGACAACACAAGACAATTAGCAATGTCTTCTCAATGTTTAGATCAAGAATTCCCTGAAGTAAATCCAATCTCTGTTTCTTATGAAGATGAATCTTCTACTGGTGAAATTCATATCTACGAAGAGTGGGGCTATGTTGACCAATTTGATTTAGACATGTACACACCTTATATGGAAGTTTGGATTTTTCCTCCAGAAGAATTTTTGAAACAAGAATTTGCAAACGCTATGGCTGAAGGAACAATTCCTGGTCCTAAAAGAGTAAATCCTGATGAGTTCCAATATGATCCAATAAAAATGGAAGATGCAAGATATTATTTGGAAGACTATGGACCTAAAGATGGTGTAATTAGAATGCTTGATGGTGATGAAGAAGTTTATGTAGTTGCTATAAGTGTTAGTGAAGAGAATTTATTAGAGGTTATGCCTGGAGAAGATTTTGCTGGTCAAGAAGATCTTTCAGTTACAATAGAATTTGATTTCATCTATAACATGATTTCAACAACTGAAAAAGAATTAAGAGTAGAATCTCCTGAATGGATTGACAGAGGATTTGGTGATGTGTTCCAAGAAACTGTAACTAGGGGAAAGCAAGGAGCAATGTTTGTAGGAGCAATAGCAACTGGTGACATTAGAGTAAGTTCCTTGGCAGACATAGGTGCAGCAATGGATTTAATGGGTCTGGCTTTTGATTCCGAAGGTGATAGAGGAGATGAAGAGGAAAGAGACGATAAAGACAGAGAAGAAGATTTTGAATTCGAAAAAGAATTCAATTAATTTTTTATTTTTTTAATTCTAAGGAACAACTTCAACACCATTATATTTCACATGTTTAAAATCATCTAAAGAAATAGTTTTATTCTCAATTAACTTTTCAACTTCTTTTTTATTCTCTTCTAAACTTTTAATTAAATGTTTTACAGTCCCACAAACTTTCTCCCAACCTTTCTCTCCCCAGAGTTTAGTAAGATTTGCATACAAACATCTACCTCCACAGAGATCTAAAACTTCACATGAGCTACAAGGTTCTCCTACATACATTTTCTTAACTTCTTTTTCTTTAATATCTCCAACATAATATTTTTTCATTTCACTCATAATTGGACAAGGTGCAATTTTCCCTTGAGTTGTAATTGTAAAATTTTCAATACCACATCCACACCTTAATGTAGACTTTTCATTTTTTAATAAAGAATCCATAATTACTAAGAAAGGATACATTCTCAAAACTTTTCCTTCTCTCATCTTAGACATCCAATAATCCATCAACTTTGTAATTTCTAAATTATAATTTTCTAACCATTCTATTTTTTCTTCTTCATAGAACATAACATCTAACTGCCAATGTACACTCTCAAAACCATTTTCCATCAACCACTTCACTTGTTCATAAACATTAGATCCTTCACTAATACACATCCTTGCAATTAATTCTCTATCAAAATTTTCTTTAACCCAAGCAACATTTTCCATAACTTTCTTATGTACACCTTTTCCTCTATTCTTATCAGTTATTTCTTCATCTCCATCAATAGAAATTAAAATAGTATGCATTCTTTTTACATAATCACCTAACTTTTCTAACAACATTCCATTTGTTTGTATCATAAAACCTTTACATTTCACATTATCCATTATTTCTTTGATCATAGGAATATTCAGTAATGGTTCTCCTCCTCCATAGAAAGTTAGATAATCTTCTTCTGTAATCTTTTTTTTCAAATCTTCAATAGAATATTCTGGTTTTTCTGGCATACATAATTCATAAGTTTCATCGTCATAAGGAATAAATTCATCTTTATCACAATACTTACATTTCAAATTACATCCTGTATGCATGATTAAATGGTAAAACATTCATATATAGAAAAATTATCTTTTTATAAAATTATGCTCTGCTATATTTTATTCTTTGTATAAAAAGAGTTAACCACAAAGTTGCATTGATTGTTGCAACAACTGATGAAAAATATAGATTTAATGTAAAAAAAGCTATTGCTATTGCATAAAGTCCAATAAAGGTCAAACCTGAAGCTATTAAAGTTAGTAGCCCTTTTTTCTTTTTAAATCCATAATACACTTGGTGAGCTAAAGAATAAGTAAATAATAAATTTGCAATTGTAATTACAAGGTCTTGCCATAACATATAGTCTTTTTTTTAATCTAACTTTATATACTTTTTGAAAATTATTTTTTTATAAACTTAATCCAAAATCTTTTAAAATACTTTAAGGACAAAGTTGACAACACAAAACCTGAAGTAGGCACAATTGAGTTAACAAATGGTTTAGGTAAATCTGCCATAAAGAAAAATAGTACTATAACTAAGTATGTTAACAGAGCAATAATTACTTTCCTAGTAAAACTTGTCTCCCAAGCTTTATCTATTTCAACTCTTTTATTTCTTCTTTCTATTTTTTTTATTCTTTTTTCCATTTTTCTTAATGTGATTATACTTAACTAATAAAATTGATGTTCCTAAACCAAAAATTGATAGTACTAACATAATAACAAATAATGGCCTAAATCCATATTTCAAAGCTATATATCCACCTACAAGTGCTGCAATTCCTTGAAAAATATAATTTAATGATTCCCAAGCTCCCCACTCAGACACATCTTTTCCTTCATCAATATTTTTTGAATACAAACCATCAAAAAGTGGAGTTCCTATTGCATCACCTATACCAAATACGATTTGAACTAAAAATAAATGAATTGGACTTTGAATAAACAAGTAACCTAAAAATCCTATACAAGATAATGCATAACTTCCAATTAATAATTCTTTTTTATACTTTATTTTATCTTCCCATTTACTAATAAAATAAATTATTACTCCTGCAGTAATTGCAAAAATACTATAAGCTGCTCCTGCTGTTAATAAATCTCCTCCAATCTCTTCAACAAAGATCGCATAGATCGGACCAAAAAGCCCTCCAGCCAACATAAAGAATGATGATGCTACTAATAAAATTTTAATATTTCTATTCATATTTTAATTCAAGAGTTTAGAGATTATAAATTTATCTCAAATTTTTTAATTTACCAAAATCATAAACTTTATCAGAAACAACAAAAACTTCAAACTTATCTAAATTTCCTTGTAGATAAGGCGACAACTTTTTTTCTCTCAAAACATCACTTCCTTCAGCCAACAAGTTATAAGAAGGCATTGCAATCAAAACTTTTCTTTTATACTTTCCTTTAATAAAACATTTATATTTCTCTAATCTCACACCTTCTCTTAAACCAATTGCACAGTGTTCATGTCCAATAATAATAACTTTAGATTCAACATCTTTAATATCATCTCCATGACAAATCATAACGTCTCCAACTTTATAATAATCTACTAACTCCATATCTTTAACTATTGGTTTCAAAATTCTATCATGGTTACCTTGCACTAAAACTATTTTTCTTTCTCCAAAAAGTTCTAAAAAATCTCTAACATCTTTCCATTCGGTATTCATAATTCCACCAAACTTATGTTTTATATCTCCATTAATTACAACAGTTTCAACATTATCTAAAATTTTCAAAATTCTTTCTTTCAAATCTTTAAAATTAAATCTTGGAATCATTAAACCTTTAATATTCAATTCTTCCTCATATCCAATATGTATATCTCCAATAACAAGAACTTTCTCTTTAACCAAATACAATCCTAAATCCCGAATTTCAATATTTTTGTGGATTAACATATAATAAGAAAACAATTAATAGATTTTAAATCTTGTTACAATAATGGCATGAACTTCTTTGTATTTCTGTAGGTTCTTCGTGTTTTTCACCATTTTTAGTTCCTACAAAAGTAAACCCTGCTTCTTGTCCTTTAGGTACATTTTCAGCATATTTACAATTTTCATTACCTGTTGCACAATAATTTCTATCTCTGTGTACTGGTTTAAAATATTGACTTCCTTCTTGGCAGCCTGGCTCTATAACAAATTGAAAAGCTTCTCTACTCATTTCCACAACTCTTTCGACTAAACTCATACCACTAAAAATAAATTTTTCATTTATAAATTTTACGATCTTCCTTTCTTCAAAGCAATTTTAGCTTTAACCATATAATGCATTCTCTGCAAGAATTTCTGCTTATCTTCCATCTTCAAAATGTCAGAATACCCTTGCATTACTAGATTCATAGCAAAAGGAGAAGGAATTAGCGTATTAACTTCTTTAATCTTAATCTTTTTATTTTCAATATTTGTAAAAACTTCTAAAGCTCCTTGAACATCCATAGAATCTTCTAAAATTTCTCTTTTTGTTTCTCTAATAATAAAAAAGTTTTCAGAAATTCTTCTAACTGCACACAACAACAACATGGAACTAACTTGTTGTCTTCCAACTCTTTTTCTTTTTCCACCATAATTTCTTAAAATCATCATAGCTCTTCCTGCACAGTGTCTAAATCTTCTTCTTAAAACTTCAGACTTATCAATTGCCAACTCTAGAAGTTTTCTAAATTCTTTTGCTTTAATCAAAGATAAAGCTTTCATTACATTTACATGTTTTTCAAATGAAACATAAAATCCATTATCGTCAATTCCAATTTCTACATCTTTATGTTGTGATCTTGCAATCGCAAAAGCAATAGCTCTTGATAACGCATCATTAACTCTTCTTCCATACAAACTATGAAATATAACATAAGTTTTTTCATATTCATCTTTATAGTGTTCAACAATTAATTTATTCTCGTGAGGGATTCCAATATAATCAAACTGTTCTTTAAAATAATTATACAATGCTTCAGCAGCAACCTCATCAACATAAAGATATTTATTGATAAATTTTATAATTTCCTTTTTACTCTTTTTATTTCTAAATTTTTCATCTAATAATTTTCTAAATCTTTGAATACCATTTGCTAAATCAAAAGAAAGAGGCAATCTTTGTGAATACCATGAAGGGACTGTTGGTTTTCTACCTGGTACTGGACTTACTCTTGCTACCATTCCTCTCGCATACAAAAACATGTATGTATTTCCACCTAAAACAAAAACATCTCCTCTATCTAATTTCTCTAAAAAGATTTCATCCAACATTCCAATTTTATTTCCACCTTTATCTTTTACAAGAATTCCTTGTTGATCAGGAATAGTACCAATATTAGTCATATAAATTACTCTTGTTAATCTTCCTTTTTTTCCAATCTCATTTGTTTCTTTATCCCACCAAATTCTGGCATAGATATATCTATCTTCTAAAGAAATAAAATTTCCAGCTAAGTAATCTAAAATTTCATCAAAATCTTTTTTTGTTAATTCAGAATAACAATAAGATCCTTTTACAACTTCAAACATTTCATCATGCTTCCAAACTTGGTCCAAAGCCATTCCAAACATTTGTTGTGCTAAAACATCTAAAGAATATCTAGGAATATGAATTTGATCAATTTTTTTCTCAATTGCATGTTTTAATAAAACTGAACATTCAACTAAATCATTTCTATCTGTAACTATAATTTTGGCTTTTACAGTCTCATGTAATTTGTGTCCAGCTCTCCCAGCTCTTTGTAAAAATCTTGCTGCAGACTTTGGTGAACCTACACAGATTACTAAATCAATATATCCAATATCAATACCTAATTCTAAACTTGTTGAACAAACAACAGCTTTCATTTTTCCAGATCTAAGATCATCTTCTAATTGAATTCTATGTTCTTTTGAAAGAGATCCATGGTGTGCTCCAATTAAAGAACTATCTGCTTCTCCATTTTCAGAAACTTCGTAATACTTTTTTGGAAATTTTGTTTTCAAATGATGCACTATACTTTCTGTACCAGCTCTTGTATTTGTAAAAACTAAAGTAGTTTTATGTTCTTGAATTAATTTATCCATTAATTTATAACTTTCAACTTGAATATTTTCATAAGTATTATTTACTAAATCTTCTACAGGAGACATAACTTCCAAATCCATTTTTTTTAAATATTGTACATCTATAATTTTACAACTTCTTTTATCTCCCACTAAAAATTTTGCAACTTCTTTTAATGGTGCCACTGTTGCACTTAATCCAACTCTACACATTCCTGGTGATAAATATTGTAATCTTTCTAAGGATAAAGATAAATGTACTCCTCTTTTATTTTCTGCAATAGAATGAATCTCATCTATAATTGTCCATTCAACAGTTCTTAAATGGTTAGAAAATTTATATGAAGAAAGCATAATTGCTAAACTTTCAGGGGTAGTTATCAAAATATGTGGAGGGTTTTTCAACATTTTTTGTTTTTCATAAGCTGTTGTATCTCCAGTTCTAACTCCAATTCTAAGGCCTAAACTTTTACCAGCCATTTCTTCCATTTCTTGCAAAGGCTCAATTAAATTTTTATGAATATCATTATTCAAAGCTTTTAATGGTGAAACATAAACACAATAAATTTTATCTTCCAAAATTCCTTTCTCTGAAGAATCTACTAATTCATTAAGAATAGCTAAAAAGGAAGTCATTGTTTTACCTGATCCAGTAGCTGCAGATACTAAAACATTATTTCTTGAATGAACTTCCATAACTCCAAAAAGTTGGGGTAATGAAAAATCTTTAAATTTTGAAAAGAACCATTTTTTTACGATAGGGTGTAGCAACTCTTTAACTGCTTTACTTGTATTTGGTGTTTTTTTGTTCCTTATCATATTTATTTACTAGAATCAACTCTTTTAAAAGGCTCACGCCTGTATGTCCTGTCCGGACTCAATTAAAATTTCCCCTAATTCTTCTTAACTGTTCTAATATTATTGCTTCAGGGGTAAATGAAAATACATAAGATAATGATCTCCAATGTTCTTCAGGAATATTTCCTATATGTTCTTCAAATTCACTATATGTTTCTTCAATTGTACTTCTTTGTTCTTCTAATTCTTTTTTTCTTCTAATTGCTCTTTCATATATTTTTGTAAAAATAGGATTTCTTCTTCCAGAGCTTGTATTTAATTTCAAAGTTTTAATTGTTTCTGTCATTTCTTCAATTAATCTATCCTTTGTTCCAATTAAATTTTCAGAATCTCTTTTAACTCCATTAATTCCTGCTGAAGTCACTAGGCTAGCTTTTATTTCTTCTAAATTTAATCCACCATACTCCTTTGTTCCCATAATATTTTCAATTACATGTCTTAATTCATGATCTACTGTTTCAATTTCTCTTTTTTCTTCAAAATCCATCGTACTCATTCTAAATCTTGCTAAATTATCTAATTTTGGATCTTCTCTTCTAGATTCCATTTGTACACCTAATAACCAATAAGGCATTAGTTCTTTTTTAACAAAGAATACTAATCCATGTGAACTCATAGTTTTTCCTCGTTCTAAATTTTTTCTTATCCAACTCCAATCTCTATCTAAATCATCATATCTTTGAAGTTTTACAAAGCCTAAACTTCCTTTATCTCTCCAGATTTTTTTAAATCCTATTGAAATTCCATAACTTCTTGCTCTTGCACTTTTTAATTTTCTTCTAAATATTTCTTTATGTAACCCTACTGAATCCACAAAAACACCATTTTCATAAATTCCAAATTTTTCTTCATAGAATTTCATAATATTTCTTGCTCTAGAAGTTCTTAGAACCATTTGTTGATAATCAGTTCTAAAGTCTCTTGGTAATCCTTCTTCCTTTATTATTTGAAGTCCATAATGCATAGGATCAAGACTTCTATCTGTAGATAATCCTGAGAAATATCTATCTAAAACTCTACCATAAGTAATTATGTCTTTTACAGGTATTCTCAACAATGTTTCTTCTAAATCCATAAAATTGAGCCCCTATTCTCTATTTATAAAACTTTCCCTATAGATTTATAAATAAAAAGGTCTCTTATTCTTATAATGTTAGAACAAATCACATACTATTCCATTTTTGGAAAACCTTTAATTATGTATTTGGGAATTTTAACTTTTTTATCTTTAGTTTCAACAATTACAATTATTGTATTAAACAAAAAAGGTTACAAAATAGATTTCAAATGGCATCCAAGGTTTGCAATTCTAACTTTAATTTTAGCAACAATTCATGGACTTTTAGGAATCTTAAATTTCTTATAATGCCATAGCTTTTAGTACAATAGTAGCATAACTTCCTTTTGGCAAAAAGAATGAAACATCTTGTACACCTTTTCTTCTCTCAAGATGACTTGCTTTAAAATCTTCAACTTTAACCATAGCTCTTCTTGTTAATCCTTCAGAAGATAATGCTGGAATCGGACATCTAAAAGTATCATACCAAATGCCTTCTTCTCTCATTATTCTCTCAATAATTTCCTTTGCTTGTCCTTCAAGTTTACTATCGTATCCTACAATTGGCCAATCTTTCTTAAAATATTTATTTACAAAAATTAGTTTTCCTAAAGAATAATTTACTTCTCTAAATCCTTGATTATTTTTTTTCAAATATTCAGATAATGATTTATTAAAAATATATGATTGGTAAGAATGTGTCAACATTGTGAATAATTGTCTTGGTAATGCCTTTAATGCTCCTTTGAAATCTTTAGGATGGTTTACTAAATGTCCAACAATTCTTTTTTCAATAGTCATAGAATTTGGAAGTCTTATTTTTCCCCAATTACCCCAATTTTCTTCCATGCTTTCTCTTGCTTCAATATAATCATCAGTTTCATGTGAGTATGGATTCAACAATTTTATTCTAACAGCTTCTTCATAATTTCCTAATAAAACTTGTTTTCCTGCAAGATGCATGTTAGGCCTAAATCCACCAAATCTTTGATCATCATAATAATTAGGTATTGCATGTACAATTGTTAATGGTCTCTTTAATTCTCTAATTACAATTTCAAACTTGTTACCTTTCAAATCTCCAAGATGAATGGGTTTATCTCCATATCCTAAAAATTCAATTTTAATATCTTTTAATCTAATATTATACAAACTTCTCACTGAAATTTGATAAGCAGAAACATATTGCCTTGTAATCCCTTGTCTATCTTTTTGTCCAGCAAATGTAAATCTTTTTTCACTAACTCTTAGTATCCTAGCTATTGAACTAATTGCCTTTAATGTTGTCCAAGCTTTTTTCTCGAGGATAAAATAAGCATAATTTCCTTTATTCTTAATTTCCAGATCTAAAACTTCCTCTACTCTAAAATCTTCTGGACTTTCTTTAATAATCATAAGCTAAAAGAAAATATTACTCTTTTTAAAACTATTCAAATTCAGTTTCTATCCCATAATGGTCTGATAGTTCTTTTTTTACAATATTGCTACTTTTCACTTTCAAATTTCTATAGAAAACATAATCTAATTTTTCATTAATATTCTCTTCAACATATTTATTTTCCTTTCTAAATGTTTTTTCTTTACTTACTGATTTTAATAATTTCATTTTTTCCATGTCTGGCAATTTGTAATTAAAATCTCCACACATTAAGACATTTGGATATTTTCTCACAAAAAATTTCAAAGCTCCAATATTATTTGTATTTGCTTTTTTTGCCCAAGATTGAGAATAATCAACTAAATGTGTATTAACTGCATCTATAACAATTCCATTTTTTTTAATTTTAGTATGGATGAAACCTTTTTTTGCTATTTTCTGCATAAAACTATAATTTTTTGTAAAAGGAAAATGATAGGTTCTTATCCTTCCAACTTTTTTACCTTTAAACAATGTTAATAATCCCGTTTTATTCACAATAAATCCTCCTACAGAAATAGAATTATACTCTTTAAGATTTCTAAGAAAATATTTCAAATCTTTATTCAACCAAACTTCTTGTAAAAAAACTACATCGTATTTATTTTTTTTAATATGTTCAAGAATTTTCTTCCTTCTTTTTCTAACATCTTTTGCCCATGGAATAAGCCAGGTATTTAATGTCAAAACTTTCATAATATTTACAAAGAATTTTTATTTAAAAACTTTTAGATTAAGGTCTTCTGATCTTTATCTTTTTTCTTATCTTTCTTCTTACTTTCTTTTATTTCTTCTTTTACTTTTTCTGCCTTTACTACTAATTTTCTTTTATTTGGATGTTCACAATTTACAATCATTTCTAATAATAATTTTACAGCTAGATGTGCTGTTCTTTCATCTTGGTCATATCTAGGATTTAATTCCATAATATCAAAACCCACAACATCTAATTTTTTCATAATTCTTTTCATTAAATATAATACTTGATTAAAATTTAATCCCCCTGGTACTGGTGCTGAAACCCCTGGTGCTATTGAAGGGTCAAATACATCTAAATCGACTGAAACATAAACTCTTCCTTTAACTTTTCTTTTAATTTTTTCCCAAACTTTTTCTAAACCTAATTCATAAATCTCTTCAGCTGTAACAATTTCTAATCTTTTCTTTTTTATATTTTTCAACTCTTCAATTTCAGGCTCTCTAATACCAATTTCAATACTATGTCCTAAATCTACTTCTACATCTGACAATACAGACCCATAATATCCATGCATTGATGAAACTATATCTGGATGCGCATCAAAATAAATAACTGTAACATCTTTCATTCCTTTTAGAACTTCAGCTGTAATAGAATGATCTCCTCCTAAGATAATTGGAGTTTTATCTTTAAACACTTCTACAACTTTAGAAATTTTCTTTTTATCTACATTCCCATAATCATAAATTTTCTTATCAATTCTTCCAGAACTAACTTGTGCTAAACTAAATCTTCCTTTTCTCTTAAAAACACATCTTTCATGAGCAACTTTTCTGATAGCATCTGCTCCTTTTTTTGAACCAGATCTTGAGGAATGACTACCACTTTCATCAGCAACTCCTATTATAATAAAATCAGCTTCTTGTTGTGGCGAGTTAGCATAAACAAACTTCATATCTAATAATAAGAATAATTTCTTTATAATCTTTATTGTTTTAATGAATCTGCTAAAAAAATAGAATCTCTTAAATTCAAATCTTCAGGACAATATTGACCTTGCAAATCTTTATTATCTGGAAATAATGGGAACCCTATTAATCTTTCATCACTAAATCTATCATAGCATTCTACAAAACATTCTTGACTATGTGGGAAGTATAATGCATCACAAGGGTTTAAATTTAAATCTCTACCAACATCTTCAATAATCATAACATCTCTAGCATCAGCTATATTTCCAATAATTCTTTGACTTGCAGTACAAGAACTTAAAACTAAACTAGTTAACAATAAATATTGCTTCATAAATTAAATAAAATAAGAACTCTTTATAACTTTTATTAAAATATACTTAATTGGTTTCCACTTATATTTTCAACTAATCTAGGTGCTCTAGGCTGCCATAATTTGAATTTTCCAATAACTAGTCTTCTATCTGTGATTTCACTTTCTAAATCTAACATTCCTCTTAAATCTTCTATTAAATGAGGCTCCATTTTATCTTTTAGATATGTTTTTCTTCTTCCTTCAGGGATTTCAATAAGTTGTCCTCTAACGGATCTATGAGTAGCATAAGAAAAAATTTCTCCAAAATTATAAACTTTGATACTTCCTTGATTAGGATTTACAAAATTCAAAGGAATCTCGTTTTGTGCACATACTTTTGCCACTCCTTTTAATCTTCTAACTTCATCAGCTCGAACACGTCCACCTGTTCTAAAATAATCAGCATTTTTAGTTTCAGAAAGTTCTGGAAAGTCTTCTTCACTAAAGACTTGCAACATTTTATATCCTTTATTAAAAACTATTCTTGAGAATTCTTTAAATCTTTCTAATCCTCCAGGATAATTATTTGGTGCATTAATTACAATTAAATAAGAATCATTATTTCTTTCAAGAACAAGATGGTTTCTTTTAGCTCCTCCGACAAATTTTTCTTCAACATTATCGAAACTACCTGTATCTATATTATCCATTAAATATTCTCTAATCTTAGCTTTATTACTCATATAAAAAATGGGGATTGAACCCCTATAAAAAGCTTTCTATTGATGGCCACAGCCACAACTTTCAGAATGTTCATGCTCAGAAGATTTTGGACTAGCTTCTGAACTATTTCCTTCTTCTTCACCTTCAAATTCTTCTAAAAGTGCATCTTCCATATCATCAATTTCTTGTTCAGTGATAATACCTTTTTTGATTAATAGCTCGACTAAAGCATCAATTCTATTGTATGCATCAACTGCTACATCTTCTGTATTAATTTCTTCTTCTTCCACTTGAATATTTACGTTTTGATTATTTTCTTCTTCCATTTTAAAATCCTCCTAATTCTCTCAATAGCTTAGAACTCTCTTTATATATTTTTCTGAGTTAGAAATCCATAAAGTCACTAGAATCTTCAAGGTCAATTATTCTCTCTTTATTTGTTTTAATAATAATAGCTTCTACTGGACAATTATCAGCTGCTTCAGTATTACTATAATAATCATCTTCTGTAATAAACAATTTATTTGGTTTAGCTTTTCTTTCTTCAGAAACATCTACCATGGTCCAATTCTCAGGACATACATTTGCACATAATCCACACCCATTACATGCCTTTTTATCATACTTGATTATATACTTTGACATATACTATGTTATAAAATAACTCTATTTAAAGCTTTCTAAACCCACTTTAAGCCTTATTCTAGTACTTTTGTTCTTTTTCCTAAGCTAAATAGTCCTGCTCCGACTACAAATGCTATAGCATGGTATAAGGGTTGTACAAAACTATCTCCAGTAAAATAATTATAGAAAACATTCATAATAATAAAAATTGCAAACAAACTAGGTAACACATACCTAGGAATATAGTCTTGTCCTTTTATTGTCAATGCTCCAAATATACTATAGACTCCAAGAGAAGATCCAACTATCACTAAATATGGATATACTAATCCTCCAAAAAAAGCTAACAAAATTCCAGATGCAAAAAATAAAGAAACAAAAGCTCTAACTTTCATTTTAAATTCATAAGATAATAAGGTTAAGATAAACAATGCTAATAAATTTTCAACTAAATGTGCATTTGAAACATGTACAAATGGAAAAGTTATAATTCTCCAAACTTCTCCTGAAAAAAAAGCACTTCCAGAAAATCCTAACAAATCAATTGCATTTGGCAAACTGACATAAACTCCAACTAATGCTACAACAATTCCTGTAAAAAATATAATTGTTTTTTTCATTTTTTCTTTTTCACATAAATTAACACTATTAAACCAATTAAAGCTCCAATTAAAGCATTCATTTTTTTCTCCTTTTCAAAACATAATGTGAAGTAAACAATAATGTTAATATTAAACCAAAAATAATATAGAAATTAACTTCTAAACTAATAGCATTTTGTTTATACACTTTTTCACTAACTTCATCAATCACAAAACTTTCAGACATAATTTCTAGTTCTAAATCAAACTCACTCTTTTCATTACTTAATTCATAATATTTTTCAAACACATGAACTTCACCTGGTAATACCTCAAATACTCCTGTAATTGAACCTTTACTATCTATTTTTGTATGTAAATAAACTTCAATAACACTTTTTCCTGTATTTCTAAAATAAACTTCAACATGATTTTCATCTGAATTAATTTCTTCAATTTTTCCTTCTTTTTTAATACTATTTTCTCTAACTACATTAAACTCTTCACCTTTTGTTTCATCTCCAAATTCTAAATCTACATTATACTTTCCTTCTTCTAATTTTAAATCAAAACTTCCAATAATATCTTCATTCTCATAAGCTAATAAATCAACTTCAGTTTCTTCTTCATAAACAATTTCAAGATCATCATAAACTTTTATTGTAGCTATTTCTTTTATTTCTCTATTTCCTTCATTTGCAACATTTAATTTATAATAAATTAAATCATTTTCTTCACTATCAAAAACTTCAAAAGAATTAATATTTGTATCTTCAATTTCTTTATTATTAACTTTCAATGTAATATCTACATAATGAATAACTTGGTCATCTAAGAGAGAAATTCCTCCTTGTTCAACAACCATTACCATTAGTTTTGCTTCATAGTTTCCATTTACTGTATTTTTCGGTATTTTAATAACTACAGGAAAATTATATTCTTCTCCAGGTAATGCTTCAAAACTTTCTTCAACATAAATCCAATCTTCGATATCCCCAGTTACATATATTTCTCCTTTAACTAAACCATCATCACTAAATTCCAAATTTAGATTTTCCATAATAATTGTTCCAGCGAGAGCATCATTTATGATTATTTCATTAATAGAACTTGCTTCTTTTATACTTGAGCCTGTAAAACTGGGGTTAACTGATAGAAATATAATTCCTATGAATGTAATAACTAAAAAAAATATATACCTCTTTTCACCTTTCATTATTTATTACTTAAGAAAATAATAATATAAAGCTTTCTATTCATTCGTATCTCAAAGCTTCAACAGGACTTAAACCAGATGCCTTGTAGGCTGGATACAAACCAGAAAGAATTCCTACAAGTAAAGCGAAACCTAAACTTAATCCAACAACATTCCATAATATTGATATTTTCAAATATGAAAAACCTAACAAAGCTGCAACACCTTGAACACTAAATGCAAAGACGTACCCTAATACAACACCCATTACTCCTCCAGTTACTCCAATTAAAGCTGCTTCCATAACAAAAATTAATAATATCTTTTCTTTAGATGCACCAACTGCTTTCATCAATCCAATTTGTTTTGTTCTTTCTAAAACAGAAGTAAACATAGAATTCATAATTCCAATCCCCCCTACAACTAAAGAAATTCCTGCAATCCCTCCTAATATAAATTGAACAACTGATAGTATACTCCCTAACTGAGTTAACAAACTTTCTGGTGTAATTAAAAGAAAATCATCATCATCTCTTGCATCTTCTAACTTAATTGCAACTCTTTCTGCAACTTCATTTATATCTTCTCCTTCTTCAACTGTTGCATAAATAAAATTTATTCCATCATCTTTATCATATATATCTTTTGCATCTTCTAAGGGGATATATAATATTCCATCTGTAGCTTGATCTCCAGAAGTTTCTAGTATTCCTACAACTTTAAATTTTTCATCTTCTATGATAATGCTATTTTTCACTAAAATTTCTTTATTAAAATATTCTTTAGCAAAAGAATTTCCAATAATTACTACTTTTCTTTCTCCTGAACTAAACCAATCTCCTTCTTCTAAATCTAAATTAACATCAATTTTTCCTTCTTCAACTAAATCATTATCAATTCCCTTTAGAAAGGCCATACCATCAACATTATTATATTCCACACTTGCCGTTTCAAAAATAACTCCCCCTGCATAATCAACTCCTCTTACATCCTCAACCACTTCGAGATCATCTGTTGTTAAACCTTCAACTCCCGTTGGAGGTCCAGTTAAACCTGCAGGGGTGACTCTAATCTTATCTGCACCCAAAACATTAAATTGTTCAACAATTGCACTTTCAAATCCATCTCCTAAACTAATTAAAGAAACAATTGCTGCAATACCTATAATAACTCCAATAATTGTCAACCAACTTCTTAATTGTTTATGTTTCATATTATTCCAGCTAAACATAATAAATTCATCTATCATTCTCTTAATGCCTCCACTGGATATAATTTTGCAGCTTCTCTTGCTGGAAGATAACCTGCTATCATTCCTACAATAAATGCAAATAAAATTCCACCAATAACTACAAAGTATTCAATTTGTATATCTAAATATAAGAAACCTGCAGCCATCGCTGCTTCACCAATAGCAAATGAAATTAATATTCCTACAATGGCTCCAATTACTCCACCTAATAAACCAATTATTCCTGCTTCAACTACAAACATATTTCTAATATCTTCTGGGGATGCACCTACTGCTTTAAAGATACCAATTTCTTTTTTTCTCTCTAAAACATTAGTATACATAGAATTCATAATTCCTACTCCACCAACTACTAAAGCAATTGCAGCAATTCCTCCTAGAACTACTTGTAAGATATCTAAAATAACACTTAACTGTTCCAAAACTTGTTCTAATTTTAAAACTGTAAAATCTTCATCTCCTCTTGCTCTTTCAAGTTGTCTTTCAACATCTAGAGCAATATTATTAATATCTATTCCCTCAATTGTAATCACTTCAATAAAGGTTAATCCATCTTCATCATCATAAATTATTCTTGCATCTTCCATTGTAATATATGTACTAGTATCATCTTCTTCATTCCCTATTGGTTCTGCAATTCCAATAACTTCAAATTTTTTTCCATCAATTTCAACTTTATTATTTACAACAATTTCTTTTTCAAAATAATTATCAGGGTCATTCGCTAATTTATTACCTAAAATAATAGATCCTTTTTCATTATTATTAAACCATCTTCCACTTTCTAAACTCACACCTAAACCTTCAAACATAGTTTCTGCATCAACTTCTGTTTCATACCCCATTACTCCAGCAAAAACATCTTCATTGTTGAAAGTAATTGTTTTTTTATCATAAAGATATGACGTTACATAATCTACTCCCACAATATCATCAATTACATCAAGATCTGCAGTCGTTAATTCACCTGTTCCTCTTACTTGTGTAAATCCTCCTGCAGGCATAACATAAATTCTATTTGTACCTAGTTCTTCAAACTGAGAAGTAATAGCATTCTCTAAACCTTGTGAAGTTGAAACTAAAGCAACAATAGAAGCAATTCCAATTATTATTCCTAGGATAGTTAACCAACTTCTAACTTTCCTATGAGTAATACTTTGAATTGCGAATGTCAAGTAATCTTTCATTATAAACTCTTAAAGAATTTCCCAATCTTATTTGGCCATAACTTAATTCTACTCGGTCTAAAAATTAGTATAATTCTGAATGGTAATTTTATCAATTCAATTAAGCCTGATTTTACTGCAACATCAAATTTATTTTCTATTCTCCAAGATTTGAAACCAAAGTAGATGAACAATACAATTAACAGATAACAAATATATTTTATTGTACTTTTAGTTCCATTTGAATCTAACTCATATTTAGAAACTTCTGCACTTGTATACACAGGTAAATTAACACTAAATTCTTCTTCATATTCTTCATTATAAGAATCCTTGTAAGTAACTTTAAATTTTATTTCTGTATCATCTTCTGCATTAACAAAAATATCATAGCTTGAAGTTTCAAAATCATCACTATCTAAATTTCCTAAGTATTCTTTGTTTGCACCAATAACAACATAACTATCATCTTCTAATAATTCTATATTCATAAATTTTAATTCTGTAGGTCCTACATTACTAACAGAAACAACAATTTCTCCTTTTCCACCTTCTTGGAAAGTATCAAAATTTTCTAAATTAAATGACAAATCTGCTTCAGCACCAATCATAATTCCAAATGTATCTTGTTTAATAAATTCTGTACCATTAGAATTTTGGTAACTAATATTCATAGGGATTTTATAAACACCTGCTTCTGCATCTTCTTCAACAATAATCTCAAAATTAAAAGTATAATCTTCTCCTGCTCCTAATAAACTTAAACTTTTTTCTTTACTTGATTTGTAAGGAACTATTGGCACATCAATTGAATCAATTGCTAAAACAAGATCAATATTTTTAAATGCACTTGTAGCTCCATTAATTATTGTAATATCTAGATCTGCAATTTTACCCGGAACTAATGTCTCAGGTTCACTAACAATACTATCTACATTTAGTGTAGCTTCAATTTCTTGTACATTAATATCTAAATAAGGAGTATAAACTCCATTAGGATCATCTTCACTTGTATAAGTAAATCTTAATTCATTATCTCCTGCTGGCGCATCATCTGCAACTCTAACAACAAACTTTTTTATTACTTGTTCACCTGGACCTAAATCTCCAACATCCCAAACAGCATCTTCTCCTTCTTTTAATTCAAATGGATAAGCTTCTAAAAATTCTAGCTCTATATTATTAACATCATCTTGACCGACAATAGAAGTTGAACTTGACTCTTCAGTTTCAACAGCCATCCACAAATCAAAATATTCTCCTGGTGCAACTGGTGCTGGTGTATATTTTAATGTAATTAATTGAACATCAATTATATTTTGTTTACTTGTATCAATCGTAACCGAACTGGTACCTGCATTCACAATACTCATTGTTAACAATATGACCAAAAATATTAATATTATTCCTCTTTTCATTTTACCACCAGTCCATCTTTTAATTCAATAATTCTTTCAGCTTTTTTAGCTATATAATCATCATGTGTTACGATTATTAAAGTTTTCCCTTCTTTTTTGTGCAACTCTTGTAATAAAGCTAAAATCTGTTCTCCAGTTTTTGTATCTAAATTACCTGTTGGTTCATCAGCTAAAATAACTTCTGGATCATTTGCTAAAGATCTTGCAATAGCAACTCTTTGTCTTTCTCCTCCACTTAACTCTGAAGGTTTATGATCTAATCTATGGTCTAAACCAACTTTTCTTAAAAGTATTTCAGCTCTTTTTTTTCTCTCTTCAGGCTCATAACCTTGAAAGATCATTGGAACCATAACATTTTCAACAGTTGTTAAACTCGGAATCAAATTAAAAGTTTGAAAAATAAAACCAATTTTCTTTCCTCTTATTCTTGCAAGTTCACCTTCATCTAAATTTGCAATATTTTTCCCATCTAAATAGATTTTACCTTTTGTTGGGACATCTAAACAACCAACCATATTCAAACATGTACTTTTACCACTTCCACTCTTACCAATAATAGAAACAAACTCTCTTTCTTTTATATCAATATTAATCCCTCTAATTGCTGGAACTTCAACTTCTCCTAACTTATATATTTTCCAAGCATCCTGAACTCTAATCACACTCTTCTTTGACATAATTAATTAGAAATAAACTTAGATAATAAACTTTATGGTTTTTTCTTAATTTTCTTTCCATTTATTTTTTCTATTTTTTTAAATTTAGTAATATCAAAAGAAATACCTCTCATTAATACAGGTTTTTTATTTTTATAATAAGTCTTTCCTTCAACATGATGATATCTTATATTGTTCTTTCCTATTACTAATTTTATATCATGACTAAAACTACCTGTTTTTAATGATTTTTCAATGTCTTTTTTTACTCTATTTTTATCTTCAGGATGAACAATATCCAAATATGTTTCAAAATTTATTTTCTTTCCTTTTTTCACCTTAAAAATTTTATACAATTCATCTGACCATTTAACTTTATTCTTTACTATATCCCACTCCCAAGCACCCATATTTGCTATTCTAAATGCTTCAGATAAAGTCTCAGCAAGTTTTACAGCTTTTTTCTTTTCTTCTTCTAAATCTTCCAACATATTCAAAAGTGCTTCAGAGCTAATTTCTTTTTTTGAAGGAGTTTTCTTTTTCTTCTTGTTTATTTCTTTAGCAAGTTTTTCTCCTTTTGTTATTAATTTATTCTCTAAATAAGCTTCATCAATTATCTTTTGTGTTATTTTTTTTAAGATTTTTTTCATTCTTCTCACCAATATTATTTTTTAATTTTTCTTTCAAGCACTTTTATTCTTTTCTTCAATTCAATCATTTTTAATTCTCTATTTTCAGATAACTTTGAAAATCTCTCTAATTGTATTGTTCTTTTTTTACTTTTTTCTTTAGCCTTATTCATTTCGGATATAGCTTCTTCTGTACCAATCCCTAATTCGTGTTTAGAACTACCTGTTCTAAGTATTGCCAATTTCAAACTAGCTAATATTCTATCTAAAGAATCTATTAAATTATTAATTTCAAAAATCTTACTTTCTTTTATTTGAATCTCAAAATTACCTTTACTAATCTCATCAACACTTTCTGTCAAATCTTTAATTGGTTTTGAAATATATCTTGAAACAAAAAAGCCCATAAAAGAAATTAAAAAGATAATAAGTAAAAGATTCTTAATGCTTGAATATATTACTCCTTTTTTAGTTTCTCCTAATGCTTCAGCTTCATCAATTTTAACAACTAGTCCTACATCTAATACTTCAATATACTTTGTAATTGCAATAACTTCTTCTCCTCTATAATCATTAATATCATATATAGTCTTTTCAACACCTGAAACTGCTTCCGCCATTGGGAGATGAGATGCTTCAATCATTTCATTAGCTTCAAATCTTCTTTGAGTAAAAAAAACTATATCTCCATCACTATCTTGATAAGCTAATAAACTTTCTCCAGTTTCTCCAAGTCCTGTCTGGTCTAAAATAATACTATCAAAAACACCTAGTCTTGCTTCTGTAACAACAAATCCTTCCTTAAATGGTGTAGCAAGTAATAGTGTCTCTTCTTCAAATATTTTAGAAGTATATGCTAGAATTATTGTTTCTTCTTCCTTTAAAAAATCATTAATATTTATGATTTCATTAATAAATGTCTCATCAGATGAAGTAATGATCATACCTTCTGAATCAACTGTATATAAAATCTCAAAATCTTCTTGTATCTTAATTATTTCTTTTAATTCATCATTACTAAGATTTTCGTGTGTTGCTGTTATTTGAATATTTTCAACATTCTGTTTTACAAAATCTTCTACAATATCTTCCATTAATTGCGATCTTGATTCTAAATGCATATTAATTTTCTGTTCAAGAAGGTTAGATGTGTCAAAATAATTATTTGACAACATTATAAAACCTGCTAATATTCCAACTAGGATAAAACTAAAAATAATGATTTTAGATAATTTCATTAGTTTTCCTCTTTTTTATTCTATTTAACATATTTCTCAAATAAAGGGAATAATATTGTTTCTTCAGCACTAACTCTTTTTGATACAGCCTTAATTATTTCTTCTGTTTCATTAATAAATTTTTTATAATCAGTTAAAATTATATTCTTATCCTGATATTTATCAAAGAATTTTAAAACCACTTTAGATACTTCATTCATTTCTTCTGAAAATTTATCCCCTGCTTCTTTTGCTTTATTATTTTCACAATCTTTTAAAGCCGGATATAACATTCGATCTTCTAACTTTAAATGTTCTATTAACAATTCTTTTAAACTAGATATTTCTTCAACTATTTTTTCATTAGATTTCAAAATTTTAATTTTTTCAAAATATCTCATAATTTCTACATGTTCTTCTTTTAATTCTTTAATTAAATCCATTTTTTTTCCTCTTAATTTTTTTCTTTGATAAAAGCGAATAAGGGTTCATTAAACCTATTTGTATTATAGCCTTATAGATTAAATAAAATGATATAATCTTAAAAAAATGACCTACAAGATTTGATAATCCGAAAACGCTTACATAAAATGTAAATGCTAACTCTGCAAATATTGTAAAGATTATTGAGCTTATTATTAAATAAAAGATAATCTTATCAAATTTCTCTTTATATTCCCATAAAAAAACAATAGATCCAATTAAAATAATAGAAATTATATATTCACTTATAATTTTAAATTGTGTTAATCCACTATCTACAATAAATGCATCTGGAAATATTCTTAGATAAAATATGCTTACAAAAATAAAACTTGTAATAATAAAATAAATCAAAGAAGTCAACTTTGGTTTTAATTCCCTTATTATAAAAATAGGTGCTACTAAAAAAGAGAGAGCTTGTAGATAACGTGCAGCTATCCATAACTGGGTTGGTAAATTAGCATCAAATCCTGAAAATATATTTATCCCTTGATATGCTAATAAATGAACAAAATCTATACTTGCAATAAAAACTAAACTTATTCCTAAAAATAACAAATAATCATTATCAACAAAAAACCTTGAATTTCATGCAATCATAAATATTCCTACTGCAATAACAATACTAAATATTTCTGCTACACTATGGAATAATGCATAATTTTCATAAAAACTTGTTAACCAAATACCTACTAAAGCTAAAATAAAAATAACTATTTCTAATTTGCTAAATATTTTTTCTTTCATTATCAGACCTCTTTACTTTAATATTAACCTTAATTTATATTTAAATTCTTCGGATTTTTCTTTAGTTATTATTGATCTTGCAAATAGTAGATCTATTTGAGGGATCATAATTTTCAAATCCATATTACTTTTTACTTTATTAAAATAAAATTCTCCTTTTTTCTTTCCAATTATTTCAATATAAATATCTTTTATTTCTTTTTCAATTCCTTTTCTTATAACTCTTTTTTCAATTTTTTTATGTGTTTCTCCACTTATTAAATATAAATTATCTACAAATTCTTCCGCTTGTTCTTGGTCTATAACTTTTTCTTTCTTAATTAAATTAATATAATTAATTAACTCCTTTAAACCTAACTTATTTTGTGTATCTAATTCATTAAATTCTCTTTTTCCAATCGGACCTAAAAAAGATTTAAAAATATCTCTTATTTCCTCTTTTTTATCTGTTTTTTTAGAAAAAAGAAGTTTAATAGGTTCTATTTCTTTTACAGCTTTTAATGGGAAAGTAAAATTAAATGTAGTTCCAATATTTTCTTTACTATTAAACCAAATTTTCCCTTTTTGAGATTTAACAATTCCTTTTGCAATTGCTAAACCTAATCCGGTTCCTAGGCTTTCTCTATACATAGTTTGTTTAGCTTGAAAGAAAGGTTCAAAAATTCTAGATTGTTGTTCTTTATTTATACCTCTTCCTTTATCTTGAACAGAAAACAATATTTCATTACTTTGTTTTTTTACTGATACATTTATACTTGTATTCTTTTTTGAAAACTTCACAGCGTTATTTAGTAGATTCCTTAAAACTTGCATTATTCTATCTGGATCAGATTCAATAATAGGTAGTTTTTCAATTTTTGTTTCTATTTTTATTTTCTTTTCTGGCATAAATAATGATGTCTCTTTTACTACTCTCTCAATATAGGGAGTAATATCTGTTTTTACAAATCTAAATTTTAACCTTGCAGCTTCAATTCTACTTATTTCTAAAAAATCTACAATAATATTATCTAACCTTTCTGTATTTCTAGCTACAATATCTAAAGATTCTTCTTGTTTTTTGTTTAACTTACCATAATATCCACCTATTAACATTTGTAATTGTGCTCTCATTGGAGTCATAGGGCTTCTTAATTCATGGCTTGTTATTGATATAAATTCTGTCTTGGATCTTTCTAATTGAGTGTGTTCTTTCTCTCTATATTCTAATATTTCTGCCGTTCTATTCAAAGAATTAGATAATCTTTTTAATTCATCCTTTGTACTTATTTTTATTCTATATTTATAATTATTTTTTTCTAATTCATTAACCATCTCATTTAATCTTTTTATCGGTTTTGTAATATTTTTTGAAAATAAATATCCTATAAACATTGTAAATATTAAGATTATTATTCCTATAATAAAGTAACTTAATTCTATATTTTTAACAGATTCAAGAGCTTGATCAGAATTGATTTCTCCAACAACAAGCCAATTTAAATTATTTATTAACTCTTTTGTATCTTCGTCTTTAATGTTAAGTGATCTTCCAAAAATTTCAATAACAGCAAAAGTTTTTTCTCCTTGATAATTTAAATGTTCTAATAATTGATCTTCTTTTGTTTCAAGTGCTAAATTTACACCTTCGGTATCTACTAATAGATTTCCTGAAGAATTTTCAATAAATCTTGATTCTGTTAACATAATTCTATCTTCGTTTACAATATATATCTCTCCTGTTTCTCCTAGAATTCTTCTTTCACTTGTAATTTCATTTATTGCTCTAATATTTGTATCTCTAACTGCTATGGCTGTTATTGAAGATTTTGAAGAAGTTACAAGTGAAGAAGCTTTAACAGCAATCATAGATGCTGAATCTGAAATGAATGAAATGATTAATGATAATTTTTCAGTTAATGCTGTAAATGATACTATCATTGCTGCTAAGAGTGCCTATGATAGAGCTATGTTTGCCGAAATTTTAGCAAAAAATACTTCTGGAATTTTATTAGATGAAGCAAGTTCTTCTTTAGAAGGATTTAATTACGATGCATTTTCATATTCAGATGTTATTATCTATACAGATCAAGTAACAAAATTAAAAGCTGAAGCTTATGATGTTTTTGATCATCTAATTGCTTTAGAATTCAAAATTGAAGAATATAAATTAGAATCAATTGAAATTGAAGAGGTTGAAATTTTACTTGAAGAAGCTTATTTAGAATTCTCATTTGAAAGATACATTTCAACAAAAGAAATTCTTTCTGAAGCAAATTTAATTTTAGAGGAAAATAGAGCTAGGTCTACTGCTTTAAGGGTTGTTTCTACTTCTGGGAAGAATTTCTTCAAAAAACATTGGGTCGTACTTTCAATAATATTTATCATACTAATATTCCTTTCATATTTTTCTTATTTTGCATTAAGAAGAATTCGTTTAGAGAGAAAGTTAAAAAAATTACATTCTGAAAAAATTTCTATAAAACAATTATTAATAGATACTCAGAAAGAAAGATTTGAGAAATTAAAATTATCTTCTCATATTTATGGCATTCGAATGGATTACTATTCAAGAAGGTTAAATGAAATTAGTTCTGAAATTCCTGTAATTCAAGAGATATTAAAAAAGATTGAAAAGAAAAAAATTAAGAAAATGACTAAACCTAAAATAACAAAGGAGAAGTCAAAAATAATAAAACCTATAATCAGTTTCATAAAACCTTTACCAGAGAAAAAATCAAAGAAACAAAAAAAGCTAAAAAAGAAATCTCCTAAATTAAAAAAGCTAAAAAAGAAAACTTCTAATAAAAAAACTAAAAGGAAATAAGCAATTCTTATAAATACTAATTATTTCTCTTGGTCTATTATGCGCGAGTGCCGGAGTGGTCAAACGGGCTGGACTCAAAATCCAGTGGCTTAGTGCCTACGCAGGTTCGAAACCTGTCTCGTGCACTTTATTTTTTATCTATACTCACTAAAACCTTGTTCACCATAGAATCTAGAAATAACTGTTTGTGGTATGAAATGAGGGTTACTTACACAACCTTCTAAAGAGCTTCCATCTTTATAATCTAGTTTTACATATCCATTACTATTTCCCAATATATTTTCTGGTCCTTCTTCAGGAATAATCTCTGCTTCAAATAATGTATCTGTAACCATTACTTCTGCTTCTATTCTTCCTTCATAACTAAAATTCATAAATTCAAAAACTTTTTTTGTTTCTCCAACAATATAATCTATTCCACTTTCTTCTGAAGGTGTTAATACAGCTTCATGACCTTCTGCAATATTTGTATAACTTCCAATGTACCAACTTTCATCAAGATACATTTCTAATCCATAAATAATTCCCTCTTCTTCTCTAATAAATACTGGGCTTACATGATTAAGATAAATACTACAAGTTGAACAAAAATACATTTGTTTTGAGATATCTCCATCTGGCTGTAAGAATTTTAATTCTTCTTCTACTTCACCTTCTTTAAATCTTCCTAAATGGTAAAGCATAGAATTTGTTTTTGGACCTGATTTTTCAAGGCCTTCTAATAAAACTTCTTCACTATCAGCTTCTCTTCCATCTAATAATTCTTCACAACTTGTTTCTGGCCATAGTTCTTCACCCCAATCTTCACTATCCCAAAAATCTCCAGTATCATAAATTGTATCAATTGGCTCTGTACAAGCATTTAAAATTCCAACTAAACTTAACATATTTACTAATTTCATAAAAAAAAGAATATAACTTTTCTTTAAATAACTTCCTTTTTAACAAAAAATTTATAAATTCATTTAACTTAAAAAAATAAATGGTCCATTTAAGTTTAGAAACTGCAATTTCAACAATAAAACCTTTATCTATTTTTGTAGCTGCTATGGTTGTTTATGCTATTTTCATTTTCAAATTTTATAGGTTTGTTGCAACAAGAGATATTTTTGAATTAAACTTACAACAATATTCTTCAAGATCTTCTTGGGCTTGGTTACAAAAATTACTTTCTGTCATTTTATACATTTTAGAATATTTAATATTCTTCCCTATTTTAGTAGCTATTTGGTCTGGAGTATTTTCTTTACTATTAATATTCCTTTCCAAACAAGATGTTTCTTTAGTTTTGCTAGTAGCAATTGCTATTGTAAGTTCTATTAGGGTTACTTCTTATTACAATGAAGATTTAGCTAAAGATTTGGCAAAAATGTTGCCTTTTGCTCTATTAGGTGTTTTCCTAATTGACATCTCTTTTTTTACTTTTGAAACAATTCCAGCAACATTATTATCTATTCCTAGTTACTATAATGTCATTCTATACTACTTAATTTTTACAATTTTGGTAGAATTTGTTTTAAGAGTTGTCACCTTTATTTTTGGACTACAAAACGATGTAGAATAATTCAACTTTTAGTTGAAAATTAGTCCTACAAAAGCTTTTTAAAGAGGAATTCTTCTTTTTATATTATATGGGAAACACCTTTTTTTCAGATACTATCAATGCTGTAAACGAAAAGAAACTTTGGGCATTAACTTATGCTAAAAGAAAGAAATAATTTATTTTCAATCTTTTCTTCTAATTAAGAAAGGCAGTAGTATAGAACTTTTTTCTACCACTTCATTTGTATAAGATAAACTTATTGCAACAACAACTACAATTGCAATTACAGAAACAAATAGGATTCCTGCACTAAGAATTATTTTTTTATTTCCTAACAAATTTGCAAAACCTTTTTTTTCTTCAACAATAGCTTTTGTTTCTTTTACTTCTTGAGTAACTGTTCCTTGCTCTTGTATTGGAACTTGATGTGGTGCTCCTTGTGGTACTTGCACTCTTGGTGCCATTGGTCTAGAAATAATTTTCTTTCTACCAAACAAAGGACCTCTTTTTGGGGTAAATACTTTCATTAAAAAAAATAAGGGGAAAAGGATTATTTAACCTTTTCTATTTCTTTTAGAATCTCTTCAACAATTTCTTGTATAGGTTTTTCTCCATTTACTTGTGTATAGATTCCCATCTCTTTGTAAAAGTCTACTAAAGGGGAAGTTTGTTCTTCGTAAACTTTTAACCTATTTCTAATTGTTTCTAAATTATCATCTGGTCTTTGATACAATTCACTTGCACAACCATCACAAACATCATCTTCTTTTGGTGGCACATCTAATCCATAAATTGCTCCACAACTTTTACACATTCTTCTTTTCACTGTTCTCTTTTCAATAATCTCATCAGAACAAAAAACATCAACAACAATATTCATAGTTTGAATTTCATTTAATTTTTCTGCTTGCACAATAGTTCTTGGAAATCCATCTAAGATAAAATTATCTTCAGGTAATCCTTTTGCTAACAATCTAATAATTAGTTCATCCGGAACCAACAACCCCTTTTCCATGAACTCTTTTGCTTCTTTTCCTAAATCACTCTCATTCTTTACTTCATTTCTTAACAAATCTCCAGTAGAAATATGTTGATAGTTTAATCTTTTTGTTAATAATTTAGCTTGCGTCCCTTTCCCTGACATTGGTTTTCCTAACAGTACGATTTTCATAATCTTAAATTCTTTTCATATATATAAAAAAGTTTCTATATTATTGTATATAAGAGCTTATAAATTCATTTGCTAGTAAATCTCTTGGTGAAACAGTGAGTATAATTGATAATTTCTCTTTTAATGCAAATTTAGGAGGGATGGCTGGAGGTAAAGGTTTAATTGGTCTTTATATTGCAGGAAAATTAAAATATGCTAGAATACCTTTCAAAGTTTTAAGGCCTGATAATTCAGTTAGAAATAATGAAAAACCTGGTCTAAGTTCAAGAATGTCTTCACATTTTTTTGAAGCTGAACTTTTTGATACAAAAAATGCTTCTTCAATTTTATCTTTATTAGAACCTCATATAGAATTATATCTTTTTGAAGAATTGCACATGGTTGAAGATACAGCTGGTTTATTTGGTGTTCTTGATGATATGATTGATGCAAGATTAAGTTTGAATATTTTAGCTTTAACAAATGATACTGGTGCAAGAATTTTTCCAATTGCAGCTTATTGTTTATCTAGAGGAGCAAATATAAAACAACATTATGGTGTTTGTCAACATTCAGATCTTTGTAGGGGGAAAGCTGTTTATTCTCAATTGATTGCAAAAGATGGAACTGTTGTAGAAGATTCTGGTCCAATTATTGCTTCAGGTGATGTTTTAGGTTCTGAAGAAAAAAAAATTGAAGGTGAAGTTGATTATCAACCAAGATGTAGAGGTCATTTTAATTTTGAAATGCCTAGGTCCTCAACTTATCAAGGTGGAATATTTATTCCTGATCCTAAAAGAATTCCTAGAGAACAATTACCTTCATGGTTACTAAACAGACAAAAATTAGTCAGAGAGAGATTAGATGAAAGAATTAAAAATTCTCATCATCATAAAGATTCATTTTTTGCTGAATATCCAAGTTCACATTTAATTGCAGAATTAAGACAAAGAGGAAGACATAAGGTCAAAACATATATTCAAGGTATAAGGAGGAGATAAAATGAAAATAGCACTAATAGGAGCACACGGAACATTCAAAACAACTTTAATTTATTTTTTAGCTGGGGTACTAAAAGCAAAAGGAAAAAGTGTTGGAATAATTAGAGAGGTTGTAAGATCTTGCCCCTACTTTAGAAGGGGTCATGGAAACATTCTTGCACAAAATTGGATTTTATTAACTCAATCTCAATTAGAAAGAGAATATCAAGACAAATTTGATTTTGTAATTTGTGACAGAAGTCTTATTGACAATTTTATTTATGCAAGAGAAGCTTACCAAAATGAAGATCAAGAATTACCTCAATGGATTGAACCTTTTGTAATGCATCATGCACAAACTTATAATTTTTTATTCAAGACTCCTGTTTCTGAGCATGGTTTAATTGAAGATCAAATTAGGTCAACTGACAAAGAATGGCAACTAAATATTGATCAACAAATAAAAACTTATTTGAAAGAGAAAGAAATTAAATATGTAGAGTTACCTAAATCTCAAGCTGACAGTTTTGATGAAATTTTAGATTATGCAACTAGGCAAGCAAAATTCATGGCAAATAAAATAATTGATATGGATGTGCAAACAAAGATAATTTAATTTTATTTTATTGTTATTTTATAATATCCTTTTGATTTATAATTTCCTTCTTGTCTCTCATATGTACTTTCAACTGTCTTTGTTTCACCTGGTTTTAATGGCTCTTCTTGTATTCTTCGTGCTGCTTCATCTAATAATTTTTTACCTAAACCTTGATTTTTTCTCATTTGTTTTAATATTTCTCGATTTGACATAATAATAGAATCTTCTTAGAATTTATAATCCTTTAGAAACTCTTATATAAACATTTTTTATTCTTTATTTCATGCAAAAAGCAATAGCTCTATTATCTGGTGGAATTGATTCTCCAGTAGCAATTTACAGAATGCAAGAACACTTTGACATAGTCGCTGTTCACTTTCACCAACTTCCTTTAACTGGTGAACATGAAATTGAAAAGGTAAAAGAATTAGCAAAAAAACTTAATGTGAAAAAATTATATTTAATTCCTTTTGTTGATGTTTTCAAAGAACTTGTAGAAAAATGTAATCCTAGAGACTATTTTATTCTTTCAAAAATTGCAATGTTTAAAGCAGCTGAATTTATTGCAGAGAAAGAAAAAACTAACTTTCTAATCACAGGTGAAAATCTTGCACAAGTTTCTTCACAAACCTTATCTAATTTAAAATCTATAGAATCTCAATTAAAATTAAAAATATTAAGACCTTTACTAACTTTTGACAAACAAGAAATAATTAACATAGCAAGAGAAATTGAAACTTACGAAATTTCAAAAGGTCCAGAGATTTGTTCTTTATTGGGTCCAAAAAATCCTTCAACAAAATCTTCAGTTTTCAAAATAAATCTTGAACTTCAAAAAATAGATTTGAATAAAATAATTCAAGAAAAAATAAAAGAAGCTAGTATCCTCTAATGTCAACTTCTTCAAAGGCTTCAGAACATATTATTTTAAAATTTTCCATTTCTTCTTTTGTATAAATTACTTCACTTTTCAAATCTTCGTTAATAATTAAATTTCTTTTATCAAACTGTTGTAAAACGTATCTTTTACTTCCTTTCAACCAAGAACAAATCTTTTTGATATCTTCTTCTGTGGTTAAACTTCTAACTAATGTTGTTCTGAACTCATAATCCTTACCAGAATTTTTTATTAATTCTACACTTCTTTTTATTTTTTCTAAATCTACTTTTACACCACAATTTCTCTCATAACTTTCTAAAGAACTTTTTATATCCATTGCAATAAAATCAACATATGGGATTAACTCTTCTAAAACTTCTGGTCTTGTTCCATTACTATCTAACTTTACTAAAAAACCTTTATCTTTTACTTTTTTTACAAACTCTAAAAGTCCTTCACTTAATGTTGGTTCTCCACCTGTAATTGTAATTGCATCTAATTTACCTTTTCTATCGTCTAAAAAACTTAAAATTAATTCTTCACTAATATCTTCTCCTTTTTCAGAAAATAGGCTTAACTCTGGATTATGACAAAAGGGACATCTAAAATTACATTTAGGAAGAAAAAGAACGGCCGTAATCTGGCCAGGGTAGTCAATTAAAGAACTCCTAAGAATTCCTTTAAAATTCAACATTTTTTACAACTTCCAAAATCTCTTCTTCAGAGACTTTCTCTTTATTGAAAGCCTCTAAAGTTCTTCCGTATTTACTTTCTAAACTAGACTTCATACAAAAAGTTTTTCTATCAAAAAACTCAGCCTTTTTTCCTTTATTCCATTGTGTCACAGGTCTATGATATCCTACAACTCTACTATATACTTCACATTGTTTTCCACATTTACTCATTCTGCTCACCTCCTTTTGTGCTGACTACAGCTTCATATGGGCACTCATGATGTTCTCCTGCAATGTATCCATGCTCTGGACAAATACTAAATGTTGGAGTTATTGTATAGTATGGTATTCTATATGTGTGTGCAATTCTTTTTACTAATTTTTTACACGCTTCAATACTATCTATTTTTTCTCCAATAAAACAGTGGAACACAGTTCCTCCTGTATACTTACATTGCAATTCTTCTTGGCTATCTAAAGCTTCAAAAATATCATCTGTTGCATTCACTGGTAACTGTGAACTATTTGTATAATATGGTTCTTCTGTTCCAGCTGTAATTATATTTGGATATTTCATCTTATCAATTCTTGCCAATCTATAACTAGTTCCTTCTCCAGGTGTAGCTTCTAAATTATAGATGTGTCCTGAATCTTCTTGGTATTGTTTTAATCTTGATCTCATAAAATCTAAAATCTCAATTGCAAAATCTCTTCCTTCATCATCAAGCATATCTTTCTTCAAGAAATTCAAACAACATTCATTCATTCCAATTAATCCAATTGTTGAAAAATGATGGTCTAAATTTTCTAGATATCTTTTTGTGTAAGGCAACAATCCATATTCCATATATCTTGTAACAACCTTTCTTTTAATTTCTAAAGAATTTTGAGCCATATCCATTAAGATTTTTAATCTTCTAAAGAATTCGTCTCTATCTTTACTAACAAATCCTAATCTTGGTAGATTAATTGTAGCAACTCCAATAGAACCTGTATTTTCTCCAGAACCAAACAATCCTCCAGTTTTACTTCTAAGTTCTCTTACATCAAGTTGTAATCTACAACACATACTTCTAACATCTGTTGGTTTCAACTCACTGTTAACAAAATTTTGGAAATAAGGGATACCATATTTTGAAGTCATTTCAAATAATATATTTGCATTATCACTATCCCAATCAAAATCTTTTGTAATGTTATAAGTTGGTATAGGGAAAGTAAATATTCTTCCATCAGCGTCTCCTTCCATCATACATTCCATGAAAGCTTTATTGATCATATCCATTTCCTTTTGATAATCTTTATACTTGTTTTCTTGTCTCTTTCCACCAATGATTACTTTTTCTTCTGCCAAATCTTCAGGTACTGTCCAATCAAATGTAAAATTTATGAAAGGTGTTTGTGTTCCCCATCTGCTTGGTGTAGCAATATTAAATAGTAATCTTTGCATTTGTTGTTTAACTTCTTTGTAAGTCATATTATCTACTCTTACATATGGAGCTAGATAAGTATCTACAGAGGACAAAGCTTGAGCTCCTGCCCATTCATTTTGCATTGTTCCTAAGAAATTAACCATTTGTCCAATTACAGTATCAAAATGCTTTGGTTGTTTTGTTTGTAACTTTCCATAAACTCCACCAAAACCTTCTTCTAACAATTGTCTAAGTGACCAACCTGCACAGTAACCTGAGAACATACTCAAATCATGTAAGTGGAAATCCCCATTTGAATGTGCATTTTTAATTTCTGCAGGATAAATATTATTCAACCAATAATTAGCAGTAATTTTTCCAGAGATGTACAAAATCAAACCTCCAAGAGAAAATCCTACATTACTATTTTCATTTACTCTCCAATCAATTTGATCAAGGTATTCTTTCATTGTACCTTCAACATCTAATAATACTTTTTTACTCTCTCTTTCTCTCCTTCTATTCTCTCTATAAATGATAAAAGATTTTGCTGCTGCATGATCATTGTCTTTTATTAGAACTTCTTCTATTGAATCTTGAATTTCTTCTACTGAAGGAATTTGATAAGGATTTTTTTCTTCAACCATTCTAGCAACTTTTTGTGCTAGTTCTTGTGCTTTATCTTTACTACCAATTCCAGTTGCTTTCATTGCACTGAATATTGCTTCTGCTATTCTCTCTTTATTGAAAAGAATAATACTTCCATCTCTTTTTTTTACATGTGTTACCATTTTTACTCCCCTAAATTATTTTTTGTATTTCGGCCTCAAGTTCTTGTATATCTCCAATATCTTTGTGTATTGAAGCATACCTGATATAGGCAATTTTATCAGTTTTTTTCAACAAACTCAAAACCCATTTCCCCAAAACTTTACTTTCAACTTCATTTGCTTTATAATTTCTAACTTTTCTCTGTAATCCATCAACCATATTATCAATTGCTTCCATTGTCACTGGTCTTTTTTCAAAAGATCTTACGAATCCTTCTTTAATTTTTACTCTGCAAAAAGGTTCTTTTCTGCCATCTCTTTTTAAAACATAAACTGGAAATTCTTCAATTCTTTCATATGTTGTAAACCTTTTATTACAGTCCAAACACTCTCTTCTCCTTCTTATTGATTTGTTTTCTTCAGTATTCCTTTTATCTAATACTTTCAGATCTGGACTTGCACAATATGGACATTTCATTTTTCAGTAACAACAAGATATAGTATATCTCCTCTCTTTGCTCTACTATATCTCGTGTTAGACCATTTATAAAGATTTTTATATTTTAGAATATAATTCACATGTAATTCCAAAGAAGTAACTAAAAAAATTAAAAGTTTTAATAAGATATGTTTTAATAAATAATTCCAGAACAATCACTAGTCGTATGTTCGTCTTCTCTACATTCCACTATAGCATAAAGTTGTTCACCATCATGATTTTCTTTAATATATTCTTCTTTTTCAGAATTAATATTTGCTCCAGATTCTTCCATTACATCTTCTTCTTCTTTAGATAAAATCCAAATATCAAAATCAACATATGCATTTGCAACACTTTCTTCTTCACCATTTTCACGATTTTCACCATGAAAACAAAATTCAATATAACCTTTTTGATCATTACAAGTTCTCGGTATTGTAGCATAGCCAAATCCATCAAAAATTTCACTTTCATTCTTAAAAGCCTTAATAGTACCTAGTTCTTCAAAACATTCACTATAATTAATTAAAACACATAATTGAGAATCATCATATCCTTCTTCTAAATGACTTTGTATAGCATAACAACTTGGTCTTTCTTCTCCATCAGGATTTCTACTCCATACTTCATCATATGGATCACATGGATCATATTCTTCAAAATTATCTTCTCCTTGAAAACCTGTATCTAAAACATCTTCTAATCCATTTGCATCGTCATCAATTCTATTCAAACTATAGTCTGAACAGCCTGAGCTTAAAAGTCCTAATAATAATAGTTGATTCCTCATTTTTCTTATTATTAGAGCTCATTTCATCATATATAAAACTATCTATTTTGTAACTACTGCTAAGAAATAACAAATAAGCCTCAGCCGTGATTTGAACACGGGACCTCTTGCTTACCAAGCAAGTGCTATACCGAGCTAAGCCACTGAGGCATAGAACTTTATTTTCTTCTTTTGTTTATAAAATTTACCTAAATCTTTTTATACCATAAAAACTCAAAATCAGATATGGAACCAATAGATAACATAAAAGAAGACATAGCACAATTACAAAGTTCATGTGATGAGTTAATACAAGCAATTAATTCTTCCAATCAAGCATTAGCAACAAACAAGCTAAAAACATTAAAACAGAACTTGAAAAAAATCAGTCTTTCTTTGGACAAAGAGTTTTCTTGGTTGATTCCTCAAGAACCTCAACAATAATTTCTTCTTTCAAATTTTCTTCTTTTACTTCATAATCTAAAAGAACAACATCTAAGCCAATAGCTTTTTCTTTTGTATGTTTAAAATCTCCTTTGTAAACACCTTGTTTAACAAAAGCCATTGAAACCTCATCACCTACTTTAATTTCCATTTGATCAATTGCTACTGCACCTTCACCTGGTTCTTCACCATTTACAAAAACAAGTATTCCCGAAAAATTAGAACTATCAACCTCTTTTATATCATTCAATATCAGTCCCTTTTCTAATTCATTTGTGTCAGTATTAAGAAATTCTTCTAAAACATATATTGGCTCTAAACCTTTTCGTTTTAGGATTCCATCAATAACTGCCATTACTGTATTTCCTTTTATTTTCATTGTTTTCATGAGTGTTAAAAAGAAAATTAACTCTTTTTAAGAGTTTTGAAAAAATAAAATATGCGAGGGAAGGGATTTGAACCCTCGAACTCACTAAGAGACAGGATATCTTACGATTTGATTACATCCATATGTAATCTATCTCAAAGAGACTTTGGTCTTAAGTTTCGCAAACCTACAGTAACTTTCTGTAAGTTCCCTGCGCATTTGACCACTTTGCTACCCCCGCATTGTATTAGAATTTATTTGTTTTATTTAAAAAACTTTTGTTTCATTTATAATTTGATATCTTTCTTTTAATTTTGTATTTGGTGGACAATAACCTTTTATTTTATAGATTTGCCATTTGGTAAGATGTTTAGAACTTTTAAAACCAATTTCTTTTATGAATCTTTCAATATCTTTTTTTCTTTGAATCATTATTGAATGCACTGCATTTTTATCTTTTTTTCCTTTGTAAGAAGGTTTTTGATAAATATTATATCCTAATTCTTCAAGCATAAATCTCACTCCTTTTATTATTTTTTTGGAAGTCATTCCTAATTTTATTCTAGGACGATTATGTTTTCTATTTTCTATTTTCACAGAATAATTTTTATTGAAATATATTGAACCATCAGTATCAAAAATACCTCTTAAAAAAAACTTCCATAATCTTTTATTTTTTAGGATACAATCAGGAATTTCATGATCTAATTTAACTCCTGATTTTATACCTAATTGCTCAAAAAAAGAAACAATTTTTTCATTAAAAACATATATCCCATATGTTCCATTTTTTTCATAATTTTTTGCAATAATTTCTTTTCCTAAAATGGGTTTAAAGATATTTGAATTATATATAGGTAAGACATGGTTATCATAATATTCTCTCTCTTCAGTTATATCTCCATTTATTGCATATTCCTGATATTTTGTAGTTTTACTAATACAACCATCACCTAAATGAATTCCAATTATTTCGGCTAATTCTTCAGATATTTCCATATCTAATAACTCATTTCAAACTTAATAACTGCTTGTTAAGAATTTCTGAAAATCTTTCAATTTTTCTGAAAACTTTCCATAAAATCCTCTCTAATAAAGAGTATTAAACAAAGAATCAATACTTGTAGGATATCTTGTAGAATTTAAAGAATTTTGATAAGAACCATAACTTTGAACATCTTCAAAAAGTGAACCAACCATCTCTAAGTATAAAGGTCTTACTTCTGCTGGGAATGCTGAAGAAGATTTTAATAATCTTGTTATAATTTCTAAAGATTTGTGTGCTGCTATTCCTGCACTTATATCTTCTGGCTTATCTAATAAGTGCGAACTATAAACTTCGTATTGTTGTAATAAAGTCTCAATGTCTTCTACCAATTCTGTACCAAGGGCTTCATCAATTTTTATACACATGGGTTTTGTACTAGTTTCAAACCTTTCCCATCTTCTTCTTTTATATTCCAGAACTATATCTTCCTCAGATGTATTTGCAGCTAAACCTAATTTTTCAGCATATATTTTTGTAACTTCATTAACTACCATAAAATAGATTTTCAACTCATCATATATAAATTTAACTCAAAAAGAAAAATCAGTCCAAGCCAAGGGGAGATCGACTTGAACCTTCTTAAGCATAAAGGTAGGGAGGTGTTGCATCCTCTTTTTTCACCTTAGAGAATATTAGCCCATTTTCATTTATAAAAGAACAGAACACTATATACATACAGTCTTTCCATAAAGCTTATAAATAATTAGTTTTAGTCGTCATAGTAATGAGTATCTTAGTTTTGAATGGGCCATCATGGTTCTGGGGGATTGATGTTATATTTGCACTTGTATTTTCTCTAGTGACAATTCTAATAACTTTAATGAGTCATAAGGCTTACAAGATTACTGAAGAACCTAAATATAAATTTTTCAGTTTATCCTTTTTATTGATTTCATTATCTTCTTTAGTTTTTGCAATCTTTAATTCAATCTTAATATTCCATCTTTCAGATAAGGTTAACTTAATATTATCAGCATTTGATTTTGCATTTTTGATTCAAGTATTCCTATCTCTATTAGCTTACATGATTTTAATTATTATCGTATTTAAAATAAAGGACACTAAGGTTGTAACTTTATTATTATCTCTTTTACTTTTATTCATTGTATTTTCACATCAGTATACTTTAAAATATCATTTAACATCTTTAGTTTTGTTAGCTTTCTTAGCTTACCAGTTTTACTTAAACTTCCAAGAGAAGAAAAACAAAAATACAAGATTAGTTTTCACATCCTTTTACTTATTAGCTTGTGCAGAAATATTTTACATAATTAACATTTTTACAACAGAGTATCTTTATGTTGTTGGACAACTAGTTCAGTTACTAGGTTTCCTAGTTTTATTTTACATGTTTATGAGGGTTTTACACTATGGTGGCGAGAAGAGAAAAGCTTGATATTATTAAGGACATTTTGGAATCTATTCGTGATAAAGGTGGAACCATAAAGCCAACTCATTTATTATACAAATCTAATCTTTCTCATGATTCTATGAAGAGATATGTTGGAGATTTAATTGTAAAAGAGTTAGTTGAAGAGCTTGAAGAAAAAAGAGGAAAGAAATATACTATTACTGACAAAGGTTTAAAGTTCTTATCTGATTATCAACAAGTTAAGGAATTTACAAATTCTTTTGGTTTCTAATTAAAAAAATACTTAAATGAATATATCTACTAATTTACTATGAAAGTACCAAAATCTCTAAAAACTTGGTTTTTAATTCATTTCATTATAGATTATATTATTGCAATTCCTTTATTCTTTTTTCCAATTTACACTTTATCTTTACTAGGCTTAGAAACAATAGATCCAGTTACAGCAAGATTAGTAGCTGCTGCTTTATTTGCAGTTGGTGGTATTTCTATATTGGCTAAAGAAAAATCAAAAGAAACTTTCAACACTCTACTAACTTTAAAATTAATTTGGTCAGGAACTGCAGTCTTAGGATTATTATTTTCAATTTACCAGGGTTATCCAAAAATTTTATGGGTCTTTGTAATAATATTTGGTCTTTTCTTTGAATTATGGCACTATTATAAAAAGAAATTATAGTTTCTCCTATGAATTTTAAAAAGGTCTATGAGGTAGACTATGGATAAGTTGGTTTTAGGAAATAAACTTTTTTAAGTTTTTTGACCCTATACGTATAAGTCATGCCTTTTCACACCTAATTAGGATTTATTTGTAAATTTTATTTTTATAAACTTTTCGGAAAGCTCTCGAAAGGATTAATTTTTTAAAGGTTAAAGAAATTATAGATTTATGAAAAAAATATTAATATTATTCTTACTTATTTTCTTAGTTGGATGTACTACAGAAGTACTAGAAGAAAATGAAGAAATAGGATCAGGCACAGGTTTTGGTGCTGCGGAGAACGAAAAAATGGATTATACTTACAAGGTAAAAGTTGAAACCAATAAAGGAGATTTTGTTATTGGTTTATATGAAGACACACCTTTATCTACAAATAATTTTCTTAAACTTGTAGAAGAAGGATTTTATAATAGCTTAACATTCCACAGATACGAACCTAATTTTGTAATTCAAGGTGGAGATCCTAGTGGAGATGGGACTGGTGGAAGCTCTGATACTGTAAATTTAGAAGTCATTGGTAAATCTCATTCAAGAGGGACTGTAGGTATGGCAAGATCCAATGATCCAAATAGTGCAAGTTCTCAATTCTTTGTAAACTTAGCTGATAATACTTTCTTAGATGATGGTTACACTGTTTTTGGAGATGTACTTGAAGGTATGGATGTTGTTGATGAATTAAGAGCTGGGGACACAATGAATAAAGTGTCAATGCTTTAATTTTTTTATTCTACTAGTGCATCTACGCCTTTACCATGTTTTTTTTGACATGCACTACATACTGCTTTTTTCTTAACAAAAGTACCCATTATTTTTCCTAGAAAACTATTTTCTATTTTTCCTTTACATATTACGCATTTCATATTATTCTCATTCTTATTTTCCTTTAAATATTTTCCTCATATCACAACTCTTAAAAATCTTGATAACTCTTTTTTAATAATGGTATTTGATTTTTTTAATAAAACAAAACTCCCTAATAATATTCCTAATGAATTAAAAGAAATTATAAAACAAGTAAATCAATCTAAGAATCAAGAAGAGGCATTAAAAAAAGCTTATAATATTCTAACCAAAAGATTTTATGGGAAAAAATTTGTAACTTATTTATTATTTCATCGTTTATTTTACAAGGATCCTCAGAGATTATGGGATAATAAAGGATTTTTACATTGTACTAATTTTAATTATTTAATAAGAATTATTTTAGTTAATTCTAAATTTTTTAAAGAGAAAGATATCCAATTAAAATGGACTTTTATTTTTATTTCTCCACACCAATATTTACTTGTTAATCTAAATAATAAAAAAATAACTCTTGATGCTTGGGCTGCTAATTATGATATTAAGTTTGGAGATATTATGTCTACTTCTAATTCTACTAAGAAAAAGACTTAAAAAGCTTTAATTTATCTTTCTAAGCATGGTTAAAAGAATAGCTGTAGTTGAAAAAGAAAAATGTAATCCTCTGTCCTGTGGAGACTATCTCTGTATGAGGATGTGTCCTCTAAACAGAGAAGGGCAGGAAGCTATAACCAAAGGTCCAGATGGTAAAGCTCAGATTAATGAAGAGCTTTGTACTGGTGTTTGTAGCATTTGTGTAAACATATGTCCTTTTGGAGCTATTCACATGGTTAAGCTTCCAGATAATTTAACTCAAAAACCTATTCACAGATATGGAAAAGATTCTTTCATATTATACAACATACCTTTACCAACTTCAGGAAAAGTTTTAGGTATTTTAGGAAGAAATGGTATTGGGAAAAGTACAGCATTAAAAATATTATCAAATTCATTAACCCCCAATCTTGGAGATCCAGAAAATAAAGATCCAAAAATTGATGAACTTATTAAGATGTACAGAGGATCTGAAATTCAAATTTTCTTAAAAAAATTAAAAGAAAAGAAAGTAAAAATTGCTTACAAACCTCAGTCTGTACATTTAATTCCTACACAAATTGAAGGAACTGTTAAGGAACTTTTAGATAAATCAAATGAAAATAACAAACTTGATGAAGTCTCAGAACAATTAAATTTAAAAGAATTATATGATCGAGAAGTTTCCGCTCTTTCTGGTGGAGAGTTACAGAGGCTAGCAATTGCTGCAACTTTGCTAAGGGATGCAAACTTTTACTTCTTTGATGAGCCAGCATCTTTCTTAGATATTACTTACAGAATAAAGGTTGCAAAAATAATTAGATCTTTAGCAAAGGAAGGTGTCGCAGTTATGGTTGTTGAACATGACTTGGCAACTTTAGATTATATTTCTGATCAATTACAAATTTTATATGGTAATGCTGCAGTTTATGGTATTGTTTCTCAAATTAAATCTGTTAGAAGGGGAATTAATGAATATTTAGATGGTTATCTTCCTGACGACAATGTTCGGTTTAGAGACTACAAAATTAAATTTAACAAAGGTATTGAAAGATATGTAAATAGGCCTGTATTATACTCTTGGGGAGACTTAGAAAAAGAGTTTGAAACTTTCAAATTAAAAATCAGTGCTGGTGAGTTAAGAAAAGGTGAAATTTTAACTATTACTGGTGGGAACGGTTTAGGAAAAACAACTTTCTTAAAAATGCTTGCTGGATTAATCAAACCTACAAAGGGAAAAATCGATTCTAGTATAAAGATTGCTTACAAACCTCAAGATATTAAACCTGAAGCAGGGACTGTAAATGAATGGTTACATAAATTTGCAAAAAACAAAGAGAGTGGTTGGTTTGAAAAAAATATCTTAGATAAATTAAACTTAAGAAAAATAATTAATTCAAACATTGCAGATTTATCTGGTGGTGAATTACAAAAAGTTTTTGTTGCTATTACTTTATCTTTAGATGCTGATGTTTATGCTTTTGACGAGCCTTCAGCTTTTATTGATGTTGAGGATAGAATAAATGTAGCAGAAGTAATTAGAGATTTTATGAACAAACAAGACACTTGTGCAATTGTTGTAGATCACGATATTCAATTTGTAGATTACATTGGTGATTCTATGTTAGTTTTCGAGGGTGAACCTGGTAAAGAAGGTCATGTTAAAGGTCCTTTAACTAAAGAAGAAGGTATGAATGAAGTATTAAAAATGCTTGACATAACTTTCAGAATTGATGCTGAATTTGGTAGACCAAGAATAAATCAGTTAGGTTCTCAGTTAGATAAAAAACAAAAAAAAGAAGGAAAATATTATTACACTTAACCAAGATTCCATTTCTCAATTTCATCAAGATCTTTTTGTGCTTCTTTTCTCATATCTTCAAGAACATTTTCTTTGATATATTTTTCAACATCTTCAACAGTCTCAAATCTAAGAACATGGGTATCTCCTTCACCATTATAAACACAAGTATCTAATGCATGTCCTCTACAAATATCAGGTCTTTTATCATAAACAGTACACTTACCAGTATCGTCTAGCTTTGCACATGGAGTTTTAAATTCTACTACCCAATCATCTTCATTATCTTTGTAAACTGAAACATTTTTATGGGAAACCATCCATCTGATTTCATCCCAATCTTCTACTGTATCAGGTTCGTCTATTTCTACTGTTACATCTTTACAACATGATGAGTCTGGACATTGTTCACAATCTATCATAACTCACATTTTCAAATTTCATCATTTAAATAATTTTCTCATACTTATCTTATAATTTCTTACAAGAACAAACAAAGAAACAAGAATCATTACTAAAGACATCCATTGTCCTACACTCAAACCCCAATATAAAATATCTTCTCTATAGAAATCCAAAACCAATCTACCTATTCCCATTAACAAAACTCCACACCAAAATATGAATCCTTCTTTAAACTTTATAGACGATAAACTCCACAATATTCCTCCAATTGCAAATCTTTTCAAAGCACTATAAATCACATAAGGATGTCTACATAAATTATCTCCAAAGTCTACACACCAAGAAACATCTGTAACTCTTCCAACTAATTCTCCATTTGTAAAATTTGCTAACCTTCCTAAACCTAAAGCAAGTATTCCTGGAACTGTTAAAATGTCTGCAACTTTCAAAAAACTTATTTTCTTATTTTTACAAAACCACCATGCTCCGACGATAATTCCTACTAAACCTCCATGGTAAGCCATACCTCCTTCCCAAAGATAAAATATTTTCCAAGGTTCTAATAAGTAATAATCAAACTCCCAGAAAACTACATGGAACAATCTGGAGCCAATAATTACACCTAACATTAAATAAAAAACAAGGTCATAAACATCATCTTTTTTCAAAGCTATTTCTCGACGATAATGCATCAACCAAACTATACTCAAAATAAATCCAATTACATAAACTAAACCATAATATCTTATTTCTAATCCACCCAAGTTTAACAACACAGGATTCAAATTATGTACCCACATATAGATTCAAATCTTTTTAAAATTTATAAGGTTTCCCTCGAGAAAACATAAAGTTTATATACTAATATAGACTATATAACATTACTAGTATTTATAACTAGATTATATGAGGTGAAAAAAAAATGGGAAAAGTTCTTGTAAAGTGTGGGATTAAAAGAGAATCTGGCTTTTTATACTTCTTAAATAAGAAGGGTGATGTGGCTAGAGTAAAGATGAAAAGACCTGGAATGAAGGGATCATTCAAACAGCAAGTGGTAGTTAAGTGTGGAGTTTCTAGAGAACCTGGTATGCTATATTACATCGACAAAGCAGGAAATGTTGCATGTACAAAAATGGCTAGAGGCGGAAAGAAGAAAAAGAAAAAAGCTAAAAAGAAAAAAGTGAAGAAAAAAGCTGTTAAGAAAAAGGTTAAGAAAAAAGCTAAGAAAAAAAAGGTGAAGAAAAAAGCTAAAAAGAAAGCAGTAAAGAAAAAAGTGAAAAAGAAAGCTGCAAAGAAGAAAGTTAAGAAAAAAGCTGCAAAGAAAAAAGCTAAGAAAAAAGCACCTAAAAAGAAAGCTAAAAAGAAAAAGAGAAGATAAATTTCTTTTTTATTTTTTTATTTTAACATTTTTTACAATTATTATTACCAAGATATAAAACTTGTTTTTCTCTACTACCATATCTATATACAGTAATTCCTTTACATTTATTCTTCCATGCTAACATGTAAGCTCTTTTCACATCGCCTATACTTGCTTTCTTAGGAAGGTTTATTGTTTTTGACACTGCATTGTCAACATTCTTTTGAAAGGCTGCTTGCATCTCTATATGCCTCTCTAATGGGATCTCTAAAGAAGTCATAAATAATTCCTTTATTTGTTTAGGTACACTTCTAACTCCTTTTAGGCTCCCTTTATTTGCAATACTTCTCATCATTCCTTTCTTATAGAATCCTGTATACCTTGCAAGTTCTTCAAATCTTTTATTTACTTCAAACAATTTCATTCCGTTTAATATTTCTCTCATATAAGCTACTGCAAAGATTGGTTCAATACCTGATGAACATCCTGCTATGATACTAATACTTCCTGTTGGTGCAATTGCTAACAAACTTGCATTCCTTCTTCTTTTCTTTAAGCTACTTCTTTTAAAATTTGGAAATGCTCCTTTTTCTCTAGCCAACTTTTCAGATTCTTCTCTAGCTTTTTTATTAATAAATTTCATAACACTGTCTGCAAGTTTAACAGCTTCTTTAGAATCATAAGGTATTCCTAACTCAATTAACATGTCTGCCCAACCCATAACACCTAATCCTATTTTTCTATTACTCAAACACATTAATTCAATTTCTTTGCTTGGATATTTATTTACTGTTACAACATTATCTAAGAATCTAACTCCTATTTTCACAGCTTTTGCTAATTTAACCCAATTAACATCTCCTTTCCTTGTAAACTTTGATAAATTTACAGAACCTAAACAACAAGATTCTCTTTCAAATAGTGGAACTTCTCCACAAGGATTACTTGCATAAATATGATTTAATTTTTTCAAATTATTTTTTCTATTTATTTCATCAATGAATAAAATTCCTGGCTCCCCATTCTCCCAAGCATTTTTACAAATATAATCATAAACTTCTCTAGAATTAAACTTCTTAACATTTCTACCTTTATCATCTTTCAACCAATAATTTTGTCCATGCAGAACTTTTCTCATAAAATCATCTGTTATAGCGACTGAGATATTAAAATTTTTCAAATCTCCATTTTCTTTTGCTCCAATAAATTCAAAAATATCTAAATGTGTAATATCTAAAACACCCATCATTGCTGCTCTTCGAATTCCACCTTTCTTCATAATTTCTGCAGCTTTATCAAAAACATACATAAACGAAACAGGTCCTGAAGCTTCTCTATTACTTGTTTTTATCAAACTTCCTTCTGCTCTAATTTTTGAAAAAGAATAACCTACTCCTGCTCCACTTTGGAATATCAAGGCAGATTCTTTTAAAGTTTCAAATATATCTTTTATTGAGTCTGGTAAATCTAAAACATAACATGCACTCAATTGTTTTCTTGTTGTTCCTGCATTTGTAAGGCAAGGTGTATTTGGCAAAAATTCTAAATTTTTCATAACTTCAAAGAATTCATTTTCCCATTTCTTTTTTTCTTTCTTTTCTACTTTTGCAACATACTTAGCAACTCTTCTAAACATCTGTTCTGGATTTTCTACAACATTTCCTTTACTATTTCTTATAAGATATCTTTCATTAAGAACTGTCATAGCATGTAAACTTAAATTTAATTTATTCTCTAATTTTAGAATTGTTTTCAAATCTTTAGAATTCTTTTTAATTCTATTAACTTTCACTTCCTCA